>Ga0123326_1000119_pt1 | contig 74586 bp, 71 predicted proteins | sample BioC13SIPDNA_FD_89739 | JGI IMG/M metagenome (GOLD analysis project Ga0123326, IMG submission 89739) | Anaerobic biogas reactor microbial communites from Washington, USA - Biogas_R1_A C13 SIP DNA | ecosystem: Engineered > Bioreactor > Anaerobic > Unclassified | place: Washington, USA | collected...
ACATGACCGAGTCCAGTAGTTTGCTTGTTAGATGCAATTGCAGTAAAAGTCGGCATTAGTGATTTCATCAAATAGAAAAAATACTGCCTGTCTATTTCAGATATGGGGGTAACCTTAAAGATATGCTGATTTAGCCAGCCATCTGGAAGGTTATACCAAAAAACATCTATTGAGGTTTGCGGATTGCCAGACCACGAAAAGAGCATATCACCCGCACGGAGATACACTTCATCATCAAATGTTTGCTCTGTAAGCTGTGTTTGCTCCGTTATTCCGTTCTTCAATTCTGCTATTTTGATAACTGGGCGACCACGCTTTGAAAAATTGATATTTCGGAAAGCAAGACCATTTTTCCACTTGGCAAGGTCATAAAGAGGGATTCGTTTATATGTCATACCCAATCGCCCCCAGTCTCTTCCGAATTTCGTCCTCCAGCTCGTGGGAACGCTGGAACATCTCCGAGAGCTCACCTGTCAAGCGCGTCATCTTTTCCTCAAACGGCTCGTCGTCGTCCTCCTGCTCCTCAATGCCGACATAGCGTCCCGGAGTTAAAATGAAGTCCTGCTTTGCGATGTCTTCGGTGGTGACCGCCGCGCAATAACCCTTCACATCCTCGAGTGTTCCGGCATCGAAAGCTTCAAATGTCGCGGCGAGCTTTTCAATCTCATCATCTGACAGCTCGCGGTGAACGCGGTCAATCAGCGTTCCCATTTTACGGGCATCCACAAAGAGCGTTTTACCCTTTTGCTTTTTGTTACGGTTGACAAACCAAAGCGTTGCAGGAATCGTCACGCCGTAAAACAGATTGGACGGCATAGCTATAATACCCTCCACTAAATCGTCCTCAACAATTTTGCGGCGGATTTCACCCTCGCCGCCGCTCTGTGACGAAAGGGAGCCATTGGCTAGAACCATGCCTATTTTTCCGTTGGGCGCAAGATGGTAGATCATGTGCTGAAGCCATGCGAAGTTGGCGTTGCCCGTAGGCGGCAGTCCATATTTCCAGCGTGGGTCATCGTTTAGAGAGCCGTCGTTCCAGTCGGATAGATTAAATGGCGGATTGGCAAGGATAAAGTCAGCTTTGAGCTGTGGGTGCAAGTCGTGATGGAAGGTATCGTCATTCGTAGCGCCGAGGTCTGCCTCGATGCCGCGTATCGCAAGGTTCATCATAGCCAGCTTGCGTGTGGTCGGGTTGGAATCCTGACCGTAGATTGAAATGTGACCGCGTTCACCGCTGTGCTCACGAACGAACCGCTCGGATTGAACAAACATCCCGCCAGAACCACAGCAGGGGTCTATAAAGACGTAATCTTTGATACAAGCCCGGTCGCCAGAAAAGTGTATAAAAACAGCGAAAACCGCAGGAAACAAGGCGTTTCTTGCGGTTTTCGCGGTGTTTGTCGTTATTCAATTTGCCCCATCAAGCCCCGTCCGGAGCGCGGCTGATGTTGGTGTTGGCGGTTCCGTGAGGCTGGCTCAGGGAATAATTAAAAAGTATGCCAAAATTAAATGGTTCGGGCAAAATTAAAAAGTATCAGTCGACGACTTCAATCCAACCATTATTCAAGCACATGGTCAGGTCATACTTGACATCCTGACCGGCCTTATCCCCACTCTCGAAATTCAAGACCACATACTCTCCGTCGCATCCAACTACACGAGCGTATGCTTTCTTCGATTTGTGGAACACCCGTCTACCAATGAGCTCGCCATATGCGCTTGTATCGCTCTGCAGTCCTTCTTCTTCCGGCTCCGGAGTAGAATGTGGAGTCTCTTCCTTAACAGGCTGCACAGGTGCAACTCTATTCGACTCCGGCGCTTTTGCCACTTCCTTCGGCTTGGGCTTACTGGCAGTCTGCGGTTGGGCTTTGCGCTCCTCTGCAGCTTTTTTCTTCAGCTTCAGAAGCTCTATAATTTCAGCGATATGAGTAGGTGTGAACCAGAAATCATAGTCGTTGATAGCAACTGAAACGTGGTCATTCTCCTCAATGTCATTTTCTGACACATCAAGGATGGAATCTATTAGCCGGTCTGCCAGGTACTTATCATTTCGCAGCGTTCTAAACTTTGCGGCGCAATTCGGACAAAGGCAGACGTTCAACGGGTCGAGCTCTACATCCGGCTTCTGTTCCAGCTGGCACATTTCCACATTGGAGAACGGCTTGTGGCACAGCTGGCAGGCATACCGATAAGACGAGTTTACGCGATACATATTCATCAGGTATGCGCGGACATCGTCTTGCGGTCGACTGACGCGGATACGCCTGACGACAGTCGCATATACGGTTGGGCTGGCATAGGACAGTATTTGAGCGGCATGCTTCTTCAGCGCCTCCCAGTTCTTAACGGAACCGGTCGGGAACTCAAATTCGTCCTCCTCAGATTGACCAGTAGAACCTTCTTGTAGAGACAGCCCACCAAATTCACGGCTGAGCTGCTCCGGCGTAATGTGGAATCGGCGCTCCAACTCGATTTCAAAATAGGTTTGTTTCTTCTCATCTGGCAAGGCATCGTAATCCTTGACAATAGCCTCATGCTGGTCAATTTTCCCTTTCTTAAATCCAAGAATGTCGTACAAATTTGAATCAAGGCTTACCTTCCCATATAGCGACTTGTTCAAATCGTGCTTTGATATGGCCTTGTGCGAGACCAGTTCTCCAGACTCAGTATAGAGCCATTTTCCGTTCCAGTCAGAAAGACGCCAGTTAAACCCATCCCTGTTCAGAGTATGGATTACATCTGCAGGCTCGTCATATTTATTTGGCGTTCCTCCGCCGATATAAACAGTACCAACAAGGCGAGACATGTTCTCCTGCAGTGTCTTAAAAATCACCTGTGATTTTATTAAGGCGTCTTTAGCTTTCGCATGCTGGGAGATGTAGAGAAGGGCCTCTTCCAACTTATCAATGCCGAGTTTCCAGCGAAAGTCTCCGGTCGTTCTCCACTCAGGCTGTCTGCCGGGATTGCCGGTATAGTATTCACCCCAGGTTTTTTCGTCCCTGGTGATGATTTTGTCTGTAACGCCAAGCGCCCGTAGGTCATCAAAGGTGATTCCGGCTGACTGGTATGCGTCAAAGTCGACAAAGTAGATATCCGGCGCAATGCCTTTGTAGTATTGCTCCAGCATTAGACCGGTTTCGGACTGAGGGAACCGAATAACCTTTGAATGTGGCCGTACCCAGTATGCCTTTCCTCCTGACCTGCACTTTATGTAGAAGGCTTTCCGAACAATCTGTCTCAGGTCAGCCTCGTAGTCAGAATTCCTGAGATACTTGACAAGGGCGTGTATGTCTTGTACGTGCTCCTCAAATGAACCGCTAAAATCTGTACCAGCATACCGCTTTTCAAGAGATTTTACAAAGTGCTCGTACTCGTTGGGCGTCTTCAGGTGCAGTACATTTTCAAAGAAGGTTCGGCACTTCTCAAATAGATATGGATGGACAAATTCCACCTCGGCCTGCATTGCCTTCTTCGACGGAAGAAATACATTGGGCAAATAAGAAGACTGCGATTTTCGGTATGGAGCAACCATGCGGTTGGATGCTGTGCGGACAATCACAGCGTCGAGAATATTTCTGTAATTTGATTCGGAGAAAATATTCGGGACAGTCTCATACAGCTTGTAAAGCCTAACGAGCCAGTCATTATCTCGGTTTTCCAAAAAACTGTGATTGTCGTTGAAGTAGCTTCTAATGTCTTCCGGACGGATAACCTCTATTCCCAAAATGCTGGAGAAATAAGAGAGCACATCTTTGTACGGGCCTGTCTCCGTCAACGAAACCGGAAGCCATTCATAATGTCTTTTGTCGTTGATAAGTTCCGAGATTAACTCGCTGGGCAATAGCTCTGCAATTTCTCTGCTTCTCGCAATAACTGCATTGGCAGCCTTAGTGTAGCCCTTCCCATCCTTAACCGGCAAAACGCGCTCCGACGAAAACAAATCCCGCATTTCTTCGTATAAAGGATAGAAAAGCGGATAGACATCAAAGTCGTCCTCATCAAGAGGAAGAATCCGAATCAGGCTCAAGTCAAGGAGTCCCATATTGCGCAGCTCAAGGACACTCTGTCTGAGGAGCTTTGCCGTTTGTTCAGCAAGAGCCTCGTTTTCCTCCTCATCGGCAGGAACACTGCTCCGGTTTGGAGTAGTGCGGAACGGGCCTTGGACAATGAAGTCAAGTTTGCTTTCGGTCTCTGTCGGGAAGTAAACGGAGATATACGGATTCTTTGCTTTTTGGAAAGTGGTTTTTCCTTCTTTGTCTGTTGCGACAGTGAACGCAACGTCAATTGTACGGGTAGAAACCCTCGAATCAATCGGCATCGAAAATTTGATGAATGACAGAGACTCGTCCGTCTTATCATCCTCGGATTCAATTGCCGACACGCGGGTGCAGTGGTCATTTACCGGCTCAGCATCCAGTAAATATTCCCCTGATGCTTCTTTGCCCGGAATCTTGATTTCGTACTCAATGAGTTCGAGGTGCCGCATGAAAAGGAGTGTGGTCACTCCGAGATTTTTGAGTCGCTTTGTAATAGCTTCATTCAGCGCAGCCAGATTTTTAAATCCCGAAAACTGGAATCCAACGCTATATGGGAACACGAAGAGGGTCGTATAGCCAGCCGGAACATCAACGGCAGGGATATCTACGGGCTTCGTGAAGTCCTTTATCTCAACAGCGAAGGGATGGCAATTCTCTGCCAGCTCCTTTTTGCGCGGCGAGCTATACAGCCTGACCGTTTCACATATGCCAAAGACTGATTTGAAGCCGACACCGAATTCGCCAATCTGGTTTAAATCATTAACCTTGTCCGACTGCCCTATGTCGCACAGGCCCTGCAGGTTCTCCGTAGTGAAGGATTTTCCATCGTGCATCACTTCAAGCCTGTCAGAGTATTGGACAAACCGAATTCCGGTAGCTCCTGCGTCTTCCGCGTTCTGGAGCAGTTCGTAGACAAAGTGTGATTTATCGGTATAGAGCTGAATTATCCGTTCGAGCGACCGCCTGAGCATGCCGTCCCTATCTTGATTCTGGAGAATCTTATCAGCTATATTCAAAGCGCTCACCTCTTTACTTTACCGTGATAACCCCGTTTGCAATCAACGTAGTATGTATATCTGCCTTCGCAATCTTCGCTTCAATCTCTGAAACCTTCTGCTGATAACGCTGTGTAGCGTTTTCCAATTCAGAGCGATGCATAGTTGCAATTCGTTCATCCCCGGCCTCAGCAATTTTTCTTTCCAAGACCAATTTCTGGTTTCGGTAATTGTTCTTTAAGCTCTCTAATTTATAGCGAGCGACTTGCCTTGTAGACTCTGTATGCTGGGCTTTCTCAGCTTGCCACATCCGGACATGGTGTTCCTCCAAAGCATCCCATGCCTCCGGCTTTAGCTTTGAAGAATAGTCAACTGCAGCAGCTGTCAGGATGTATTCCGGGAGCTCTGCTGCAATTCTCGGTTCTTCACAGATTGCTACCAATTTGAAATTTGAACGAATCCCAACATAATCCCACGCATAAATAGACATCGGGTAATCACCGGCTGGAATCTCGTCAGAGTAGTATTCCAAGTGAATATAAACGAGCTTGTTGGTGGCAAAATAGGATGCGGCTTGTTTGACCAGCGGGTGCACCGGAGTAACGAAAAAGGCGGTTCGGTTTTTCTCGGCAGCTTCTGAATCAAAAGTAATCGGGTGGTTCGGATTGTTGCCCTTAAGATAAACCTCCCATTTCCTACGCAGGCTGTTCCGCAGGCCAGTCAGATTTCTGAGGTCAGACAGGATTTCAGAACGCGCCACTGCACTGAGGCGCAGCGTTTTCAGAGCACCATCACCAAGGATATAATTGCTACCACCTAATCGGTGATTGAGATACATCTCGACAAGGTGCTGAATGCTTCTGGCCGACAGGAAGGGACTTTCTGCCTCCTGAATTTCCTTTGACATCGTATAGTTCGACAAATCGAACCCGAATAGCTCCTTCTCCTCGCTTTCCAGCTTGTTCAGCTCCTGGGCTTTGCGCACCTCATTATCGGCCATCTGCTCCAGCTTTGCTTTTCGCTCTGCATCCGTAAGGCTGGTATCCAGTGCTATCAGCTCAATTTGCCTGCCGATTTCGCCGAGAATCTCCTCGCATTCACCGATGCTCCCTTCAAAAACACCGATGCGAGAGAGGCAGCGGTCATAAATGTCAGCGTCCACAGTATCACTGGTGATAACGTTATAGATGTTTACAACTTCGCTCCCTTGGCCTCGGCGGTCGATACGACCAATGCGCTGCTCGATGCGCATGGGATTCCAAGGCAGGTCATAGTTTATCATCATGTCACAGAACTGATAGTCCAAGCCTTCAGAGCCGACTTCTGTGAAAAGCATGATGTCAATGGCTTCCGGGTCATCCTTCGGGAGTTCAAACCGAGCCCGGAAATCCAGCCGGTCATCATTTTTAACGCTACCATCGATTTGCTCGACACGAAATCCCGCTTCTCGCAGCTTTCTTTTGATATAATACAGCGTGTAGCGGAATGTGCTGAACAGGATGATTTTATTATTTTCAGATTTCTGCTTTTCTCGGATAATCTGGAGCACCCCATCGAATTTTGGGTCGTCCTCCGGCAGGTTATCCGCCATTTCCAGAATGTTCTTTGCGATGGAGCGGAATGTCTCCAAGTCCATCTCACTGAACTCGCCTTCATCAAAATCAAATTCCGGGTCGTCCGTCATCTGCTCGAATCTGCGGTCAATGATATCCCGAATGTGCGGAGCAAGGCCAAAGATGCAGCTTGCAGCCTGACGGCGAATCGTTGACATCATAAATTTGACGCCACGTCCACCGTGCAATTTGGACAGCGCGGCCACTTCAAAAGTCAACAGAGCATCATGGAGCTCCCGCTGTTGGTCGGTAAAATCGCTCTCCAGCGTATGTGTTCTCCGAATGCAGAAATCTTGGATATCCTTTCTGCGCGTCCGGTTGAGCATCATATTGAAGCTGTGGAGAGACTCAATATCGGTAATGAGCTTTACCCGCTCCTCACGGGTGATGGTGTCCTGTCTGAGAACCTTCCGGATTTGCTCAAATACCGGATTGTTTGCGATTACATTTTCGCCCCATTGGGTCGTGAGAACACTGTCCAGCATCTCCAGTGCTTCTGCTTTCCAGTTTTCCTTCGCAGCTCGAACGATGTGGGCGCACTGAGAGATATACGGATTCGGACGCGACATCATCGTGAAGCTCTTCTTGTCGATTACGACATCCGGGCGCAGCAGATTAAGCAGCGTGTACAGGTCGTCGTCACTTGTCTGCAGCGGAGTCGCGGTAAGCATTACGACAGCGTCTGCGTGCTGGCAGAAGTAGTGGACGCACTTATATGCAAATGCCTTGTCCTTCTCCATGCTGCCATTGCGCAGATGGTGGGCCTCATCAATGATGACCAAATCAAAATGCGGTGCCGGGTCTAATTGTTGGAGGCCGAAGCTCTTATGGCGCTTGGATTGGTTCCCTTGGTATGTCCTCGCATCCAGAATGGAATAAGGGACGATGACCTTTCCAAAGCGGGCAGGCCATTCACCGTCACGGTCGGTATCAGAGATAATCTGCCGAAGAGTATCGCCATCCAAGGGCGTGAATTCCTCGTCAAAGCGCTTCATCTCATTTTCCCACTTGCGGTCTGCGACGAGCGGCTTCGGGCAGATAATCATGATGTTTTCCAAATCGGAGCGGGCCTGCAGCTCCTTGATAATCAGACCGGCCTCGATGGTTTTACCGACACCGACGCTGTCTGCAATCAGAATCCTTGGTTCGTCTGCCTTTATCAGCTTCAATGCCGGTCGGAACTGATAGGGCACGAAATCGATACGGGCAGCATTAAGGGAATACAGATTTCCGGCTGACGGATTGTTAATCTGGTAGGCAGAGAGATAGCTTCGCAGGGTCTCAGAATCCACCCACTCATATTCAGGTGTGCTGCTCACCAGCGCAATCTGACCCTCATAATAGGTCTTTAGCGCACCTTCGACGAATACCTCGTACTTCTTTGTATCGCCAAGCTGCGTAACAGAAAACACCATACCCTTGGTGTCCGGGCTGCCGACGATGTAGACGAGGCTTCTCTCTGTGATATCGTCCTCCTGTACAACCTCCGGTTCCACGATGACAGCTGCCTGCTTGGGCGCAGTAACGGTCGGGCGGAGCACTGGCTGCGGAGGTGTTTCATCCTTGAATGCTTCGGGACGCTCCACCCTTGCTTTGAACTGTTCCAAATCAGGAATCAATCCGCTCCGGTTCATTTGGGCGAAAAACCGGATGAGGCATTCAATATCCGATACGATGGTATCCTTGCCGGGGAGCTCCGCGCTGACGTGCGCCCAGTTGTTCCGGACACCAATCATATCACGGATGCACTCACGTTCACTGGTCGGAAGATAGGCATAACCGCGCATCGTGTACCATGACTTGTTGGCAACACGAAGAAGCGCCGCAAGGTCTAATTCCTCCAGCTTGGAAAGACCCTTTTTCTCAATGAGCTCTCTCTGGGGATAGCTCAGATTGGAGAGTACGCACTCCTCCCACCAGTCTTCACCGGATTTGGGCAGCATCACAGAAAGCCACGACGCCAGTGCTTGCGCGGCCTTGTGAAGATAATCGTTCATCCGGGATATGATGTTCTCGTCGTACATTCTGCTTCACCAGCCTTTAACCGAAAAATCCATCCTCATCAAAAATATGGTCAAGCTCGTCATTGGACATCGCATGGGAAACGCGGTCACGGACGGCGCTGCGGGACATATCCAGTCTCTTGATGCGCCCGTTCAGCAGCCGGATAAGCTGAAGCCTGCCGACACCGGGATTCTGACGGGCATACTCAGCAAAGCCCTTAGCCTTGCCCAGATTGTCCGTTCTGGTGCCATCATGCGGTTCCAAAATATCAATGACGAAGCCCATCTCATCCTTCCGGATAATCAGAAAATCGGGATACATCGACTTCTTCTCCGCGTTCTGCTCATAGGGAATGCACAGAGACCACGACTTTCTCGGCGGATTACGGAGCCAGCAGATATAGTCCGAACGGCCACGCTCGGCCTGAAGGACAGCCTTTTCCCAATTGTTCAGGTTGATGACGGCTTTGCCGGTCGCATTGTCCACAAACAGATGGTCGGTATAAGCCTCGCCGACATTGCTGCGCTCAATGCTGATGGTCTCCGGCAGCCGGAAGTTATGCTTACTGATGATGTCGCCATCAGAAACAATGCTGTCATACTTTTTCCGATACCGCTCAGTCAGGCCGGTGATACGGCGGCGATTCGCGTCATTGATATCGTGGAAACGACTGCGGGCATAGTTATGGAGCATATCCATGCAGTCTGCGTCGGCGGCAAAGATGATGACGTCGATTTTGTATCCGGCAGGATTATCGTCATCTGCGTATCGGGTGCCGTAGCGGATGCCGACACCCTCGTTGCCCAGCTTGAGCTCCGCAAGACGGAACTGACGGTCGAGGTCGGTATCCGTGGTGGAAAACAAATCCATCTCCGCATGGTCATCCACGGACTCGCCGAACACATCAAACGTCTGCGTTTTCAGCTTGAACTGCAGTACCTGCGCGGCCAGCTCGTCATATCTACCCTCGTCCTTTGTCTTCTTGATGAAGCTGCGAATCATTTCTACGATTTCATTCACAACATCATAGGAGGCAGAGGGCTGAAGGCCGGACTGCGTCAGGAGCCGGGTGAGGCTGAACAGAGATTTCAGATAGTCGTTGATTCTGACCCTGCGCACGTCGTAGGTCAGAAGACCGGCATCATTGATGGCCTTTACGATGGCCTCGCGGTCAAGCTCCGGCTCTTCGGGAACGTCTTCCGGAGCGGGCTGCGGTTCCGTTGCACCGGAAGGCTCTGCCCCTGCAGCAGCTCCATTTGCAGGCGTTTCGCTGCTCACGCCACTAACCGGGCGCATGGTATCCGTGGTACCGGAAGCAGGTGCCGCTGGTGCGCCAAATGAGGTGCTGCCGCTTTGCGCGGGCGTCTGCTGCGTCGGCTCCTGCGCGGAAGGTTCATTGCCGGTCTCAGGGGAAGGGCTGTCTCCCAAAGACATCTGGCCGGGAACCTGCTGCTTCGGCCTCGCGGGACGCTGGGTGGGAGCCGGTCTGGTCGGACGGACAGTCCACGTTTCGATGGTGCTGTTCTCGAAGGAGTCGCCGATAACATCGGTGGGAATCTCACCGCCCTCGGTACTCTGAAGGGCCTTGACCACGTCCTCAACGGTCTGGGCATCAAAGTACGGCAAATAGAGGTGCACGTCGTTCAAAACATCGTCCACCTGAATATGCATCTGCATGGGAGTTCTGACCATTCTGCCGAGCAGCTGCGCGATATAGGTCGCATCCGTAGCACGACGGAAAGACATCATGGTTTCAGCGCGAGGGCAGTCCCAGCCGGTGGAGAGGTTCTCTTTGAAGAAAACCACCTTGACATTCTTCTCATCCGCAATGCGGGACGGCTCCAGATATCTGACCGCTACTCCATTGATTTGGATGGTGCTGGTCGTCTGGCCGAAGGTATGTACGACTTCTCCGTCTTGGAAACGGAAGCCTGTCCGCTCCTCAATCTTCCGGAGGCAGTCATCCAAGTCTGTATCGGAAATGCCACTGCCGGTCTGGTTCTGCACCTGAATCACGAAAACCGGATTCACGTAGGCGTAGTGCTGCTCCTGACAATACTGAGACCAGTGCTCCCATTTCTGCTTCCAGTCATCGGCAGCAGCCTGCAGCACGGCCATATCCTTGCTTCCGGAGGCATCCTCCGGATAGGCGATGATGATTCTGTCCTTCAGCAGACCGGAGGCCCGCACATCGTCGGCGGACACGATGACCTTCTGGATGGTCGATTCTGTCCCGGACACCAGATTGTTGAAGCGCTCCGGCGTAGCGGTCACGCCAAGCACGACCGGAACGGGAGCCAGTCGGTCTTCCCGGCTGCCCTTGAGGAACTTCTGCATGATGGTAGTGGCCTGAGCAGCAGCGCGACCCTGCATACCACGGTGGGCCTCGTCAATGATGAAGTACAAGCGGTCATACTTCTCGTCCATCGTGTTCTGCAGCGTTTCCCAGATGGTGAAGGTGCGCCCGTCGCCCTTCTTGGTCAGATTACTGCTCTTGCCCAGCTTCTGAGTGTTCAGAAAATAGATATGTCCATCGTCCAGCATTTCCTGGTCGAAGGATTCATCGGTGATGGTCACGCACTGGTCAAGCCGAATCTTGTCCGCCTTCAGGTCAATCTTACTGCGGGACTGCTCGTTGAGCTCCGGAGAATCCGAAAGCCACACAAAGATGGCGTCCGGCTGGTCGGGATACTCCTCATCGCCGAAATAGATGGATTCAATCAGAGACGCCAAAATGATGGTCTTGCCCGCGCCAGTGGGAGCGGTGAAAGAAAGTACCTGCGGTGTATGGGTGCGCTGGTAGGAGCCGAGGGCCTCAGCGGTCTTTCTCCGCAGCTGGAACAGCGCCATTTTTTGGAAAGGAAATAATTCTACTTTCATCTTAGCGTCCTCCGTGGTTAATCCGGAAGTTATCCAGATAGTCTCTGTAAAGCTGATAGGTGTCCTCGGCATGCAGCCCGGAAATCATCTCCCGGTAACCCGGCTCAGAATCGGTCACGATATATACCGTCGTAATGGAGTCCTCGCCGTTCACCTGCGCGGCAAACGCCTCGTACTGCGACTCATCGGTCAGCACAGCGAAATGATTTACCGGCAGCACCAGAATGGCAGGCACTTCCGCTGTCTCCTCAAGCGCAGGACAAGGCCCGTGGGCACCGGCCTTCAGCCAGAGTACCGGGAGCAGTTCCTTAAATTGGCGACCCAGCGCCACGGCGTTCTTATCGAGGAAGCCCAGCTTGAAGAAAGCGGCATTTGCTTTGAAGCCATCTGCCATGTGCATCGGTTCCTCGCCACTGGTAACGTAGTCGCCCTTAAGCGGCTTTCCGTTCACGTCATGGCCCTCGATGGAGCAGACGGTGCGCGGCCAGGTTACATACCGGGCAATGCCCAGTTTGTTCCACTCTTCGTCGCCAGGTTGATAGCCTCTTGCAGTTAGAGATTTTGCCTCATCCACGGAAACCTCATTATTTGTGACCATGATACAGCGCCGATGCCCACCGTCTTCCGCGTTCAACAGATTGACAGCGTGGAGTGTGGTACCGGAGCCAGCGAAAAAGTCTACAATAAGTGCGTTTGGTTTATTGGCAACAAAAAACCTGATTGTATCGTGCTCTGCATACAATGATTTCGGGAAAGCAAACACCTTGTCATCGAATATTTTTCTCAGGATGCCGCTTCCGTGACGACTTGCATCGTGTAACGGAATTAACCACTGTGTTCCAGGGATGAATGCGGGCGCATAATCAGAATCGTCTAATAAGTACGAATTATCTTCTTTGTACCCAAGAATCTGATATTCACCCTTTAAGACCTTTTCCTGCTGCCCGCTTTTCATATAGGATATTGCCATTCCTCTATCTGTGAAGCCTCCGAGCTTAAGAAAATGCCTTTCTTGAAGGTCAAGTAGGGTCTCTCTACCTATTTGCCAACATCCTTCTGATCCATCAAGATGAATAGGCCAGATTGCTCTTGCACCTTCGGGCACAGCTACTTGATTCCTATCAGCATCAATTGGAATGGGCTCTCCAGCTCCTATGAAACGCTTTCCATCTTCAGAGACAAAAACAGGATAAAAAAGGTTGGGCCTATCGCTACGCATGTTGTTTGTGCCCGTTCGCATGAGTGAATCCCAATGGGCTTTTGTCTTACTTGTATTTTTTACGCTTCCCATCCACTCATTGCCCAACCTAAGTGGTGTCGGCGAAGCAGAGCCAATTTTGACGAAATAGATATACTCATCGGTTCTGCAGAATTCACTTGCCCTTGCAACGCCACCGGGATTGATGCAACAACTGACCATTTGTATTTTTGCATCTGAGAACATCTCTTCCAATAAACAGCCCAGATGTAAATACTCTTTTTCGTCGATGGTAACTATCAAAACAGAATCAGCAGGATTGAGCAGACGCTTGGCGAGCTTCAGTCGCTTCTCCATCATGGAAAGCCATTTGCTATGGCGATAAGTATCTGCACCGTCCACATAGTCGTTATTGTATTTCCAGTCACGAGCCCCTGTGTTATAGGGTGGGTCGATGTAGATACAATCCACCTTTCCGGCATAGAGGTACTCCAGCAGCTGGAGCGCATGGTAGTTGTCCGCTTCAATCAGCGTGTGCCACAGGTCGCTGTCCGGCGCATTGCAGACGGTATCCAGCGGCTGCAGATAGGGATAGATGGGCTCACCGAATTGAGCCACGCAAACCAGCGCATCCACGGGAAGCACGACGCGTTCCTTGGACGCCTTATGGTAGCAGGTAGCCTGTCCATCCTCGATTCTCTCTACATAGTAAATATCAGTGACATGTCCGTCCTTCTTGGCCACGACGGAACCACGCTTTACCGGGATATCGTAAAGCGGCGTGGCCTCCGGCAGATGCTCTTCAAATACCAGACCGAATTTCTTCTGGCGATTTGCCCGCTTCATCTCTGCGCGAATCCGCTCACGCAGGGACTCGTCCGGAATCTGGCTAATCAAATCGTCTAAAGCAGCCATGCGTTTTTGCCTCCTGTGTCTTTCTCTGGAGATTACTCTTCAGGGATTGTTTTATAATCATCAACGAGCTCCTGGGGGCTCATCACATTTTACAATCTGTCCAGTCCCAAAATCAGGACTCCAAGTAAATTTCGGGACTATTATACTGCACCTGTTCTGCTTCTCGGCGAACGCTCAGGTTTTCGCATTCCAGAAGCGCAGGCTTCAACCGGAGCTGGTCATTATCGTCAAAGGTAATGTACTGGCTCCGTTTTTCTGTAATATAGGCTGCTGCTTCGCGGGTGAAGCCATTTCGCTGCAGCCATACTGCCTCCGGATTCGTTGTGCCGTACTCAACGAGTTCGTACCAATCGGTAAAAGAAGCGTCCGGGAAACAAGCTCTGTATTCCTGCGAAAACCGGAGGAAGTAGTTTGCAATCCGAAAAAGGATTACATCCTCGATGTCCTCCAGCATCCCGCTGATGAGTGCATTAACATAAGCAGGCTCATTCTTGAACGCGACATACTGACCTTTGAGCTTTACCTTTCCTTTGCCGGTCGAGAGATAGTAATCAATGGAATCTGTAACCATGTGGTTTAAGCTCATGCCAGAAACCCACTGATTCAGGACAAAGGCATAGTGCGACAGCTTTGTATGTGCTCCGGATGATTTGTTCTGAAAGCCAAGAGTATCGTACTCGTAGGTTTCCCACTTGAAGATGTCGCATAGCCGCTCAAGAAAGTTCCTCAGCTCATTATAATCCGCCTTACCTCCAATGCGGATAGCCGGATAATGGAGTCTTCCACTGCGGATTTCCCTTGCGAGTCGTTCTGTCTGGTCGAGGGATAGGTTGATGTCATCATCGAGGGAATGCTCCCGGCCAGCGAAGGCTGCGGCAATGGCGGCTTCATCCTCCGGGCTCAGCACATCGGAGAACTCCTTTTTCACCCGGCTTGCACGTCCAGAAACAATATCTTTTAGCAGGATGTTGGCCACCTTGCGAATCAAAGAATACTCCGCTGGTGGCAGGGAGCCATCCTTTGGTATTTCAGCCTGCCCGCTCTTCAAAACAGAAACAATGCCGGTTTTCTGTTCCGGGGTCAAAGCCGTGGCCAGCGACAGCTGCTGTGGTACGATTTTTTCCTGCAGCAGATGGAGGAAGCGTTCTTTTTTCGTCTTCCGCTTTATGCACACAAGGAACACGTTGCCATACAGGTTGAACTCTATGCGCCCGACCCTTCCCATCAGGTTTCTGAAATCGACCGGAGACATATCACCACCATTTTTGTGACTGGTGATGAAAAGGTTATCCGCAGGCAAATTGACGCCTTCCAGTAATGTACTGGTACAAAACAGGGTGTGAATTTTTCCATCCTTATAGAGCGATTCGATACGAGCCCGAATCGTCGAGGGCAAATACCCCATGTGATAGGCTACGCCTTTTTCTACAATATCGGCCAGGTAGTAATCACCGTGAACATCCTGCCGGATGTCTTGCGCCAGAACATCCAGGTCACTATCATGCAACGGCTGGAGTTGTGCGGCATACTGCAAAGCATACTCCACAACATTGTCCTTACTATTTGAGTACACGATACTCCTGGCACCTTCACCCAATTCACGGACAAAATCCAGTAATCCCTTGTCCTCCGGGAAATTGCAGTATTTTGTGAGTTTCTGAGTCGCCTCATTATAATAATGCAGCTCAAAACGCTTGAAATCAATCAGAAACTTCTCCTGATTCACAGGCGAAAACTTCGTTGCTATTTTATAGTTCTCCCTATTTGCGACGTCTGGGATGAGCTGCAAATAGACTTCTGGATTCGGGATATTCGGAGACGCAAAAATAATGTGTGGAGGTGTGCTTCTCTGAGAAAGCATATCAACCACCTTATAGTAGAATGCGCTCCGGCCATCTTTCTTGGAAATCTTGTGAGCCTCATCGATGAAAAGGTATTCAATAGGAATATCCTTCATCAAAATCAGCAAGTAGAGCAGGCGTTCTGGGGTCATGGCAAAGATGAAGTTATGTTCTTCTTCCAAGGCCATTGCGCCCGCTGAGGTAACAATTCTATAATTTTTCTCCTTGAGCTCCGGCCCAAGAACCTCTGTCAATTTTTCCGTCGTTTCATTTATGAGGGCTTTGGTCGGAACTATAATAGCGAAATTGCATTGTCTGCCTTTTGCTATCTGCTCTCGGATAAATGTCCTCATGATATATGATTTTCCCAGCGATGTGGGGGCTGAATAACTGAAGTACGGTTCGTTAAACTTCTCGTATATTTCCTTTTGAGCGCGGAAGAAGTATTCATTCTCTGCTTCCGGGATACGCAGGTATTCCTTGCTGACCTGGGTAAAGATTCGGTCAAGGAGGTCTGCGCTCACATAATCTGCAGCTTTGAGACTCACCCCTCTAAAATTGCTTACGCTGGTGAGAACAGAGCCGAGATAATACTGTATCAATTCGTCATCCGGATGGAGAGCATTCAAAAGAGCGACGATTTCCTGCGCCCACAGCTTGTGGGTCTCCTCATTCTGCGTATGTACTGATTTTGAGAGGATATCCGCAAACCGCAAAGCTGCAGGTACACTTATCTCCTTTTCCGGAAGATTTGTCAGCCCAAAGAGCTGCCGACCATAGTTGTATAGAATGGCGTCATACAGTTCGTTGAGATACGGATTCTCCTCAATGCCATCAAAGAGGACAGCGCCGATGGTGGTTTCTTCCATCAGATGCCACCTCCAATCAGCATGTTGATAATGCTGGTTTTATCTTGGGGCGCATTGTTGAACGGCAGAACGTAGATATAAAACGAATGCATCCCAAGACGGAGGGCCGTAATCTTCTGCGAAATATATTCCGCATTCTCGGTGATTGCACTTTCCATTCTTGCAACAGCTTCTTCTATGAACTCCGTCGCGGAATAGTCCTCTGGATTTAATCCAAGAGAATAGCCAAGAAACAGGCCAAATGCAGTTCCGGGCGGTTCCTGCCCCTGCTTCGTTGGAATCAGTATATCCTTGACTGCAAGCGCCGTCTGAACATCCACGCTCCTCCCGAAAGCGGCACTGTTGACCAGTTCCACGCCTGTAATCCGCTTTGCTTTTATCTGAACTACCGCGTCAAAAGCTGCGTCAATGGCAGATTTCAGGTCTCCTTCCATTTGAGAAGACCCGTACACCATTTGGTATTCGGAGGTGTCCTGCCCGATGGAATGCAAATGAATCCCGGCGCAGTTTGTGCTGGCACCCAGTTCAATAGAGCTCAGCAACTTAGGAGCCTTTAGCACCTCTTCCAAAAACGCATACAGCAGCATATCCGCCAGCTCGTTTCCTGTGCTGTGTTCGCGGATATATTGCGCAGCGTCCATGCCGACGCTTTCCAGGTCGCCCTCTGCCTTATACCGCTCCATTTCTGCTCTGGAATATACATAGCGACCTATGTTGGTATTCAAATACTTTTTCAGACCGGCGTAGGTGAATTCGTTATCTTCAATTTTGAGACGGAAGATTTGATAGTCTTCCGGATTTCTGAGCCCAAGAGGAATCTGACAGACGGGGACAAATGCATCCTCAAAGCCCTTACCTCGAACCGACATAGTAAGGCCGGTAGCAGCTCCACTTTCTAACAGGACTAAACGATTGAGTTCGTCCTGATTGAACGAACTTATATACTCACGTGAGACATCTTGAATGTATGTGCGCCCAGCCTTGTTATCGACTGTCCGAACGACAAAGAAGAAGAAATCTGTTAGCATCTCTGCCAGATTATATCGGTACTCAAGCCGATAGTAGCCCTTGGTATTAGATGTGATGGTGCCGATTCGCACATCATCAGCAATATCATCGTCCTGAAAAAGCAAATCCAAGAGAGCGTGAACTATATGCTTCCGCTTCTCTGGATAGAGTTTCGGAATTATCTGTGTCTCGAAACAGGCCAAAACGGACGACGCATGCTCTGGAGAAATCTCATCTGTAATCGCCGGTGAAATATTGTTTGAGCAGTTGACCAAGTGGCCTACGGTACCGTCATCATCCCGGATGTCATACATGGGATTGACTGCTAAAAACATTGTTCCACAGAGGAATTTTTGCGTCGTGCTTCTGGGAGAGCACAAAGTGAGTATTTTAAGGAATGACCCAAAACAAAGGTGCCCTGCTATCTCAAACTCCTCCTTTCACAAATCGGAACAATTACTCTTTTACATAGTTGACTATGTCGCCGATATCGCAATCCAGCGCTTCACATATCCGCCCCAGTATTTCCATGTTCACAGGTAAGCCCTTTCCCATTTTGGCCATTGTAGAGGAGGTTATATTTGTCTCTGCCATAAGGTCTTTTTTCATCATGTTCCTGTCGATAAGCATTTTCCACAATTTATTATAGCTGAACATCCTTGCACCTCCTTGGGTACCGTAGTGCCGTACTGCTGATACTCAAGCATTATATCACAAAACTTTGCTTTTTGCAATATGAAGTTTGAGTTTGCGAAGATTTATCATTTCCGGTCTAATCCATTTTTTGTTCCACCAAGGTGTCCTGACAAGAGACTTCAATCTTCCAAGTCCGTCCAAGTCTCAATCATGTAATCCAAGTTTGAAAAGCTGTACTCTGTAATTGCTCAAGCGCAGAGTACAGTTTTTCTTTTTGGAAAGGCAGGTGAAAACCAATGCTCTCAAACCGTGATTGGGTCATCAACATCGAGAATGCCGCAGCAAAAGTGGCAGCCGAGTATGGCCAAAAAGTGGTGGATTCCGTGTTCTGCCGCTACGACGCTCACAGCTTGGAGGATTTATCTCCTTGCTACTACGGCGAGGTGTTCAGCGACTTAGAGCAAATCGCCAACGACTAAAGGCTACACAGCCGCCCTAAGCAAGGCGTAAAACTACTTTCCCGAAAACCGACTCACCTTCTTCGTGGCCACGAGGTGTGTTCGCAGTCGGTGGACGGGAGAAAGTTTATATAGAGTGCCAGCTTGCGAACGGCTGGTCACCGAAACGAAGCGGAGAAATCCGCATGAGGTGACCATCTATGTACAGAAGAACTGGCAGCCATACAGGTTATCTCCGCTTCGGCTTCACAGCCGAAAGGAGAAAATCTTATGGCAAAGTACGACAATCAGAATCATCCCTTTATCTACGACCGCACCACCGGTGAGAAGATTCCGGTCAGCAAGGAAGTCCGCGACGCCTACTACGGCGAGGCAGCCCGCATCCGGATGAAGGAGCAGGCTCATGGACGCTGCGTCTGCCCTCAGAGCAAGGTCTGGGCCTGTGACGGCGACTGCCTCATTTGCGAGTACCGTCGTTCCGGCGACCTGGCTTCTCTGGACGTTCCCGTCGGTGAAGACGGTGAGGACACCCTGATGGACATGCTTCCGTCTGAGGCTCCGGCCATCGAGAGCATTATTGCAGACCGCGACCTGCTTGACCGCCTCTTCGCCCGTCTCCGGGAGCTTGACCCCGATGCGGACACCATCATCGCCATGTGGATGGACGACGGCAACGTCTCCGACCGCGCCATTGCCAAGGCCCTCGGTCGGCCCCAGCGCACCTTCGCCGACCAGATGAAGAAGTATCGGACGGAGCTCCGGCGCATCCGGGGCTACTAATTCCCAGCACTTCCGGCCCTCTGACCATCGGTTCTCCCGGTGGCCGGAGGGCCTTTTTTTGTTTTTTGAAAAATCCTCCGCTCAAAACAGCTCCTCACCTTCAGTGGGAGGTGGAAGGCAACAAACGACACCAGCCTTCAGGGAGGTGAAGACCGTGTACGACAACAATTACAGGAACAGCAGCCTCGCAGCCGAGGAGATTCAGGTACTGAAAGCTATCTCCCGCGTCTCCGCACGTCTGGCGCAAAAGCTCGCTGCCCTCGACAACCAGAGGCAAACCAAGGAAGGAGGAAATCACAATGTCAAAGCTGGCGGATATGGCTATGGCCATCCAAGAATTGCACGATGCTGCTGCCGCTATTGATGATGTAGCCAACTGGTTGACTCGTCAGTTCAGCAGCCCCGCGCCCAAGGAGCCGGAGCCCACGCCCACGTTGGAGCAGGTACGGGCGGTGTTGGCGGAGAAATCCCGCGCCGGTCACACGGCGGCAATCCGGGAGCTCCTCCGGAAGTATGGGGCCGAAAAGCTCTCGCTGGTCGACCCACAGCACTATGAGGCCCTGCTCAAGGATGTGGAGGGACTTGCCGATGCCACCTAATGGACATGCGCTTCTCTCGGCATCTGCCTCAGACCGCTGGCTCCACTGCCCGCCATCCGCACGGTTGTGTGAGCTCTACGAGGACAAGGGCTCCGATTATGCCGCTGAGGGCACAGATGCCCACACGCTCTGTGAGTATAAGCTCCGGAAGGTGCTGGGCATGGAGGCCGCCGACCCCACAGAGAACCTGACCTGGTTCAATCAGGAAATGGACGAGTGCGCCAATGAATATGTCGCCTACATTCTTGAACTGGTGGAGGCAGCCAAAGAGACCTGCGCCGACCCGATGGTGCTCGTCGAGCAGCGGGTGGACTTCTCTCGCTGGGTGGAACAGGGCTTCGGCACTTCCGACGCCATCCTTATCGCGGACGGCACCATGCACGTGATTGATTACAAACATGGGCTTGGGATACTCGTCTCCGCAGTGGAAAATCCTCAGCTGAAATGCTACGGGCTCGGTGCTTTGGAGCTGTTTGATGGCATTTACGACATCGACAACGTGTGCGTTCACGTCGTACAGCCCAGACGCCAGAACATCAGCACGTTCGAGATTTCCAAGGATGACCTGTACCGTTGGGCGGACGAGGTTTTGAAGCCCACGGCGGAGCTGGCCTTTGCCGGGGACGGCAACTTTCTCTGCGGTGAGTGGTGCGGATTCTGCAAGGCCAAGAATGAGTGCCGCGCCCGTGCTGAGGCCAACCTGGAGCTGGCCCGCTACGATTTCAAGCTGCCTCCGCTCCTCACGGACGAGGACATTGAGGACATCCTGTCCCGCGTGGACGCGCTGGTATCGTGGGCCTCCGACATCAAGGAGTATGCGCTCCAGCAGGCGGTCAGCGGAAAGGAATGGCACGGCTGGAAACTGGTCGAGGGCCGTTCCAATCGCAGATATACCAACGAGGCTGCCGTTATCCAGACGGTCAGCGATGCGGGTTTTGACCCGTATGAGCGGAAGCTGCTGGGCATCACCGCGATGCAAAAGCTGCTCGGCAAGGCCCGCTTTGACGAACTCCTGACAGCCTACATTGAAAAGCCACAGGGAAAACCCACGCTCGTACCGGAAAGCGATAAGCGTCCGGCTATGAACACAGCAAAAAATGATTTTATGGAGGAAAACATCGATGAATAAGAACACCAAATTTACCAATCCCATGAAGGTCATCACCGGCCCCAACACCCGCTGGTCTTACGCCAACGTCTGGGAGCCCAAGAGCATCAACGGAGGCGCTCCGAAATACTCGGTCAGCCTCATCATCCCGAAGTCCGACACCAAGACCGTCTCCAAGATTCAGGCGGCCATCGAAGCGGCCTACCGTGAGGGCGAGGCCAAGCTCAAGGGCAACGGCAAGTCTGTCCCGGCCCTCAGCGCCATCAAGACCCCGCTGCGCGACGGCGACACCGAGCGTCCGGATGACCCTGCCTATGCCGGTGCCTACTTCGTCAACGCCAACGCCACCAGTGCTCCCGGTATCGTGGATGCCGACCGCAATCCCATCCTGACCCGCTCTGAGGTCTACTCCGGTGTGTACGGTCGCGCCAGCATCACGTTTTACGCGTTCAACAGCTCCGGCAATCGCGGCATCGCCTGCGGCCTGAACAATCTGCAGAAGATTCGTGACGGTGAGCCTCTGGGCGGCAAGGCCAGCGCCGAGTCCGACTTCGCCACCGACGAAGATGACGATTTCCTTGACTGATGGAGGTGACCACGATGAACGCTACGACCATTCTCTGCATTCTTCTGCTCTCCCTCTATCTGCTCTTGGCAGTGTTCTGGATTGTCCGGTCTATCATCGACACCATCGATGACCGCAAGCGTGAAAAGCGCAACGCAGCGTGGGAGGCCGAACGCCAGCAGCTTGAGAAGGAGCGTGCCCTGCGCGAGGTGGAATATCACGAGGCTCGTATGAAGGAGCTCGACAAATCGTAATCCTCATCCAGCGGGTGGTGGGAGCAATCCCGCCACCCATATTCCACTGCTCCGAAAGGATGTGCCTATGAAAACACTCAGCATCGATATTGAGACCTACAGCGACATCCCGCTCCAGAAGACCGGAGTTTATCGTTACTGTGAGTCTCCCAATTTTGAAATCCTGCTCTTCGGCTACAGCATCGACTCCGGGCCGGTGCAGGTGGTCGACCTTGCCTGTGGGGAGCATATCCCGAAGGAAGTGCTGGCTGCGCTGGAGGACGATTCCGTCATCAAGTGGGCCTTCAATGCAGCCTTCGAGCGGGTATGCCTCTCCCGGTATCTCGGTTATCCCACCGGCGAATATCTTGACCCGGAGAGCTGGCATTGCTCTATGGTCTGGGCGGCTATGATGGGCCTGCCGCTTTCCTTGGAGGGTGTCGGTGCCGTTCTCGGTCTGGAGAAGCAGAAGCTCACCGAGGGCAAGGAGCTCATCAAATACTTCTGCCAGCCCTGTCTGCCCACCAAGGCAAATGGCCAGCGCACCCGAAACCGGCCCTTCCATGCGCCGGACAAGTGGGAGCTGTTCAAACGCTATAATGCCCGTGACGTAGAGGCCGAGATGGGCATCCAGCAGAAGCTCTCCAAGTTCCCGGTGCCGCCACAGGTCTGGGAGGAATACGACATCGACCAAGAAATCAACGACCGTGGCGTCCGCATCGACATGGAGCTCGTGGAGCAGGCCATCCAGATGGATGCCCGTTCCCGGCAGGAGCTGACCGACGCCATGAAGCGCATGACGGCATTGGAAAACCCTAACTCCGTCCAGCAGATGAAGCAGTGGCTCTCCGACAACGGTATGGAGACCGACAGCCTCGGAAAGAAGGTCGTAGCGGAGCTCCTGAAAACGGCACCGCCGGAGCTGGCGGAGGTGCTCACGCTCCGGCAGCAGCTGGCCAAGTCCTCCGTCCGGAAATACCAGGCAATGGAGAAAACCGTCTGCAGCGACAATCGTGCCCGTGGGATGTTCATGTTCTATGGGGCAAACCGAACCGGGCGCTTCTCCGGCAGGAATATTCAATTGCAAAACCTGCCCCAGAACCACCTTCCCGACTTGGCGGAGGCCCGTGCTCTGGTGCGCTCCGGCGATTTCGATGCTGTGGAGCTGCTGTATGAGGATGTGCCGGACACACTCTCCCAGCTTATCCGAACCGCTTTCATTCCCAGAGACGGTGCCCAATTTCTCGTAGCCGACTTCAGTGCGATTGAGGCCCGCGTCATCGCGTGGTTTGCCGGGGAGACATGGCGACAGGGGGTGTTCTCCAAGGGTGGAGACATCTACTGTGCCAGCGCATCGCAGATGTTCAAGGTGCCTGTGAAGAAACACGGCATCAACGGTCACCTGCGCCAGAAGGGTAAGATTGCGGAATTGGCCCTCGGTTATGGCGGCTCCGTAGGTGCGCTCAAGGCAATGGGTGCTCTGGAGATGGGGCTGACGGAGGAGGAGCTCCCGCAGCTGGTGGATGCATGGCGGCAGTCTAATCCGAACATCGTGAAATTCTGGTGGGCTGTGGACAGAGCTGTCATGGAGGCCGTCCGGTACAAGCACACCACCACTGACTATGGCCTGACCTTTTCCTGCCGGAGCGGGATGCTGTTCATCACCCTGCCCTCCGGGAGGAAGCTGGCCTATGTGAAGCCCAAGGTGGGAACGAACAAGTTCGGCGGTGAATGTATCACCTATGAAGGTATCGGCTCCACAAAGAAGTGGGAACGGCTGGATTCCTACGGCCCCAAGTTCGTGGAGAACATCGTGCAGGCGACGGCCCGCGACATTCTCTGCTACGCCATGCGAACGCTCCGGTGCTGCTCCATCGTGATGCATATCCACGATGAGCTGGTCATCGAGGCCGACCCACACATGTCCTTGGATGCTGTCTGTGAGCAGATGGGTCGGACACCACCGTGGGCAAAGGGCCTGCTGCTCCGTGCAGACGGCTACGCCACCCCGTTTTACAAAAAAGATTGATAATCATCCGCTCAAATCGGGCGTTCACCTTCAGTGGGAAGCAGAGGTGGACGCCTTTTTCTATGTCCGCCCGGAAAGGAGGAATCGCAGCATGAGTGTCGATATGCGTAACAGCGAAGGCTACCTTGACCTGACGGCATACGAGGCCATCAAGAAAGTCGAACAGGAACAGCGCTCCGGTCGTGCGTTCCGGCCCATCGTCTACATCTGCTCTCCCTACGCTGGGGATATCGCAGGAAACGTAGATGCCGCCAGACGCTACAGCCGGTTTGCTGTGGACAAGGGCTATATCCCCGTCGCACCACATTTGCTCTTTCCGCAGTTTCTGGACGATGCCGACCCGGACGAGCGTGAGCTTGGGATATTCTTTGGCAACGCCATCATGAGCAAGTGCTCTGAGGTGTGGGTGTTCGGCAGCCGAATCTCTGCAGGTATGCAGGCAGAAATCAGACGCGCCAAGTGGAAGAACTACCGCTTACGCTACTTCACCGAAGATTGTCAGGAGGTTTGAGACCATGTACGAAATCAAAGAAAACAGCCGCATCCTGAAGGACGGCACCGAGCTCACGACCTATACCCGCGATGTGGTCAGCGCCAACATCCTTGAAGTCGAGGCTGGCACCACCGGCTATCAGGGCGGCGACAGCGGCCACGGCGGTCGCACCTACTTCCGCATCGAGGATGCAGCCAGTACGGATATGGAAGTCCGCAGCTATGTCAACAAGTATGGCTGCCCCGGCTTTGATGTCGTCCTCGGCGGCGACTGTGAGCTGGAGACTACGATTCGGGCGCTGAAGTTCATCACGAAGGTGCTGGAGGAGGAAGCGGCGGAGGTGTATGACTGATGTTCACGATTTATAGCGCCGACGTCACCGGCAATCCCGGCAACTGCTCCTATCCGCACAAGCATGTGGTGCTGGACGAAGCCTCTTTGAAGGCCGCCGTCTGCCACGACTATGTCTGCGCCGAGTACCAGAACAGCTACCGCAACGGCGACAACTTCATCGGGAGCGACTGCCTCCCGGTGGACTGTGATAACGACCACTCAGAGAACCCGGAAGACTGGATTACCCCGGAGGACGTTCTCCAGCAGTTTCCCGGCGTCACCTTTGCCGTCCACTTCAGCCGCTTCAATATGCGGGAGAAAAATGGAAAGGCTGCACGGCCCAAGTTCCACGTGCTCTTTCCCATCGACTATGTGACCGACCCGGCGCTCTACAGCGATATGAAGAAGCTGGTCAATTCCATTTTCCCGTACTTCGACACCAATGCACTCGACGCAGCCCGGTTCTTCTTTGGCACCACCGCAGCAGAGGTCGCCTTGTATCCGGGCCGGATGAACCTGACCGAGTTTCTGGAGAAGGACGATTTCGATGCCGAGCTGCCAGACGGCGGTTTTGGTCAGAGCACCGTTATCCCGGAGGGCAGCCGAAACGCCACCATGTCCCGCTTCGCCGGTCGCGTCATCAAAAAGTACGGTGATACCGACGAAGCGTATCAGGCTTTCCTGGACGAGGCCGCCAAGTGTGTGCCTCCGCTGGAGAACAGTGAACTGAACACCATCTGGCACAGCGCCCAGCGCTTTTTCTCCCGCATCCGGGAGCAGGCCGGGTATGTCCCTCCGGAAGCCTATAACGACCCCAACAGCTATAAGCCGGAGGATTATTCGGACGTCGGTCAGGCTGAGGTCATGGCCCGCTACTTTTCCGGGGAACTCCGCTATTCTCCGGCCACCCACTTCATCCGTTACAGCGACCACTACTGGCAGGAATCTGAACCCGGCGCACAGGCGGTGGCCCACGAACTGACCCGTCGCCAGATGAAGGAAGCCAACCGCGACCTGATGAATGCGCTGGTAAAGATGAAGAACAACGGAGCCCAGACCATTCTGGACGGCACCTCCAAGGCCAAGGCCGAACAGCTCATGAGCGATGAGCAGCTGCAGGCGTTTCAGGAATTTCTGCAGGCAAAGGCGTATCAGGCGTTCGTCATCAAGCGCCGGGACTCCAAGTACATCACGTCGGCACTGAAAGAGTCCCATCCCATGCTGGAGATTTCACCCAGAGACCTGGACGCGGACTGCTTTGCTCTCAATACCCCGGAGGCCACCTACGACCTGCGCAAGGGAATGGCCGGAGCGCGGGAGCACTCGCCGGAGGATTTCATCACAAAAATCACCTCCGTCACACCCGGCCAGAAGGGGCAGAAAATCTGGCAGGACTGCCTCGACCTCATTTTCCAGCACAATCAGGAGCTCATCGACTATGTCCAGATGATTTGCGGTCTGGCCGCTATCGGAAAGGTCTATGTGGAGGCCCTCATCATTGCCTACGGAGATGGCCGGAACGGAAAGAGCACTTTCTGGAATGCGGTGTCCCGTGTGCTGGGGCTGTACAGCGGCAATATCTCCGCCGACACCCTGACCGTGGGCTGCCGCAGGAATATCAAGCCTGAGATGGCGGAGGTCAAGGGCAAGCGGCTCCTCATCGCTGCCGAGATGCAGGAAGGTGCCCGTCTGAACGATTCCACGGTCAAGCAGCTCTGCTCCACGGATGATGTGTTCGCGGAAAAGAAGTACAAAGACCCGTTCTCGTTTAAGCCTTGCCACACGCTGGTGCTGTACACCAACCATCTGCCTCGCGTCAGCGCATCCGACGATGGTATCTGGCGCAGGCTCATCGTCATCCCGTTTAATGCCAAGATTACCGGCAAGAGCGACATCAAGAACTATGGCGAGTACCTCTATGACAATGCCGGGGAGAGCATTCTGGCGTGGGTTATCGAGGGTGCCAAAAAGGTTATCGACCTGGACTACCAGATTCCAGTCCCGGCCTGCGTGAAAGCGGCAATCGACGAATACCGGAGCCAGAACGACTGGTTTGGGCACTTCATGGAGGACAAGTGCGAGACCGGCGACGGTTTCCGGGAGAGCTCCTCCTCGCTCTATCAGGCGTATCGGAACTACTGCATCGACACCAACGAGTATGTGCGCAGCACGGCAGACTTCTACTTTGCGATGGAGAGCGCCGGATTTGAGCGCGTGACCTTGAACCGGAAACGGTATTTCAAGGGAGTGCGGCTGCGGACGGACATGGACGATGCCGGAGACGATTTTCTGACCTGAAGGCCCTAATGACAAGGTGTATCAATGTGTTTTACAGACTTTTTCTAAGGGCCATAAAAATCAGAATAAGAAAAAGTCTTGTATTGGCATTGATACACCTTGCATGACCATAGAAAAAGGAGCGTTATATGCGAGAAAAGGACATCGAGAAAAAATTATCCCTGATGGTTAAGAAGGCCGGTGGCATCGCTGTAAAGTTCGTGTCTCCGAGTTTCGACGGGATGCCTGACCGCCTTGTCTTACTACCGGATGGCGTTATTGCCTTTGTAGAACTGAAAGCACCGGGGAAAGCCCCGCGCCCGCTCCAGTTGGCACGGCACCGCTTGCTGCGGTCTCTGGGCTTCCGGGTGTATGTGATTGACGGCACTGAGCAGATTGGAGGGATGCTGGATGAACTTCGAGCCACATGACTATCAGGCTTATGCCATCGACTACATCGAAACTCACCCTGTGGCAGCTGTCCTACTCGATATGGGACTTGGCAAGACGGTCATCTCCCTGACGGCCATCGCCGACCTTCTGTTTGACAGCTTTGAGGCCCATCGTGTTCTGGTGGTCGCGCCACTCCGTGTGGCCCGCGATACCTGGCCTGCGGAAATCGAAAAATGGGCGCACCTGCAAGACCTGACCTATACCGTTGCTGTGGGCAGCGCCAGAGAGCGGAAGGCTGCATTGATGGTCAGTACGGACATCACCATCATCAACCGGGAGAACCTGAGCTGGCTCATCGAGAGCAGCGGCTTCCCGTTTGACTACGATACCGTGGTCATCGATGAACTGTCGTCTTTCAAAAATCACCAGTCCAAGCGCTTCAAAGCCCTGCTGCGCATCCGGCCCAAGGTCAAGCGTATCATTGGGCTGACCGGCACACCTTCCTCCAATGGCCTCATGGATTTGTGGGCAGAGTTCCGGCTGCTGGATATGGGCCATCGCCTCGGTCGCTTCATCACGCAGTACCGGAACACCTTCTTCCTCCCGGACAAACGCAACGGGCAAATCATCTATTCCTACAAGCCTATGCCGGGAGCGGAGGAAGCCATATACAGTCTGATTTCCGACATCACGATTTCCATGAAATCCACCGACCATCTGAAGATGCCGGAGCTGGTTTCCACCCGCTATGAGGTCTATCTCTCCGATGCGGAGGCCGACCGGTACGAGAAGCTCAAGCAGGCGCTCATCCTTCAGCTCCCGGACGGCGAGGTGACTGCTGCTAACGCAGCGGCCCTGACCGGAAAGCTGGCCCAGCTTGCCAACGGTGCCATCTATGCTGACACCGGCGACACGATAGAGTTCCACGACCGGAAGCTGGACGCTCTGGAGGATATCATCGAATCCGCCAATGGCAAGCCGATTCTGGTGGCCTACTGGTTCCGTCACGACCTGCAGCGTATCAAAAAGCGCTTTGATGTCCGGGAACTGAAGTCCAGCAAGGATATCGCAGACTGGAACAGCGGCAAAATCCCGGTGGCCGTCATCCATCCGGCCTCAGCCGGTCACGGGCTCAACCTGCAGGCCGGTGGTTCCACTCTCATCTGGTTCGGTCTGACGTGGTCTCTGGAACTCTACCAGCAGACCAATGCCAGACTGTGGCGGCAAGGCCAGAGCTCCGGAACAGTGGTGATACAGCATATCGTCACCAAGGGCACCATTGACGAGAGAATCCTGAAGGCGCTGGAGGCCAAGGACAGAACACAGGCCGCACTTATCGATGCGGTCAAGGTGGCTCTGGAGGTGTGACGCCTGTGGATGACGCTTATACCCGGCTGGCCCACGCCATCGTGGTGCTGGCAGCAAAGGATTACGATGCGGAGCTCGACTGGTTTCGACAAAATCCGCCACGGGATGAGGAAGACAAGCAGCACGAAACCTATCTCAAACACCAAACCGAGCTCCAGAGCCTTGAGCGATTCTTCCGCTCCGGATGGTTTGAACTGCTCTCCGGTCTGGATGGTGAGGCGCTCATGAAGAAAATACAGGAAGGAGGAATCGCCAGATGACGGCAAAGCAATATCTCTCCCAAGCCTACCGGCTGAACGAACGCATCAATTCCGATTTGTCCGAGCTGGACAGACTGCGCGACCTGGCTACCAGCCTGAGCGGAGTTAATTACGATGGCGTCCGGGTCTCCAAGACAAGGAGCGCGGAAGCGCCCTTCGAGAAGACCATCTGCAAAATCATTGACGCGGAGAAAAAGATAAATGCAGAGATAGACCGGTTGGTAGATTTGAAGGCAGAAATCAGTGAAGCCATCTCTCAGCTGGCCAATGTGGATGAGCAGCTCCTTCTCCGCTTCCGGTACATCAACAATTACGGTTGGGAGAAGATTGCAGTGCTGATGAGCGTGTCCATGCGGACGGTTCATCGCATCCACGCCTCGGCTCTTAGAAATTTCCAGCCGCCAGCGTAAAGTTGGCACACTTTGGCACGGAATGGCACGTTGATAAGTGATATTATGGTAGTGTGAAAAATAGGGCCAAGCCTTCGTGGGAGCAATCCTGCGGAGGCTTTTTCTATCCCCGGAGGTGATTGAGGAATGCCCATGAAACCAAAACGGCCCTGCTCTTTTCCCGGCTGCCCCAACCTGACTGACCGGCGCTTCTGCCCGGAACACGAGAAGCTGGAAGCCCAGCGCTATGAACGGTACGACCGTGACCCTGCTACCAAGCGTCGGTACGGACGGGCATGGAAACGCATCCGGGACAGCTATGCTGCGGAACACCCACTGTGTGAAGTCTGCCTTGCGAAAGGTGTGTACACGCCAACCGAGGAGATTCACCACAAGCTCCCTCTCTCGCAGGGAGGAACCCACGACCGCAGCAATTTGATGGCCCTTTGCAAAGAGTGCCATGCGCGGATTCATGCCGAACGCGGCGACCGCTGGCATAATCGGGAGAACCGGTAGGGGCGGTCAAAATCTCTACGGCCTTTTCCCCGTGGAACGGGCGTGGGCCTTCGCGCACAAAAACGCGATTTCAAACGGGGAATATACCCCGGCAACTGGAGGTGAATCGAAATGGCAAAGGACGGTACCAACCGTGGCGGTGCCCGTATCGGGGCCGGAGCCAAGAAAAAGCCCTTAGCAGACAAGATTGCGGAGGGCAATCCCGGCAAACGGGCGCTGACGGTCATCAGCTTCGATGACCGCGCTGCCGAGCTGGAGGGTCAGGCGATGCCGAAGCCGTCCAAAATGCTCTCCGCTGTTCAAAAGGACGGCAAGGCGCTGGTCGCCGAGGACATCTACAAGGAGACCTGGGAGTGGCTGGCCGAGCGAGGCTGCGCCTCTCTGGTATCTCCACAGCTTCTGGAGCGCTACGCCATGAGTGTGGCCCGCTGGATACAGTGCGAGGAGGCCGTGACAGAGTTCGGCTTTCTGGCCAAGCATCCCACCACCGGCAGCGCGATTCAGTCGCCCTATGTGGCGATGAGTCAGAACTTTATGAGCCAGACCAACCGGCTCTGGATGGAGATATACCAAATCGTAAAAGAAAACTGTGCGACCGAGTACACCGGTGTCACCCCGATGGATGATACGATGGAACGACTGCTCCGGGCGCGGAAAGGAAGCTGACTATGTATGAAAAAGTGAATCCGGCCCATCCGGATAAAATCGCAGACCGCATCGCCGGAGCCCTGGTCGACCTTGCCTATGCGCAGGAGCCCGACCCGCGCATCGCAGTCGAAGTCCTGCTCGGTCATCATGTTTGTCACATCATTGCGGAGACATCTACGCATCTGTCTGCTGAGGACGTCGAAGGCATCGTCCACCGTATCGCCGGTAACCTCGCGCTTGATTACACCGAGGTCGCTCAGGATGTACATCTCTCCGACAACCAGCGTGACGGTTTTCGCTGCGGCGACAACGGCATTTTCAAAGGAATGTGTATCACACCTGAGCAGCATGAGCTCTCCGGCATCGCCCACTCCATCTACGAAAGATACCCCACTGACGGGAAATACATTCTGGACGGCGACCGGCTCATCCTCTGCCAGAGCAACGCTCCCTCGGACGAGCTTCGGGAGCTGTATCCCGGTGCCGAGGTCAATCCGCTCGGCGATTGGACGGGCGGCACAGATGTGGATTCCGGCGCGACCAACCGGAAGCTGGGCTCCGATATGGCGGACGGTGTCACCGGCGGCGGTCTGCATGGGAAAGACCTCTCGAAAGCGGATGTGTCCGTGAACGTCTATGCTTTCCTCAAGGCACAGGAGATTGGCCAGCCCGTGAAACTCTGCTGCGCTATCGGGGATGACACCGTGGACGGCAGGTCATATGCGGAAATCGTCGAAATCTGCCGAAATTATATCCGCTCTGTCGGCGGCTTTGAGAAGTTCGCGGAATGGGGGCTCGTATGAAAACAACGACTGATATGCAGCTGGTGCCCATCAGCAAGTTGGTACCCTATGTCAACAATGCCCGGACGCATTCGCCGGAACAGGTCATGAAGCTCCGCTCGTCGCTGCGGGAATTCGGCTTTATCAACCCTATCATCATCGACCGTGACTATGGCATCATCGCCGGTCACGGTCGTCTGCTTGCCGCCAAGGAGGAAGACATCACCGAGGTGCCCTGTGTCTTTGTGGATTACCTGACCGAAGCACAGAAAAAAGCCTACATTCTCGCCGACAACCGCATGGCGATGGACGCAGGCTGGGATGAAGAACTCCTCCGGGTGGAAATCGAAGCGCTGCAGGGCGAGGCTTTTGACGTCTCCCTTACCGGCTTTGACGAGAAGGAACTGGCTGACCTGTTCAAGGACGGGAGCGATTCTGACGCGGAAGATGACGATTACGACCTGAGTGCTGCGCTGGAGAAGGCAGCCTTTGTGAAGCGTGGCGATATCTGGACAGTCGGCAGACACCGGCTCATGTGCGGTGACGCCACCAGCGCCGAGGATGTGGCAGCGCTCATGGATGGCCGGAAAGCAAATCTCATTCTGACCGACCCACCCTATGGCGTTTCCTTCAAGAGCTCCAGCGGCCTGACCATTCAGAATGACTCCATGAAGGACGAGGAATTCTACCATTTCCTGCTCGACTCCTTCAAGAACATGGCCGACCACCTCGAAAAAGGTGGTGCCGCCTACGTTTTTCACGCAGATACCGAGGGTCTCAACTTCCGCAGGGCTTTCATCGATGCTGGTTTCCATCTCGCCGGATGCTGTATCTGGGTGAAGGATTCGCTGGTTTTGGGGCGCTCGGATTACCAGTGGCAGCATGAGCCGGTGCTCTATGGCTTCATGCAGAACGGAAAGCATCCGTGGTACTCCGACCGAAAGCAGACTACCATCTGGAATTTTGCCAAGCCCAAGCGGAACGCAAATCACCCGACCAGTAAGCCGCTCGACCTGCTGGGCTATCCTATCGGAAACTCCACGCAGGAGAACGCCATCGTCATCGATACCTTCGGCGGCAGCGGTTCTACGCTCATGGCTTGTGAGCAGATGAACCGCACCTGCTGCACGATGGAGCTCGACGAAAAGTACGCATCTGTCATCCTTCGCAGATATGTGGATGACACCGGGGATGCTGACGGTGTCTACGTCATCCGCGACGGCGAAAAACTGCCCTACGCGGCGCTGGTGAAGGACGTCGAGCCCGCCTCCTGATTGTCACTATTACACACGTTCCAAGGCACATCTTTGTCGGATTTATGCTCCAGAATTGACTTGCTATTCTGTGCCTGTAGAGCGAATATGTGACTACCCTGAACGGGGAAAACATATACAGGAGGATTTCAACCATGGAAATCAGGTACAACGTAACCGGCGACCGGCGCAAGGAGCTGGTCAAAGTCATCTCCGGCATCACTGGAGCCAAGGCAGTCTACAAGTTTATGCCGACCTGCAACTACGAAATCGACTACTTCAGCGTCACCAAGGACGGCACCCTGCTTTTCGACGACCGCGCCGACAGCGAGGAGGTCGAGCGGGTGCTGGAGGGCATCGCGGCTGCGGGCTTCGCTTGCGAGGCACCGGAGAAAACGACCGAGGAGCCGGAGGAAGCGGTTCAGGAGGAAGACGTGGGCCTTACGATTGCGGTTCCGCTCGATAAGGTTCAGGTCGGGAACATGACCAAGCTACTGGACGCCAAGGGCAGCCTCATCAAAAAGGCGCTGGGCATCGACGACCTGCGCTTCGAGCTTCAGGAAGACCGCGTCACCTTCCCGTGGTTCGCCGAGCCGCAGCCGGAGGAAGCCACCGCCTACACCCACTTCATTACCGCGCTCTGCCGGATGTCCAAGGACGCCAAGCGCATCACTGCCAAGGAAAAGCCGGTTGACAATGAGAAGTACGCCTTCCGCTGCTTCCTGCTCCGGCTGGGCTTCATCGGGGATGCGTACAAGACCGACCGGAAAATCCTGCTCCGGAACCTCTCCGGCTCCAGCGCCTTCAAATCCGGTGCCAAACGAATGGAGGTGACAGACGATGCGGTTTCCGAATAAGGCTGTCATTGAGCACCTCCGCCAGACCTACCCGGTCGGCACTCGTGTGGAGCTGACCCAGATGGACGATGCGCAGGCTCCTCCGGTGGGAACCAGAGGCACCGTCATCGGAGTCGATGATACCGGCAGCATCATGGTCGATTGGGACAACGGCTCCGGCCTGAATGTTATCTACGGCATCGACCGCTGCAGGAAGGTGGTGGATTCCGATGACTGAGACCATCCGGGAACAGATTCTCGCCAGCCGGGACACCGGCCTGACCAACATGTTCGATATCCCAATGGTGCAGCGCCTCGCCTTTGACCGGGACTTCCACGAGCTGGTCTGCTACCTGGAGGAGCACCGCAAAGAGTACGTTCACTTCATCATGTACGCCGAAGAGTAAGCCCTGCCGCCAAGAGAGCCGGATGGCTCTTTTGGTCGTATAGTACACAATATTCCTCCGCGATATTTGTTCAGTATATTCCCGATAATTGACTTGCTATTATGTGCTTTTAGAGCGAATATACAGTCACCGAAAGGGAAAACACCACAAATACGGAGGACACGAACATGAAAAACCTTTACCAGATGAGAAACGCCTTCAGCCTGCGGGAGTACAACACCGCGATTACCAGAGCCGATTTTGAGGCCCACTTCACCAAGACCTGCGAGAGCGTCCGGTTCACCTTCAACGGCTGGGACGGCAAGAGCTACGACGGCGAGAGCCGCAGCGCGAAGGTCTACCGCACCGACCTCGAAGGCTACGAAGATGCCCGGTTCGTTAAGGTCGGCAAGCACCTGCACTACATCGACGAGGACAGCAGCGTTCTGGAGAAGGCCACCGGCGAATATCACAAGGAAGCCGAATGGCTGGTGGACGTCCTCAAGGCTGAGAACTGAGGAGGGCTGAACCATGTGGAGCGAAGGAACCATCAGAATCCCGGACGCGAAGGACAAGGGCAAAAACACAGTTTGCCATTACTGGGTCAAGCACTACGAGGAGCCCAGCGAGACCTACGGCATCAACGGCGGCAGAATCAGCAAGCTCATGATTAAGGTGGACGGTGTCATCACCGCCAACTACGACAGGGGCTGGGATGTGGAGCCCGCCGAGGACGATATGCCGACCCGGATGGCCTACTGCATCCTGCTGGAAAACTACAACTGAGTCGGGAATTCCCGAAGAGCGGAGCCGCAAGGCTCTGTCTCTCGTATAGAACGATAGGACGGCTTGCCTGATGGCAGGTCATTTTTTATGCCAGTTAGAGGTGATGACTTGCGAAAGCTGAAGAAATATAAGCCCACGGCATTCAAGGCCAAGGACTCCGTTTACGATAAGGACGCTGCGGATTATGCTGTAAATTTCATCGAGTGCCTGTGCCACACCAAGGGCACCTGGGCAGGCAGACCCTTTGAACTCATCGACTGGCAGGAGCAGATTATCCGCGACCTGTTCGGCATCCTGAAGCCCAACGGCTACCGGCAATTCAATACGGCCTATGTGGAGATACCCAAGAAGATGGGTAAATCGGAACTGGCCGCTGCCATTGCGCTGTTGCTCACCTGCGGCGACGGTGAGGAGCGGGCTGAGGTCTATGGCTGCGCAGCCGACCGCCAGCAGGCGACCATTGTTTTTGATGTGGCCGCCGACATGGTGCGTATGTGTCCTGCGCTCAATAAGCGTGTGAAGATTCTGGCCTCCCAGAAGAGAATCATCTTTCAGCCCACCAACAGCTTCTATCAGGTGCTGTCAGCGGAGGCGTATTCCAAGCACGGCTTTAACATCCACGGCGTGGTATTTGACGAGCTGCATACCCAGCCCAACCGGAAACTCTTTGACGTCATGACCAAGGGCTCCGGCGACGCTCGGATGCAGCCGCTCTATTTTCTGATTACCACAGCCGGGACGGATACCAACAGCATCTGCTATGAGACGCACCAGAAGGCCAAGGATATTCTGGAGGGCCGCAAAATCGACCCGACCTTCTATCCTGTCATTTATGGTGCAGATGAATCTGATGACTGGACAGACCCGAAGGTCTGGAAGAAAGCCAATCCGTCTCTCGGCATCACGGTCGGCATCGATAAAGTCCGGGCCGCCTGCGAGAGCGCCAAACAGAATCCCGGCGAGGAGAATTCCTTCCGGCAGCTGCGGCTCAACCAGTGGGTCAAACAGGCCGTCCGCTGGATGCCGATGGAGAAATGGGACGCCTGCGCATTCCCGGTCAACGAAGATGACCTTGAAGGGCGCGTTTGCTACGGCGGCCTCGACCTATCCTCCACGACGGATATCACGGCATTTGTACTGGTGTTCCCGCCGACGGATGAGGAGGATAAATACATCGTGCTCCCATACTTCTGGATACCGGAAGAGACCCTTGACCTGCGCGTCCGGCGCGACCACGTTCCTTATGACGTCTGGGAACGGCAGGGATATCTCCAGACTACGGAGGGCAACGTTGTCCACTACGGTTATATCGAAAAATTCATCGAGCGGCTGGGAGAACGGTTCAATATCCGGGAGATTGCCTTTGACCGCTGGGGAGCCGTGCAGATGGTGCAGAACCTCGAAGGCATGGGCTTTACAGTCGTGCCCTTCGGTCAGGGCTTCAAGGATATGAGCCCGCCCACCAAGGAACTCATGAAGTTGACCTTGGAGCAGAAGATTGCCCACGGCGGGCATCCGGTGCTGCGCTGGATGATGGATAACATCTATATCCGTACCGACCCGGCAGGCAACATCAAAGCAGACAAAGAGAAATCCACAGAAAAGATAGACGGCGCAGTCGCCACCATCATGGGCCTCGACCGCGCTATCCGCTGTGGGAACGACAGTGGTGCTTCTGTTTATGACAGCAGAGGCATCCTCTTCATTTAGGAGGTGACCCAATGGGTATTTTCAGTGGACTTTTCAAATCTAGAGACCACCCCACCAACAGTACATCCGGCAGCGGCTACCGATTCTTCTTCGGAAACAGCACCTCCGGGAAGCAGGTCAACGAACGCTCGGCCATGCAGATGACGGCGGTCTATGCCTGTGTGCGCATCCTGTCCGAATCTATCGCGGGCCTTCCTGTCCACCTGTATCGATATATGGATACCGGGAGCAAGGAGAAGGCGCTCACGCATCCGCTCTACCGGCTGCTCCACGATGAACCCAATCCGGAGATGACTTCCTTCGTGTTCCGGGAGACCCTCATGACGCATCTGCTCCTGTGGGGCAATGCCTATGCGCAAATCATCCGGAACGGCAAAGGTGAGGTCATCGCGCTGTATCCGCTCATGCCGAACCGCACGACAGTAGACCGGGATGAACACGGTCAGCTCTACTACAGCTACCAGATGAGTAACGAGGACGCGCCGACGATGAAGACCGGCACGGTCGTTCTGAAGCCAAGAGACGTCCTCCATGTTCCGGGCCTCGGCTTTGACGGGCTGGTGGGCTATTCGCCGATTGCGATGGCGAAAAACTCTATCGGTATGGCGATTGCCTGTGAGGAGTACGGCGCTAAGTTCTTCGCCAACGGTGCGACTCCGGGCGGCCTGCTGGAATTCCCCGGCACAGTCAAGAATCCGGACGCCATCCGAGAGAGCTGGAATAAGGGCTTCTCCGGCAGCAATTCTCATAAGATTGCCATTCTGGAGGAAGGCATGAAGTACACGCCTATCTCCATCTCCCCGGAGCAGGCGCAGTTCCTTGAGACCAGAAAATTTCAGATTGATGAGATAGCTCGAATTTTCCGAGTGCCGCCCCACATGGTCGGTGATTTGGAAAAGTCGAGCTTTTCCAATATCGAGCAACAGTCTCTGGAATTTGTGAAGTACACGCTGGAGCCGTGGATAGTCCGCTGGGAGCAGTCCCTGAATCGGTCGCTCCTGTCCGAGACGGAGAAGGCGACGTTCTTTGTCAAATTCAATGTGGACGGCTTGCTGCGCGGCGACTACCAAAGCCGGATGAGCGGCTATGCCACAGCCAGACAGAACGGCTGGATGTCCGCCAATGACATCCGGGAGCTCGAAAATCTCGACCGCATCCCGCCTGAGCTGGGCGGTGACCTGTATCTCATCAACGGCAACATGACCAAGCTGGCGGATGCCGGTATTTTCGCGGCGACTTCTGCTGCGGGAAAGGAGGAAGATTCCGATGAAGAAGTTTTGGAAGTGGAAGAATCAGACGGTAACGAATCAGGAGACGAAGGAGACGGCGCAGGAACGGACACTGTTCCTGAACGGAACCATCGCCGAGGAAAGCTGGTTTGACGATGACCTCACCCCGCAGATGTTCAAGGATGAGCTGAATGCGGGCACCGGCGACATCACGGTCTGGATTAATTCTCCGGGCGGCGACTGTGTCGCAGCAGCCCAAATCTACAACATGCTGATGGATTACAAGGGCAATGTCACCGTGAAGATTGATGGCATCGCGGCTTCGGCGGCCTCTGTCATCGCTATGGCCGGTACAAAGGTGCTGGTCTCGCCGGTGTCCATGCTCATGATTCATAATCCGGCGACGGTGGCTTTCGGCGATTCAGCAGAAATGCAAAAGGCCATCGCCATGCTGAACGAAGTCAAGGAATCCATCATCAATGCCTACGAAATCAAGACCGGCCTCTCCCGCGCAAAGCTCTCCCATCTGATGGATGCGGAGACCTGGATGGACGCGAACAAGGCGGTGGAGCTGGGCTTCGCCGATGGCATCCTGAAGCGCGAGTCCGGGGACGGCGGCGGTGAAGAACCGGCGCAGGTATCCATGCTGTATTCCGAGGCCAAGGTAGTCAATTCCCTGATGGACAAGCTGGCTGCCAAGTGCCGGATTCAGCAGAAACAGGAAGAACCCAAGGTCAATGCCGACTCCCTGCTGGAGCGGCTCAATCTCATGAAAAATTGGAGGTAATATACCATGAGCAAGATTCTCGAAATGATTGAAAAGCGTAACCAGGCGTGGGAAGGCGCGAAGGCGTTTGTGGAAAGCAAGCGCGACAAGGACGGCCTGCTCTCTACCGAGGACGCTGCGACCTATGCTGCTATGGAGCAGAAGGTCAAGGACTACGGTGCGGAAATCGCCCGTCTGCAAGAGATGGAGGCTATGGAGCAGGAGCTCGCCAAGCCCGTAAACACTCCGCTCACCGGCAAGCCTATGAGCACCACCGAAAAGCCTGAGAAGACCGGTCGTGCTTCTGAGGCATACAAGCAGGCCATGCTGACGGCCCTGCGCACCAATTTCCGTCAGGTCAGCAATGTCCTCTCTGAGGGCGTGGATGCCAACGGCGGCTACCTCGTTCCGGAAGAGTATGACCATCGTCTCATCGACATCCTCGACGAGGAGAACGTGATGCGCAAGCTGGGCACCCGCATCACCACCTCCGGGGAGCACAAAATCAACATCGCGGCTACCAAGCCCGCAGCTGCATGGATTGAGGAAGGCGGTGCGCTGACTTTCGGTGACGCCACTTTCGACCAGATTATCCTCGATGCCCACAAGCTCCATGTGGCCATCAAGGTCACTGAGGAGCTCCTGTATGATAATGCCTTCAATCTGGAGAACTATATCATGCAGCAGTTCGGCAAGGCGCTGGCCAATGCCGAGGAGGATGCTTTCATCAACGGCACCGGCACCGGCCAGCCTCTGGGCATCCTCGCGGCGACCGGCGGTGCGGATGTCGGTGTCACGGCTAAATCCGCCACGGCCATTACCGCCGATGAGCTCATCGACCTCATCTACTCCCTCAAGCGCCCCTATCGCAAGAGCGCTGCCTTCCTCCTGAATGACCAGACCCTCGCTGCTATCCGCAAGCTGAAGGACAACTACGGTCAGTATCTGTGGCAGCCCTCTCTGCAGGCCGGAGAGCCTGACCGTATCCTCGGCTATGCCGCCTATACGTCTCCCTATTTCCCGGCAGTGGCCGCTGGCAAGCCTGCGGTCGCTTTCGGCGATTTCAGCTACTACAACATCGGCGACCGTGGCACCCGCTCCTTCGCTGAGCTCAAGGAGCTCTTTGCAGGAAACGGCATGGTCGGCTTTGTCGCCAAGGAGCGCGTGGATGGCAAGCTCGTCCTGCCGGAAGCTGTGAAGCTCCTGAAGATGAAGGCCGGTTCCTGATTCTCTTCTGCGGCAGCATCGTAATCCTGCGGTGCTGCCGCTCTCTTGGAGGTGAAGCACATGATTGTAACTTTGGATGAGATGAAACAGTATCTGCGCGTGGACTATCCGGATGATGACGGTATCCTGACGGAATTGCTCTCTGCCGCCCAAAAGCTCTGCATGGATGTGGCCCGCACAGATGATGCCATTGCATTTGCCGAGGCTGAAAACGCCAAGGTCGCCGTCATGTATGCTGCAGCCTATCTGTATGAGCACCGGGAGGAAGCTGACCACCATGCACTGACCCTGACCCTTCGCTCTCTTCTCTTTGCTTCCAGAGAGGAGGCCAGCTTCTAATGGACGTTGCACTCCTGAACCAGCGCATCGTGTTCCAGAAGAATGCCGTCATAACGGATTCCATCGGGAACCACAAGAACAGCTGGATAGATTACTATAGCTGCGCTGCCACCATTGGCGGCGAAAGCGGCAAGGAAACATCTGTGGCCGGAACGACCGTAGAAAACACCGACATCACCTTTACCGTTCGCTTCTGCGCTGCGGTGGATGCCATCACCGAGGACGGCTTTCGGATTTCCTTCCGGGATGCGCTCTACAACATTACGGGCATCGACCACATGAACTACAAACGCAAAAGCGTAAAGTTCCGGTGCCAGAAAGTGAGGCGGTGACGATGGGCACGAAGGTTTCTATCGACGGCCTCGCCGATGCCGTGATGCAGGGCCTCAACGAGTATCAGGCACTGACGAACGAAGGCGTAAAGGCGGCTGTGAAGAAGGCTGGAGATACCGTCAAAAAGCAGATTCAAGCCTCTGCGCCGAAACGTACCGGCGCTTATGGCAGGAGCTGGACAGTCAAGACCACGCGGGAGTCCAGCCATGCGCTGGAGGTCACTGTGCATTCCCGGAACCGCTATCAGCTGGCCCATCTGCTGGAGTTCGGTCATGCCAAGCGCGGCGGTGGTCGCGTATCCGGTCGTGCGCATATCGCACCAGCTGAGCAGGCCGGTATCGAGCAGCTGGAGAAAGATATCGAGAGGTGTATCAGAAATGGATAGGATTTTGGATATCCTGCAGGCGCTCGGCATCCCCTTTGCCTATGACCATTTTGCAGAGGGAGAATCTCCTGAGCCGCCTTTCATCTGTTACCTGCTCCCGGCCAGCGATAATTTTGCCGCCGATGGGCAGGTTTATTTCAAAGCGACGGAAGTCCACATCGAGCTCTACACCGATATCAAGGATGTGGGGCTTGAGGCGAGTGTCGAATCTGTGCTTGATGAGCGCAGCATTTTTTATGACAAAAGCGAGGTCTGGATAGAGAGTGAACGTCTCTACGAAGTCCTCTACTCATTTGAAATGGAGGTTTGAGTCATGGGTAATAAAGTCAAATACAACCTGAAAAACGTTCATGCCGCTAAGCTCACGGAGACCGTGTCCAAAGGCGTCACCACCTACACCTACGCGACCCCGCAGGCCATCCCCGGCGCGGTCAGCATCTCGCTGGATGCAGAGGGCGATTCTTCTCCGTTCTATGCCGATGGCATCGTGTATTTCCGCTCCACTGCCAACAACGGCTATTCCGGCGACCTGGAAATCGCCCTCATCCCGGAGTGGTTCCGCACGGAAATCCTGAAGGAGACCTTGGACAGCCACGGTGTGCTGGTGGAGCGCTCCGACATCACTGAAACGGCGAAGTTCGCATTGCTCTTTGAGTTCGACGGCGATGTCCGCTGTATCCGCCATGTCCTTTATAACTGCTCCGCGTCCCGTCCGTCCATTGAATCCGAGACCAAGGAGGACACCATCGAGCCGGGTACGGAAACGCTGTCTCTGACGGCAGACCCGCGCAGCGACGGACTGGTGAAATCCCGTACCGGGGACAACACGGAGGATGCGACCTATCAGAATTGGTACAGCGCGGTCTACATTCCGGAGGAAGCTGACCTCGACCCGGAAAGGCTCTCTATCGGAGATGTTTCCATCCCGCCCGACCCGAACAAGGGCGAGACTGCGTAAGGAGGGCTGAACCATGCTTGAGAAAACTGTCAATATCAGCGGCAAGGAGGTCAAGTTCCGCTCTTCGGCCTCCGTGCCGCGCCTTTATCGCATCAAGTTCAAGCGGGACATCTTCAAAGACCTGTCCAAGCTGGAGAAATCCTATAAAGACCGTGGCGGCGAAGATGGCTCCACACTGGAAATCGACGACCTGGAGATTTTCGAGAATGTGGCCTATATCATGGCTTTTCATGCTGACCCCACCATCCCCGGCACAATCGATGAGTGGCTGGAGCAGTTTGAGATGTTCTCCATCTATCAGGTGCTGCCGGAAATCCTCGAACTCTGGGGCACCAATCTGGTCACGGATGTGGAGTCTAAAAAAAACTTAGCCAGAGTAGCCGGGAACTGACCACTCCGCTATTCCTCCTGCGATGCGTAGAGCTCGGTGTTTCCATCGCCGACCTCGACCTGCTCACGATTGGCCTCGTGTTGGATATGTGGACGGAGAAAGGCAACGACAGCGTGAAATACCAGAAGGTCGCTGGGCAGGAGGAATTTGACCGGTTCTAAGGAAGGAGGGTCACCACCGTGGCAAGTCGCATCAAAGGCATCACTGTCGAAATCGGCGGTGATACCACCGGCCTTGACAAGGCACTAAAGTCGGTCAATACGACCATCAAAAACACACAGTCCTCCCTGAAGGACGTCAACAAGCTCCTGAAGCTCGACCCGTCCAACACGGAGCTCCTGTCCCAAAAACAGAAGCTCCTGAAGGACGCCATCGGCGCGACCAAGGAGAAGCTGGATTCCCTGAAGGCCGCGCAGGAGCAGGCCAAGGCCCAGCTGGAGAGCGGCGACCTGGGGCAGGATAAATACGACGCTCTGCAGCGGGAAATCATCGAGACCGAGGAGGAGCTCAAGCGCCTGCAGGAGCAGGCTGCCACCACCAGCACCAGCCTCGCCAAGATTGACGAGGTCGGTCAGAAGATGGAATCCGTCGGCAACAGCATCGCCGGAGCCGGAAAATCCATGATGCCGCTGACGCTGGCCATTGGCGGTGTCGGAACTGCCGCTGTGAAGACCGCAGCAGATTTCGATGCCGGGATGAGCCAGGTCGCGGCCATCTCCGGAGCCACCGGGGACGATTTGGAGGCTCTGCGGGATAAAGCCCGCGAGATGGGTTCCAAGACCAAGTTCTCCGCATCCGAGGCTGCTTCCGCTATGGAGTACATGGCGATGGCCGGTTGGAAGACCGGAGATATGCTGGGCGGCATCGAGGGCATCATGAACCTCGCAGCTGCTTCCGGCGAAGACCTCGCTACCACATCAGACATCGTCACAGATGCGCTGACCGCCTTCGGTCTTTCCGCTGAGGACTCCGGGCACTTTGCAGACATCCTTGCGGCGGCCTCCAGCAATGCCAACACCAACGTCTCCATGATGGGCGAGACCTTCAAATACTGTGCGCCCATCGCCGGTGCGCTCGGCTTCTCCGCTGAGGACACCGCCGAGGCAATCGGCCTGATGGCCAATGCCGGTATCAAGTCCACGCAGGCCGGTACCGCGCTTCGTACCATCATGAACAATCTGACCGGAGAAGTAAAGATTTCCGGTAAAGCCATCGGAGACGTCACCATCGCCACTACCAATGCGGACGGCTCCATGCGCGACCTCTCCGATATCCTCGCCGATTGCCGCACCGCGTTCTCCGGCCTGTCTGAATCTGAGAAGGCGCAGGCTGCAGAGACCCTTGTGGGCAAGAACGCCATGTCCGGCTTCCTCGCTCTGATGAACGCGGCCCCGGAGGATATCGACAAGCTCTCCAATGCCATCGACAACTGCGACGGCACTGCAGAATCTATGGCAGCGACCATGCAGGACAACCTTGCCGGTCAGCTGACCATCCTGAAATCTCAGCTGGAGGAGCTCGCCATCTCCTTTGGTGAAATCCTGATGCCTGCCATCCGGAGCATCGTCAGCCATATTCAGGGCTTTATCGATAAGCTCAACGGCATGGATGAAAGCCAGAAAAAAGCCATCATCACCATTGGCCTTGTTGTTGCCGCCATTGGCCCGCTCCTTGTTATCATCGGCACGGTCATCTCCAAAATCGGTGTGGCCATGCAAGGCTTCGTGAAGCTGGCCGGTGCGTTCAATAAGATAAAGGCCGCTGCCAGTGCTGGTACTGGCATTTTCGGAAAGCTGGGTGCTGCCATTGGCGGCGTCTCTGCGCCGGTTCTGGCAGTAGTTGCCGTGATTGCCGTCCTCGTGGCGGCATTTGTGCATCTGTGGAATACCAACGAGGGCTTCCGGGAGGCCATCCTTGGAACATGGGAGAAGATAAAGACCACTGTGTCGAACTTTGTCGAAGGCATCCGGGAGCGGCTGGCTGCCCTTGGCATCAGCTTTTCCGACATCGCCGAGACAATAAAAGCCATCTGGAATGGCCTGTGCGCTGTACTGGCTCCTATCTTTGAAGGAGCCTTTAATGCCATTGCCAATGTCCTTCAGACGGTGCTTGGCGTTATCACCGGCATCCTTGATGTGTTCATCGGCCTGTTCACGGGGAATTGGGAGCAGGTCTGGACAGGCGTGAAGGAGATATTCTCCTCTATCTGGGAGGGCATCAAGGGCGCATTCCAGAACGCCATCGACACTATTCGCGGCATCGCGGATGCTGTGCTCGGCTGGTTCGGTACCAGATGGAATGACGTGTGGTCGAGCGTGAAAGCCTTCTTCGAGGGGATTTGGAACGGCATCGCGTCCTTCTTCTTCGGCATCTGGAACGGCATCCTGAACACCGTGACCACCGTGGTGAACACCATCAAATCTGTCATCACAACGGTCTGGAATGCCATAAAGACTACCATCACCACCGTTCTGAACGGCATCAAGACTACGGTCACTTCCGTATGGAACGCCATCAAGAGCACCGTGACCTCTGTGCTGGATGGCATCAAATCCACCTTCAGCAGTGTCTGGAACGGGATAAAATCCACGATTTCCTCTGTGGTGGAGGGCATCAAGAGCACCGTAAGCTCTGCCTTCAATGCTGTGAAGAGCACGGCGACCAGCATTTGGAACAGTATCAAGACCGCCATCGAAACGCCTATCAATGCCGCCAGAGATGCCGTGAAGGGTGCCATCGATAAAATCAAATCTTTCTTCAATTTCTCTTGGAGCCTGCCCAAGCTGAAGCTGCCGCACCTCTCGATTACCGGGTCTTTCTCCATCGCACCTCCATCTGTACCGCATTTCTCCATTAGCTGGTACAAGAAGGGCGGCATCATGACGAGCCCGACGCTTTTCGGCATCAACGGCTCCAGCCTTATGGCGGGTGGCGAGGCAGGCCCGGAGGCGATTCTGCCTTTGAAGGGCTTCTATGACCAGCTGTCGGCTCTGCTCGACCAGAAGCTCAACACCAGCGGCATGGAGAAGTATCTCGCCATCATTGCAGATAACAGCTCCAAGGGCATCTACCTGGAGGACGGCACCCTCGTGGGGCATCTGCTACCGGCAATCGACAGCGGCCTTGGCAAGGCGCAGAAATTGAACAGGAGGCTGAGCTATTGAAACCTGATATCCTAATAGATTCTGTCTCCATGAATGCTCTGGGCTGGCTTCGGGAGACAGTCAATTTTCCAACTCCGCAAAGCCAGTCCGACACCGTCATCGTTCCGGGCAGGAATTCGCCCATCCGCTTCACCGAGGCGCTGGGCCGGGTGTCCTACCAACCGCGCTCCTTTGAACTGACATTTTCCATGCTCGGCACCCGTGCTGCCTTCAACCAGATGGTCAATGAGATTGCAAACCGCTTCTCAGGCCATCTGGTACAGGTCATCTGCAGCGAGGAACCGGAGCTTTTTATTGTCGGGACTGTGGAAGCCGCTCCGACTTACGACCCTCTGACAGCAAAAGGCCAGCTGGTGCTTTCCTGCACAGATGGAGACGCCTATCGATACCACGTGTCCGAAACTGTGGTCACGATTTCCGGTTCGGGCACAGTCGCGCTGGAAAATGACTATATGCCGGTCGTGCCGACCATTACTACAACGGCTGAGACTACCCTGAACTGGCAGGTCGGCGGTGACACCTTCCGAAAAACAGTCAGCGCAGGCGTCTGGGAGTTCCCGGAGCTGGAGCTCTTGCAGGGGACGAACACGGTGAGCGTATCCGGCACCGGTACCACGACATTCCGCTACCGGGAGGGATGTCTATGAGCCTGTTTCGTGTATTTGTGGACGGCGCGGTGTTCTATCACCCCAGCCTCTCCAAGCTGGCCATCACGGAGGCGAGGATTTCTGAGGATGCCGAGAGCATTGACAGCCTGACTTTATCCGCTCCCCATAATCATCCGTACCTTACCAGTATCAAGCCAATGCAGTCGGTCATCGTCTGCAAGAAAAATGATGAGACGGTCTTCGAGGGCCGCGCTCTGGACGACGGCTCCGATTTTTACAACACCCATACCTGGACATGCGAGTCCTGCCTTGCCTATCTGAAGGACACCGTGCAGCCGCCTTATTCCTATAAGGGGACGCTGCGTGGACTGCTGGAGTATTTCATCTCTGTTCACAATGGAGCCGTAGAGGATAAGAAGAAGTTCACGGTCGGCAATGTGACGGTGACAGATGACAACGACTATATCTCCTACAGCAGTTCCGGCTTCACTGTCACTCTGGATGCCATCCGGGACAAGCTCATCAAGACCCACGGCGGGTATCTGCGGGTGCGCTATACCGACAACGGAAAAGTGCTCGATTACCTTGCAGACTTCAGCACGCACTCCCTGCAAACGGTGGAGTTCGGCAAAAACCTGCTGGATGTAAAAATCAGCCGCGACCACACAGAACGGGCCTCCGCGCTCATCCCTCTGGGTGCCCTGATAAAAGAAACAGATGCAGAAGGTCAGGAGATGGAGACCAACCGGCGCGTGGATATCACCTCCGTCAACGACGGGAAGAACTACGTCTGTGACGAGGATGCTGTTTCCGAAATCGGCTGGATTTGGACGAGCGAGATTTGGGAGGATGTGACCCTGCCCGGAAATCTGCTCCGTAAGGCAAAAGCCCGGATGCAGGAGCTGGCCAAAGGCGTCACCAGCATGGAGCTCACCATTGTGGATGAGTCGGATGCCGGTGCGGACATTGGGGACATTCGGGCGCGGATGTATGTCCGCTGTATATCCAAGCTCCACGGCATTGACGGCACTTACCTCTGCCTCAGCCGGACAGTGGATTATCTGAATCCTGCGGGCAACACCATCACGATTGGTGCCAGCGGCATCACACTTTCTTCAGCGTCTGCAAGGCAAGACCAGAATATCAGCGACTTGTCTGATGAGCTCGTCGGTGTGACCGGTGAGATTAAGACCATCAACGAACAGAAGATGTACCGCACCGAGACCTATGTGGACGGCGTGAACATCTTCCGGGACAAGGGCCAGCACAGCATCCTGCGCTGCCGCGTGTTTTCATGGGATAAGGAAATCACAGAGCTGCTGGATGCTTCCTCATTCGTCTGGCACAGGAATTCCGGCGATGAGGCGGCAGACGCAGATTGGGATGCGTCCCATGTCGGCATGAAATACATCACAGTCACCACCGAGGATGTTCAGGACAACGCATCCTTTTACTGTGAAATCACCATATAGGAGGACATCGAATGCCTACGATTCTGACTTCCAGCCAGCAGACGTTCGTAGATATCACAGACCAGCGGAAGCTCTCCGCCTATATCACTTCCAATCTGCCGAAGACGCAGAGCGAAGACCCGAACGTGCTGCCGCACACCTATGCGCCCAGCTGGGCCACGACCCATCTTGTCCTGACTCCGGTCATCTTTCTCGACCAGACCTCCATCGCTTTGGATGCTACGGGCCTGACCATCTTGTGGAAGCGAAAGGACGGAGCCAGCGCCGAGACTGCTCTGACCACCGGTGAAGCAGCTTCTGCCGGTATCCTGACGGTCAGCCAGAACAAGCTGGCCGCTTCCGGCTCCGGCATGATTACCTACATCTGCTATATCAGCTACTACGATTCCGAGACAAAGAACACGGTCAACATCTCCGCTGACATCACCTACACGCTGGTGAAGAATGCGGAAAATGCCCGCCTTGCCTATGTCACCTCGGATACCTACGTTTTCAAATACAATACCGAAGGCACCATCGTCGGCGCTACCCAAGCTACGCTGACCGGCCAGGTGCAGGCCGTCACCATCAGCAAGTGGCAGTACAAGAACAGCTCCGGCAATTGGGCTGATTATCCCACCACCTCTGACAACACCAGCATTACCGGTGGTACCCTTGTCGTAAAGCCTTCTCACGCAGTCTTTACGAACAACGTAGCGCAAATCAAGCTCCTGACCAACGATTCTGACGTCTATGACACCGTGACCATCACGAAAATCTACGATGGAGCCAAGGGCGAATCCGGTGGCTCCGGCCCCGGTGGATTGTCCGTCGTAGTCGGGAACGAGGCACAGGTAATCGCCTGCGCTTCTGACGGCACGGTTTCCGCTGCCACCAACGTCACCATCCCGTTTACCGCCTTTCGCGGCATCGAGCAAGTGGCCTGTACCTGTGAGGTCGGAACCATGGCCACGGGCATCACGGTGAAAAGCAATACTCCGGCCACGGCTACAGCCGCAGGCTCGGTGGTGCTCACGTTCGCCAAGAGCGCGAACCTTGGCGGCACTTCTGTTCTCACTGGCATAGTACCGCTCACGTTCACTGTTGATGGGATTACGGTCACGAAGAACTTCACATGGACAAAGGGCAAGGCTGGAGCTACTGGCACGGCTGCGGTCGTCTTTTCGATTTACGCACCGAATGGAACCATCGTGCAAAACCAGAGCGGCTCTCTGCTGCTGGCGACCTCGGCCTATTCCGGTGCGACTGCCATCACCACCGGCACCTACCAATGGGCGAAGTACACCGGAGGCGAGTGGGTCAACATCAGCGGAGCCACAGAAGCGACTCTGACTGTATCCGGCTCGGAAATCGTAAACATCCAGTCCTACCGTTGCACGATGACCTACAGCAGCAAAAACTATGTGGATGTCATCACGGTAGAGGACAAATCCGACCCGTATGTGTCCGAAATGCTCTCCATCGGTGGCTTCACGGTCAAGAACAACCTCGGCGGTCTGGTGCCCTATGTCATCGTCCGTACCAACCAGCGGGAGGTCGACCCGCTCCTGGGCAATATTTCCGAGACTGCGCCATCTTCTCCGACCAGCGGCGATTTCTGGTATCAGGTCGACCACACGGCAAAGACCGTCACGCTGATGAAGTACAACGGCTCGGCGTGGAAATCGGCCACAGAGTCACAGAAGCTGACCTATACCTGGTATGCACAGGATAAGGACGGCAACGCGGTGGCCTTCGATAAGAGTGGAAAAGTCATTTATCTCTCCGCTGCCGACATCGACAGCCTGATGACGCTGCAGTGTGACGTTTCCAACTGAGGAGGTGGTCTCATGGCTCTTTTGACCGTCTGCCAGCACACCTTCCAGAACGTCACCGCTTACGAGGAGGCGGTCGAGGATGTTGCCGCTCTGAAGGTCAATGTGCAGGAATGCTACACCGAAATCACCAAGACCTCGGAGCAGATACAGTCCTCTGTCCGGGAAACCTACATCTCAAAGTCGGAGATGGAGACGATACAGCAGGATTTCCAGACATCCATCACGGAGAGCAGCACAGAAATCCGCATGGACTTTCAATCTTCTCTGGATGTGGTCTCCGGGCAGGTTTCCGAGAATCAGGCGCTGCTGGAGGAATACATCCGTTTCAGGGGCGCTCTCATCGAGCTCGGCAAGGTGGGCAATGCCTTCACAGCCGAGCTGTCTAACGAACAGCTGGCCTTCAAAGAAAACGGCCAGACCATCGCGTACATTTCAAACCAGTCACTGGTCATCACCAATGCGGAGATTCGCAACAAGCTCTCCCTTGGAAATGAAGACCGTGGCTGGTTTGATTTTATCCCAAGAACATCCGGCAACCTCTCCATCGTCTGGAGAGCCCCAGCATCTTAAGGAGGTGACGGCACATGGCTTCCAGTGGTTCCTTCTCCGGCTCCATCTGTAGCGGCCACTATGTGCTCCGCATTGACTGGTCGCAGGCGCAGAATGTGTCGGCGAATACCAGTACCATCACAGCAAAAATCTATCTGGTCAATGACTGGCGTCTGGACATTGGCGCTCGTACCGCCAATACCATAAGCATCGGCGGCACCTCGCAGGGCTTCACGTCTCCCGCCGTCACAACGACCGGAGAGCATCTGCTCAATACAGTCACGCAGACAGTGACCCATGAGAGTGACGGCTCCAAGAGCATCTCCATCAGCGCGGTCTTCAGCTTTGCGGCGACCATCTCCGGCACCTACTATTCCACGATTTCTGCCAGCGCCAACATCACGCTGGACTCGATTCCCCGCGCCTCTGACGTGAGTATGCCCACCGGAACGATGGGGAGCTCTGTAGCGATTACTATCACCCCGGCATCCAGCTCATTCACGCACACGCTCACCTATACCTTTGGCTCTCTGTCGGGGACGATTTCGACAAAGACGACCGCCACGACGGTAAACTGGACGCCTGCGCTAACGATGGCAAATCAGCTGCCGAATGCCACATCAGGGACGGGCACCCTCAAATGCACCACCTACAGCGGCAATACAGCAGTCGGCTCCAAGTCGATAACCATCACCTTAAAGGTTCCTACGACAGTGGTTCCGAGCCTGACCAGCCTGATGGCGGCGCGGGTCAACGGCACTGTCCCTTCAAGCTGGGGCATTTACGTGCAGACAAAATCCAAGGCGACACTCACTATCAACGGCGCGGCAGGCTCCTATGGCTCCACGATTACAGGATACAGCATTACGGGCGGTGGCTTCTCCAGCACCAGTTCCTCTTTCACCACGGGCTTTTTGAACACCTCCGGGACAATAACCTTCACGGCGACGGTGACAGATTCCAGAGGCCGGACGTCTGCTGCAAAAACGGTGAGCATCTCCGTAGTGGCCTACAGCGCTCCGTCCTTTGCAAGCTACCTTTCCCAGCGATGTAACAGCTCCGGCACGGTGACGAATGACGGCACCTATGTCCGAGGATTGGTGGACTTCACCTACAGCAGCTGCTCCAGCAAGAACACCATTACTACAGCCACCTATTACAAGAAGAGCTCTGCTACCAGCTGGACAAACGCCAGCAAAGCCTTCTCCGACAATACGGCCTTTACCTTTGGCGGCAGCCTTACGACAGAAAGCTCCTATGACATCAAATATACCCTGACGGATGCGTTCACGACCATCAGCGTCATCGATACGGTCTCCACCGCATCTGTGGTCATGGACTTCAAAGCCGGAGGGACAGGCGTGGCCATCGGCAAGGTGGCTGAGAACAACGGCTTTGATGTCGATATGGCAACCGAGTTCCGACGCACGGTCAAAGTCGATGGAACGGCGACCTTCGGTGGAGATGTAGTCGGGATTCCCCACAGCTATTACGGAACCTGCGCAACGGCAGCCTCCACTTCCATCAAGGTCGTAACCTGCGCCCATTTCAAAAAGGAAGTCGGAGCGGTCGTAACGATTCTCATGACCTACGCCAATACCGTGGCGTCTCCGAGGCTGAACATCAACAGTACAGGGGCCAGCTATCTGAGCTATGGCAATGTGACGAAATCTGGTGCGTACCGCTGGCTTGCGGGGAGTATGCTCACGGTCATGTACACGGGAAGCTATTACGAGGTGCTGTCGATTGGCGCGACCTGGGTACCGACTGTGGCCGGAGCAAGCACGACATATAACGCGAGAGAAGGCTACTTCACCTACACTGGCGGCGTCGTGACGCTTTCTTTTACGGCAAACGGGAGCTTCCTCAGCACGACCACGACCTCTACTGCGCTGGAGGTTACCGGCTTTCCCTTCACGAACGCCAGCGCAGGCGTAGCGGCAGGCGGCGGTGTGGCATACGGGGCGTATCTCGGTACGAACGCGACCTCACATTTTCATGGATGGGTCATCTCATCTGGGGCTTCGGCTATCAGCGGCAGGAATGGAACTAAGAGTGCCGCCAATCTGCAGATGCTCGGCTATCTCTATAACAATCCATCCACCAATTTCAACCTGTCTGGAACGATACAAATGCGCGTGATTTAAGGAGGAAATCATCATGAAAGAATTCTGGAACACCATTCAACTTATGTTTGCGGCCATCGGTGGCTGGCTGGGCTACTTCCTCGGCGGCTGCGATGGCCTGCTCATTGCGCTCGTGGTCTTCGTCGTTGTGGACTACATCACCGGCGTCATGTGCGCCATCGCAGACCACAAGCTCTCCAGCGCTGTCGGCTTTAAGGGCATCTGCCGCAAGGTGCTCATCTTCCTGCTGGTGGGCATCGCCAACATCCTCGATGTGCAGGTCATCGGAAGCGGCTCCGTCCTGCGCACGGCAGTCATCTTTTTCTACATCTCGAATGAAGGCGTCTCTCTCGTGGAGAATGCCGCGCACCTCGGCCTGCCCGTACCGGACAAGCTGAAAGATGTGCTGGAGCAGCTCCACGACCGCGACGGAAAGGAGGGCCAGTAACATGGCATATACAAACAGTTCGCTCGTATCATTCACCCAGCTCAGTCCGAATCACTCCGGCCAGCGCACTCACGCCATTGACCGTATCACGCCTCACTGCGTGGTTGGCCAGTGCAGCGTGGAGACCCTGGGCCGGATTTTTCTGCCCACATCCCGGCAGGCCAGCTGCAACTACGGCATTGGCGTAGATGGCCGTGTCGGAATGTATGTCGAGGAGAAGAACCGCTCGTGGTGTTCCTCCTCCAATGCCAACGACCAGCGGGCAGTCACCATCGAGTGCGCTTCCGACACCACGGCTCCTTACGCCTTCAAGGATGTGGTCTACCAGAAGCTCATCACCCTCTGCATCGACATCTGTAAGCGGAACGGAAAGAAGAAGCTCCTGTGGCTCGGCGACAAAGATAAGACGCTGAACTACAGCCCTGCAGCCGATGAGATGGTGCTGACTGTCCACCGATGGTTTGCAAACAAATCCTGTCCCGGCGACTGGATGTATGCACGGATGGGCGACCTTGCCTCGAAGGTCACAGCGGCCCTCGGCGGCACGACCACTACACCGAAGCAGCTCTATCGCGTCCGCAAGACATGGTCGGATTCCAAATCGCAGAAGGGCGCTTATAAAATACTTGCCAATGCAAAAGCGTGTGCTGATAAGAATCCGGGATACTCCGTCTTCGATACTGACGGGAATGCCGTATACACATCCGAGACAGGCTCTGCCGGTGTCCCCGGTGACGCCACCTTCAAGGTTCGGGTGTCTGTGCCTGACCTGAACATCCGCTCCGGGCCGGGGACAAACTATGCAGCCACCGGTCGTTTCACCGGAGCTGGGGTCTTCACCATCACTGCTGTGCAGTCCGGTCAGGGCTCCAGCTCCGGCTGGGGCAAGCTCAAGTCCGGCGCTGGCTGGATTGCGCTGGACTTCGCCAAACGCGTATAATCGCATAAACCATTCTGGGCCTATGGGAGAAATCCTGTAGGCCCCTTTTTCTATTTTTGAAACAAATATCCGCTCAAAACGGTCGCCCACCTTCAGTGGGAACTGAAGGATAAGCCTTCGGATTGGAGGTCGCTATGACAAACGAACAGAAATACCAAATCGCGGAGCTCCGCCAGTCCGGGTACGGATACGCTAACATTGCTGACGCGCTTGGCCTGACCAAGAATCAGGTCTCTGCCTACTGCCGCAGGGCAGGACTCACTGGCACTAAGGCCGCTGTGGGCGCGACCGTCGTTCCTGCTTCAAACTGCTGCCGTAACTGTGGCAAGCCGCTGACGCAGGTCGCCGGAAGGAAGCCTGTCAAGTTCTGCTCGGAAGCCTGCCGCATCCACTGGTGGAATACGCATCCGGACGCTGTGGATAAAAAGGCGTTCTACGATTTCACATGCGCTTGCTGCGGGAAGCCCTTCCGGGCCTATGGCAATTCCCAGCGGAAATACTGCTGCCATGCCTGCTATGTTCAGGCTCGGTTCCGAGGTGGTGATGGCCATGACTGAGGAGCAATTCGACCGGGAGAAACGATATCAGGCCAGCATGAATATGTTCCGGACGATGCTGAAAAACGGCCTCATCACTGAGGAGCAATACGCCATAATTGATACAAAAATGCTGGAAAAATATCGGCCATTATTGGGGACATTATTTTCAGAATCTACTTGCTATTCCGGGCTTTCAGAGCGATGTATAGTACCGGAAAGGAGCTGATTTCATGCGAAAAGTAAGCAAAATCGAGCCGATTTCTCCCTCGCTCCCGACCCGCAAGAAGGTCGCTGCATACGCCAGAGTTTCGATGGAGTCCGAACGGCTCAACCACTCCCTGTCAGCGCAGGTCAGCTATTACAGCAAGCTGATTCAGAGCAATCCGGAATGGGAATACGCTGGCGTCTATGCGGACAATGCGGTCACCGGCACAAAGTCCTCCAGCCGTGAGGAATTCCAGCGGATGCTGGAGGATTGCGAAGCCGGGAAAATCGACATCATCCTGACGAAGAGCATCTCAAGATTCGCCCGGAACACAGTCGACCTGCTGGAGACTGTCCGCCACCTGAAGGAGCTGGGCATCGAGGTTCGGTTCGAGAAGGAGCACATCAATTCCCTGAGCGGTGATGGCGAGGTCATGCTCACCTTACTGGCATCCTTTGCGCAGGAGGAGGTCAGGAGCCTCTCGGAGAACGTGAAATGGGGCACCCGGAAGCGCTTTGAGCAGGGCATTCCCAACGGGCGGTTCTTGATTTACGGCTACCGTTGGGAGGGCGACCATCTGGTCGTCGAGCCGGAGGAGGCCAAAATCGTCCGGCTCATCTACGACAATTTCCTGAAGGGCCTCTCGGCAGAGGCGACGGAAAAACAGTTGGAGGAGATGGGCGTGAAGTCCATGAAGGGAATGCATTTTCCCAACAGCTCCATTCGGGCCATCCTCAAAAACATCACCTACACCGGGAACCTGCTCTTTCAGAAGGAATACACCCTTGACCCTATCAGCAAAAAGACCCGCAAGAACCATGGTGAGCTGCCTCAGTATTTCGTGGAAAACACCCACGAGGCCATCATCCCTATGGAGACCTATCAGGCGGTGCAGGCTGAGATTGCACGGCGGCGTGAGCTTGGCGCTCTGGCCAACTGGAGCATCAACACCAGCTGCTTCACCTCGAAAATCAAATGCGGTCTTTGTGGTGCCAGTTTTGTACGCAACACCCGGAAGAACCGGGCCAAGACCAGTCAGCTGGGGGAACGTTACACTTTCTACGGCTGCGGCACAAACAAGCGTAAGGGAGAACACTGTTCCTCCGGCACAATACGCGAGGATGTTCTGAAAGACGAATGCGCCAAGGCGCTCGGCCTGCCGGAATTTGACGAGGAGACCTTCTCAGAACGGGTCGAAAAGATTACGATTCCAACCACCGGCACGATGCTCTTCGAGTTTACCGATGGGAGCTCCCTTGAGCATCATTGGAGCCGGAATGCAAAAAAGGAAAGCTGGACAGCTGAACGGCGCAAGGCGGTCAGTGAGTACCGGCGCAGTCGGGAGACCGGATGGAAATGCTATCACACCTTCACCCACTTCATCAAATGCGGTCGCTGCGGAGGGAATTACCGCTGCCAGACGCACAAGCGTGTGGATGGGACGGTAGTACGTTCCTGGTACTGTTCGTCGCCGACAGCGGTGGGCTGCTCCAAGGTCGGCATCCGGGAGGACACGCTCAAGGCGCTCATTGCAGATGTGATGGGCCTGCCGGAGTTTGACGAGGAGCTTTTCAATCAGCATCTGGCTTACGCGACGGTGCCCGCAGACAATCAGATTGTCTTTCACTTCCGGGATGGGCGCGAGGTTTCCAGAACCTTCGTCCAGAAGCGCCAGATGCCGCGCCAGACTGAGGAGAGGAAGAAGCACATGAGCGAGGTCATGAAAGCGAAATGGAGGGAACGCCATGCCGAAAACGACTAAGAAGATTACCACCATCCCGGCTACGCTGACCCGCTTCACAGCTACGCCTATCACGGAGCAGAAAAAGCGTCGGGTCGCCGGTTATGCGCGTGTTTCTACTGACCACGACGACCAGTTCACCAGCTATGAGGCCCAGATTGATTACTACACGAATTACATCAAGAGCCGGGACGATTGGGAGTTCGTCGATGTATATACGGACGCAGGCATCACGGGCACCAGCACCAAGCACCGCGAGGGCTTCAAACGCATGGTCGCGGATGCGCTGGCCGGAAAAATCGACCTTATCGTGACCAAGAGCGTCAGCCGGTTTGCCCGGAACACGGTGGACAGCCTGACCACCATCCGCCAGCTCAAGGAAAACGGCATCGAGTGCTATTTTGAGAAGGAGAACATCTGGACGTTCGACGGGAAGGGCGAGTTGCTCCTGACCATCATGTCCTCGCTGGCGCAGGAGGAAAGCCGGAGCATATCTGAAAACTGCACCTGGGGCCAGCGGAAGCGCTTTGCAGACGGCAAGGTCACGGTTCCGTTCAACCGGTTCCTCGGATACGACCGTGGGCCGGACGGCAATCTGGTGGTCAACCGGGAGCAGGCGGCCGTTGTTCAGCGCATCTACGCCATGTTCCTTCAGGGCATGACTTACAACGGCATCGCCCAGCAGCTCACGGATGACGGCATCCTGTCTCCCGGAGGAAAGCCTAAGTGGAATACCTCGGCGGTCAAAAGCATCCTGTCGAATGAGAAATACAAGGGCTGCGCTCTCCTGCAAAAGACCTACACGGTCGATTACCTGACGAAGAAAAAGAAGGTCAATGAGGGCGAAATCCCGCAATACTATGTGGAGGACAACCACGAGGCTATCATCGACCCGGACACCTTCGAGATGGTGCAGCGGGAGATGGAGAAGCGCGGCAAGGGCCGGAAGTACCATAGTGGCGTCCACACCTTCTCCAGTAAAATCCGCTGCGGTGAGTGCGGAAGCTGGTACGGCTCAAAGGTATGGCACTCCAACAGCAAGTACCGGAAGGTCATCTGGCAGTGCAATCACAAATTCGACGGCGACAAGCATTGCAGCACTCCGCACCTGACCGATGACATCATCCAGCAGGCGTTCCTGTCAGCAGCAAATAAGCTGCTGGCCACCAAGGATACGGTCATCGCGGATGGCCGAGAGATGATGGCCATGCTCTTTGACACCACCGACTTGGAGCGGGAGCAGGAAGAACTCCAGCAGGAAACGCAGGTGGTCTCCGATATGGTTCAGCAGTGCATCTACGAAAACGCACACGTTGCCCTCGACCAGACCGAATACCAGAAACGCTACGACGGCCTGACCGAGCGTTTTGAAAAGGCCAAGGCCCGACTGGATGCGGTCACAGCGGAAATCCATCAGATTCAGACCCAGCGGGCCAGCATTGAGGATTTCCTGAAAGCCTTTGCAGCCATGCCGGATGAGCTGACCGAATTTACGCTGGAAAGCTGGCACGGGCTGGTGGACTACGGCACCGTCTACGCTGCCGACGACATCCGCTTCACCTTCAAAAACGGGCAGGAAGTCAAAGCCTGACCCCAGAAACGAAAAACGGCTCCCTGCCGCTGGAGGTTATCTCCGGTAGCAGGGAGTTTCGCTTACTGTTGATGGCCATCGGTATGCCGTCAGCTGGTTATGCCCTTGGTCAAGGCTGCCGCCCACAGGATAAACTCCTCCACAGTCGGTTCTTTGCCGGAGAAGTGAAACGTCGCCCACCGTGCCTGAACTGCTGGGTCAGGATTGTTTCTTCCTGCATTCATGGCCTCAGTCATATCCGAGCGCACTTGTTCCTCCGACACCTGATGCTCACGAGCAATCCGTCTGATGATTTTCGCTGCCGCTTTCAACTCTTTCTCTGTGTACATCGCTCTACCTCCGTTTTTATCTCGCTAAAAGAGATATGTATTTCTGTTAGCAAGACTATTATACAAAGGCACTTTGTCGAAAATTGCCGAAAGGCGTCAGTGTGGGTAAAAAAATATCCCTACGCGCAGAATTGTGGCGTAGGAATATTCTTCATGTCATTTTGTGCTGGATTCATCAATCATAACTTCAAGAACGCGAAGTATCCGTCGCTGTTCCTCCGGAGGAAGCGCCAGCAGTTTCTTGGAGACAAGGCCGCTCTCCTGACCGGTGGTGACGTCGAGCACATCTGCAAGAAGCAGGTTTGCGTCACATTGCAGCGCATTTGCGATAGAAACAAAGGTGTTCAACTTCGGTGTCTTGAAGCCGCATTCGACATTGCTGATGTATTTGGTAGACAGGTCAACCATTTGTGAAAGTTCCGCTTGTGTGAGCCCGCGTGACTTTCGCACCTCTTGAATCCGTCTGCCAACTTTTTGAGCGTCCACAAGCATCCTCCTAACAGATGGCAGTCTATCTGTTAGTAAGTATACCCACCGGAAAGCTCTGATTAAATCCACCAACTGAAAGATGTATTTCTCCAAGAAATACTCGGCCGCACTTTATTTTGTGAAAGAGCAAAAAAACAGCGCCGGTTCCTGAAAACCGACACCCCTAATCAGACCGACACCCCTTTGGCCCCTGCGACACCCCTTTGGTCAGGCCGCTGTGCTTTGTATCAAATTTTGCGTCTTAATTTCATATATACGGTTCTCGGCGGAAGGCTTCAACACGGCGACAAGCGTTCTGACCATGCAGGACGGCGTGTAATACTCTCCGCCGCGCTTGCCCTCTTTGCTGGCAAACTGCTGGAGGCAGTATTCATATGTGCGACCGAGGATATCTTTGTCGGTTCCGTGCTCTACCATGTGAATGTTTGTAAAGAGATCGACAACGTTTCCGAGACGGCGCTTATCCAGCTCGCCACGGGCAAAGTTCTTCGGTAAGATGTCTTTTAACCGCTTGTTCTCTTTTTCGATAGCTCGCATGGCATCATCAATGACCGTGCCGATTTCCTCACGGTGTGCGGCTTCGGCGATGACGCTCCAACGTGCCGTCGGAGGAACATAGAAAACGTTCACCTCTGCATAGGCGTCCTTGTCCTCAACGTCATCGTCATCCGCAAGGAGCTGCTGATACCGCTCTTCAAATTTATCTGATATATATTTGAGGAATATAAGCCCAAGTACGACGTGCTTATATTCCGAGGCATCCATATTGCCGCGGAGAATATCCGCCGCGGCCCAAATTTGCTGTTCAAAGCCAATGTCGGCTGTGCTGCTCCCGTTTGCCATATCACTACCTCTTTTTTATCGTTTTTTCTTAGTAATTCTATCCTAAACAGTGTCCCATTTAAAGTACTTGCTATTGTTGCCCCCGAGACCCGGGACCCCGAGACGAGATTTAATTCCTATCGTATATAGGACAAATATAACATTCAACGTATACAAACAGTCTGAAATTTAAAGCTCGTCTCACTGTTAGTACATATTATGTTCTGCGGAAGAATGCTTTGTCGCAGGACTCCAAAAGCTAAATATTTTCTAGAGAGTTGACTATGCGTCAGCAATGCACATGTCTGCGAAATCCCCAACACTGCCTCACAGAGCTACAAGTTTTGATACTTGTAGCTTTTCCATTTTTGTAGGAAGGCAGAAAGTAAGTTATTTTGCTAAATATTGTATCACAAATACTACCCACAATCAATCACACAGCACAAAAATTGGCTAAAGTAATGTGCTGCTTTTCTATTGCTTCTTCTTATTAGCAAAAAAATTACTGTTTCTTCGTCAAAATGGCTCTCTCATGTCCAGCGAGTTATGAAAGCAAGAAAAAACCGCTTTTAGGCTGGAGGTGAAAGAGATGTATCAGACACAGGTAAAACCCAAGGGCTGTGCTGCGGACGAGGAGCTCGTTGAAGTTCTCACCGCGATCAGCGTTGTGTCCATGCGGCTGGCAAGAAAACTGACCTTGCTTGCCGAACAGAGCAAATCCACGGAAGGAGAAAAAGCAAATGAGCAAAATGAGCGAGATGTCCACGACCATCGAAGAACTGCGCAGGTGTGCTGCTGCTATCAGCGACGCGGCTAGCTGGCTGGCGGAGCAGTTCAGCGGCAACGAGCCGGAGCCGGAAGCCCCGCCTGAAGATCCGATACTGACACTGGAAGCGGTCAGAGCCGTCCTTGCGGATAAGTCCCGCGCGGGCTTCACCGCTCAGATTCGCTCGCTGCTTCAGAAGTACGGTGCCGATAAGCTGTCGGGTGTTGACCCGGAAAATTACAAGGCGCTGCTTGCAGATGTGGAGGGGCTCAACGATGCCACCTAAAGGACACGCCATTCTCTCCGCATCCAGCTCTGCCCGCTGGTTGCATTGCCCGCCGTCTGCTCGGCTCTGTGAGAGCTACGATGACAAGGGCAGCGACTATGCTGCGGAAGGAACAGATGCCCATGCACTTTGCGAATTCAGGCTCCGTCAGGCGCTGGGCATGGAAACGACCGACCCAACCGAGTGCCTCACATGGTACAACGAGGAAATGAGCGACTGCGCCACTGGCTATGCCGCCTATGTACTCGAACAGGTGGAAGCGGCAAAACAGACCTGCGCCGATCCTGTCGTTCTCATTGAACAGCGTGTGGACTTCTCCCGCTGGGTAGAGTCCAGCTTCGGTACAGCCGACTGCATTATCATCGCAGACGGCACCTTGCAGATCATCGACTACAAGCACGGTCTGGGAGTGCTCGTGAGCGCGGAGAAAAACCCGCAAATGCAGTGCTACGCGCTGGGCGCTCTGGAGCTGTTCGACGGCATTTACGACATCGACTCGGTGCGCATGACAATATATCAGCCCCGCCGCGACAATGTCAGCACCTACGAGCTATCTAAGGACGAGCTTTACCGCTGGGCGGACGAGGTACTCAAGCCTACCGCCGACCTTGCTTTCGCCGGTGACGGTGAATTTAAGTGTGGCGATTACTGCCGATTCTGCACGGCAAGGAATGACTGCCGTGCAAGAGCGGACGCCAACATGGAACTTGCCCGCTATGATTTCAAACTGCCGCCGCTGCTGACTGATGACGAAGTCGAAGAAATCCTCGCCCGCGTGGACGACCTCGTTTCATGGGCGGCGGACATTAAGGAATACGCCTTGCAGCAAGCAATCAGCGGTAAGGAGTGGCACGGCTGGAAGCTGGTCGAAGGTCGCTCGAACCGCAGGTACACAAACGAAACGGCAGTCGCCGGTGCAGTCACCGACGCTGGCTTTGACCCCTATGAGCACAAGATGCTGGGCGTCACAGCCATGCAGAAGTTGCTCGGCAAATCTCGCTTTGACGAACTTCTCGCGCCGTTCATTGAGAAGCCGCAAGGCAAACCCACACTCGTTCTGGCGAGCGATAAACGCCCGGTAATGAACACAGCCAAAAATGATTTTATGGAGGAAAACGATTATGAATAACAACACTGCAAAGGTTAACAACCCGATGAAGGTTATCACCGGTCCCAACACCCGCTGGTCTTTTGCCAACGTCTGGGAGGCAAAGAGCATCAACGGCGGTACGCCGAAGTTCTCTGTCAGCCTCATTATCCCTAAGTCCGACAACAAGACGGTCGCCAAGATCAAGGCGGCTATTGAGGCGGCTTACCACGAGGGCGAGTCCAAGCTCAAAGGCAACGGCAAGTCTGTGCCTCCGCTGACGGCGCTCAAGATCCCTCTCCGCGACGGTGATGCCGAGCGCCCTGACGACGAGGCTTACACCAATGCTTACTTCATCAATGCCAATGCGACCACTGCTCCCGGTATTGTGGATGCTGACCGCAACCCCATTATGACCCGCTCCGAGGTCTATTCCGGTGTGTATGGTCGCGCTAGCATCAGCTTCTATGCTTTCAACTCCAACGGCAACAAGGGCATCGCTTGCGGTTTGAACAACCTGCAGAAAATCCGTGACGGTGAGCCCCTGGGAGGCAAGGCGAGTGCTGAGGACGATTTCGCAACCGAGAACGACGAGGACTTCCTCGCCTAAGACCTACATCATTTTCGGATGGTGGCGGAGGGATTTCTCTCCGCCACTTTCCGTATGGAGGGCAAACACTATGAAAACCTTAGAAATAGATATTGAGACATACAGCAGCGCCGATCTTTCCAAATGCGGCGTATATAAATATGTAGAAGCACCCGATTTCGGAATCATCCTCTTTGGATATAGCATAGACGGCGGCGAGGTATGCGTGGTCAACTTGGCGCAGGGCGAAACGCTCCCTGCCGAGGTGCTGTCGGCATTGGAGGACGAGTCCGTCATCAAGTACGCCTTTAATGCCTCTTTTGAACGTGTCTGTATTTCACGCTTTCTTGGCTACACGACCGGGGAGTATCTTGACCCGTCATCATGGCGCTGCTCCATGATATGGTCGGCGTATCTCGGCCTGCCGCTGTCTCTGAAGGGCGTCGGCACGGTGCTCGGCTTGGACAAACAGAAGATGGACGAGGGCAAAGACCTCATCAAGTTCTTCTGCCAGCCCTGTGCGCCGACAAAAGCCAATGGCGGCAGGACGCGCAATCTTCCATCCGACGCGCCGGACAAGTGGGCTACCTTCAAAGACTATAATAAACGGGACGTTGAGGTGGAAATGCTGATACAGCGGAAGCTCGCCAAGTTCCCAGTGCCGGACAGCGTCTGGGACGAGTACCACTTAAGCGAAGAGATAAACGACCGGGGCATCCGTGTAGATATGCCCTTCGTAAAACGAGCCATCGCTTTTGACGAGCGGTCACGCGCCCAGCTCTCTGCCGCAATGCAGAATATTACGGAACTGGACAATCCCAACTCCGTACAGCAGATGAAATCATGGCTGGCTGAGAACGGCCTCGAAACAGACACGCTCGGCAAAAAGGCGGTGGCAGCGCTGGTAAAGGACGCTCCCGGAGAGCTTGGCGAGGTATTGCAGCTTCGCCAGCAGCTTGCGAAATCCTCCGTCAAAAAGTACACTGCTATGGAAAACGCGGTCTGCGCAGATGACCGTGTCAGAGGGATGTTCATGTTTTACGGAGCCAATCGCACTGGACGCTGGTGCTTAACCGGCGACCATGAAGTTCTCACGGATAATGGTTGGATGCGCCTGGATGAATGGGATGGCGGAAGAATTGCCTGTTGGAATCCGCATGGAGAAACAGTTTCTTTCCAAAAGGCAAAACAACTCGCTTTCCCATATCAGGGAGTCATGTTCGAGTATACGGATAAACGCATATCGCAAATTAGCACTCCGGATCACAGAATGTATGTTAAGAAGCGGTATGGCGGCGAATGGATCACAGATACGGTGCAAAATATGGCAAGTTACCGCCCGTCAATTCCGTTTACAGGATTTCGCCAGACAACATCGGGATTAGAACATGGTAAACTTCGCGTTATGGTGATGGTGCAAGCGGATGGTCACTACTGTGAAGACGGCACCATTAAACTTGGCTTTACCAAAATCCGAAAAGCGGAACGTTGTAAATCATTACTTAGGGCAGCAGATATCCAATACTCATATAAAGAGTATACGGATTCGGCAAAGACCCGATTGGCGTTTACCATTCTTTCTCGTGACGTACCTTTATGGTTAAGGCAGTTCAAAGATAAAACATTCGGAAGCTGGCTCTTTGATGAAAGTGCAGATGTCTTTTTTGATGAGCTGGTCTACTGGGATGGCTATCGCTCTGCAAAAAACAGCATTCAGTATGTTACTTGCAATAAACAGAATGCTGATACAGTGCAGGCGTTCGCTCATATATCAGGTAGAGCGGCATCAATAAGAACCAAAACAAGAGCTGTTGAACACCCGAATTGGAGCGACGCTTATTATGTGGATATTTGGCTTACTCCCATCAACTGTCACGAAGTCCGTGTTAAACCGAAGCTTCATAATTTCGACGGACAAGTATACTGTGCAGAAACCTCAACAGGATATTTCCTCGTTCGTCGAGATGGGAAGGTGTGGGTTACGGGTAACTCAGGTCGGCTGGTTCAGCTTCAAAATCTGCCGCAGAACCATATTCCCGACCTCGCCGAAGCGCGGAGTCTGGTGGCTGGCGATCACTACGATGCGCTCGAAATGCTGTATGAGGATATCCCGGACACTCTCTCCCAGCTTATTCGCACGGCATTCGTGCCGAGAGTCGGGACAAAGTTCATTGTTTCGGACTTCAGTGCCATTGAAGCGAGAGTGATTGCGTGGCTTGCCGGGGAAAGCTGGCGCACGGAGGTTTTCCAGAACGGTGGCGACATCTACTGCGCATCCGCTTCAGCCATGTTCAAAGTTCCAGTGGAAAAGCATGGCGTGAACAGCCATCTGCGGCAAAAAGGCAAGATTGCGGAACTGGCACTTGGCTACGGCGGCTCCGTCGGTGCGCTCAAAGCAATGGGCGCTTTGGAGATGGGACTGACCGAGGACGAGCTTCAGCCGCTGGTAGACGCGTGGCGAAAATCCAATCAGCGCATCGTGAAGTTCTGGTGGGATGTCGACCGCGCCGTGAAGACCGCCGTAAAGGAGAAAACCACTGCATCCACAAATGGTGTCAGCTTTTCCTACCAGAGCGGCTTCCTGTTTATTACGCTGCCAAGCGGCAGGCGGCTTGCGTATGTGAAGCCGCGCATGGGCGAGAACCGCTTCGGTGGCGAGTCTGTGACTTATGAGGGAATCGGCAGCACGAAGAAGTGGGAGAGGCTTGAGTCCTATGGCCCCAAATTCGTAGAAAACATTGTTCAGGCAACATCAAGGGATATTCTCATGTATGCCATGCAGACGCTCCGCTGCTGCTCCATCGTCGCCCATGTGCACGATGAGCTCATTATCGAGTGCGACAAGCAGGTATCAGTGGATGCCATCTGTGAGCAAATGGGTCGGGTTCCGCCCTGGGCTAAGGGGCTTATACTCCGCGCCGACGGCTACGAATGCGACTTCTACAAAAAAGACTGATGAAGCGGCACTGAGTCCAGCTTTGGGCTTAGTGCTGTTCTTATTAAAAATATATATGATCCTTCGTCAAAGTGCTCCGCTTATGTCCAGCGAGTAGTAAGAGGCGGTAACGCCCGAACTATGAAGGAGGATTATCCACTATGTTTTATGTAAAAGAGAAAATCAGCGACGCCGTGAATGTGACTGTCGAGATCACCGACGAGAATGTGTTCACGCGCTGTCCTGGCTGCGGCAACGAGGTGTGTATTGACCTTGCCGAGCTTTTCAGCGATGGTGAGTGCGACCTGTATGGTACCGCAGTATACTGCGAGGAATGCAGCCTGAAGATTAGGAGCAACAAAAAATCGGAGAGAAGTCAAGAAAGTTCATTTGAGTCTCTTTACGAAAGGCGCGGTAATCAACATGAATGAAAATAAGATTAAGCCTCACCAGTGGGTGTATATCATTGAAACCAACTTGAATCGTCTTAAAGTAGGCGTTGCATCCAACCCTGCTGAACGAATTAGCACATTGGAGCGAATTGGGGGTTTTCAGGTAACACGCCAGAAACTAATAGGACCTTTTCAAAACGGATATCAGGTAGAAGCTGAGATTCACAAGCGGTTTAACGCACAGAGAATTATTGGAGAGTGGTTTTCCGTATCATTTGAAGATGGTGTTCAGCTTGCTACATCCGTTGCCAAAGAAATAGGCGATAGCCGCATTGTAAATTGTAATAATACGGGTGATTGCCAGGAAATATTGGATGCGATGTGTCCTGATCATCAGATTATCTCTGACTTTTTGGAGGCCATATATAACGTCAACATAAAAATAACACAGGATGAAGACGAAACGATATGGCTTGAATCCGAAGAATACGGGTTATTCAAACCGGATTTTCTGCAAGCGTTTATGAAGTTGGAAAAGATAGGAGACGCAGCTTTATGAGCATAAATAAGTTTAACTCCGATGGCTACTACGACCCAACGGCTCATGCCGCGCTTTCCGTCATCGAAGCCGAGGAAAAGGCGCTCCGGGCGTTTCGCCCTATCGTTTATATCTGCTCTCCGTTTTCAGGCGACGTGGACGGCAACGTCGCGGCGGCGCAGCGGTACAGCCGATTTGCCGTGGACAAGGGTTATATCCCCATCGCTCCGCATCTGCTGTTTCCGCAATTCCTCAACGACAACGATCCGAAGGAACGCCAGCTCGGATTGTTCTTCGGCAGCGCCCTGATGAGCAAATGCGCCGAGGTATGGGTGTTCGGCGGCCACATCTCAGCCGGTATGGAGGCCGAAATCAAACGCGCCAAGTGGAAGGATTACCGCTTGCGCTACTTTACAGAAAACTGCGAGGAGGTCAGCGAATATGCGTGAATTGAAGATTGCCTTCGGTAACTCCCGTCAGGCAAAATTCTGGTCGAATAAGACTATGTCCTTCGGTGACATATGCGACCGACTGAAAACGCCAATACGCACTACTGAAACAGCCGAAGAATATGCCAAGCTCCCGAAGCCCAAGCGTGATGAAATAAAAGATAAGGGTGGCTTCGTCGGCGGGCATTTGCGAGACAACCTTCGCAAGGTTGGAAATGTCTCCTGCCGCTCTCTGTGGACGCCCGATATCGATAATGCTACGCCGGAGTTCGTCGCAGCGTTGGAGAATAAGCTGAATTTCAGGTGCGCGGTGTATTCCACACACAGCCACACGCCGGAAGCGCCCCGTCTCCGTATCGTCGCGCCCTTCACAAGAGATGTTTCTGCTGACGAGTTTGTGGCGGTATCCCGCTATATGGCTGCGGAGCTCGGTATCGATATGTTTGACGAGTGTTCCTTTATACCAAACCAGCTCATGTACTGGCCGACCTGCCCGTCAAACGGTGAATATATCTGCGAGTTCTTTGACGGCGAGCTGCTTGACCCGGATAAAATTCTGGCGGCGTACCCCAATTGGCAGGATTGCTCTTTACTACCCACCACCTCGCGGGAAAGCAAGGTCAGCAAGCCGAGTCAGAAGCCGCAGGAGGACCCTCTCGCCAAGTCCAGCGTAGTCGGTGCGTTCTGCCGTGCCTATTCAATTACGGCAGCAATCGACAAGTTTCTCTCAGATATTTATGCTCCGTCGGTTGCAGAAGGGCGTTATGACTACATCTCCGGCGAAAGCACTGCCGGTGTCGTGATCTACGATGACAAGTTCGCGTACAGTCACCACGCGACCGACCCCGCCTGCGGCAAGCTGCTTAACGCTTTTGACCTCGTGCGCATACACAAGTTTGGTGGCGACGATGAGAAAAAGTCCTTTGCTGCTATGACGGATTTTGCAATAAAGGATGATACCGTGAAGTCGCAGCTTGCGACGGAGCGCATGGAACAGGCAAACGCCGACTTCTCCGATGCCGATTGGCAGAAGGCTCTGGTGCTGGACAAACAGGGACACGTCAAGGATACGCTCGATAATTTGGTAATTATCCTGCGCCATGATGAGGCTCTGCAGCACATCGCGTTCAACTGCCATCGTGACGGCATCGACGCAAAGGGTGGTCTGCCGTGGGAGCAGCTTAAGGACGGATGGAACGACTCCGACAACGCCGCGCTCAAGGTGTATCTGTCAAACACCTACGGCCTCTATTCACCTACCAAGACGAAGGATGCTGTGTTGGCGGTCGCTGCTGAAAAGGCATATCACCCCATAAAGGAGTATCTGGAGGAACTGCCCGCTTGGGATGGCACTCCCCGCGTGGAGACACTGTTCATTAATTACTTCGGCGCGGCGGACACTACTTACACAAGAGCAGTCAGTCGCAAATCTATGGTGGCGGCGGTCGCTCGAATCTATCAGCCAGGCACAAAGTTTGACAGTGTTCCAATATTGAACGGACCTCAGGGCATCGGAAAATCGACCTTCTTTGCAAAGCTGGCTGGCGAGTGGTTTTCGGACAGCTTGACTCTTACGGATATGCGCGACAAGGCAGGACCCGAAAAACTGCAGGGCTATTGGATACTGGAGCTTGGCGAACTTGCCGGAATGCGCAAGGCAGATGTCGAAACGGTGAAGTCCTTCATCTCCCGTGTGGACGATAAGTATCGCGCCAGCTACGGCGTAAGCGTGGAAAGCCATCCGAGGCAGTGTGTCATTGTCGGATCGACAAATGCGGAATCCGGCTTTCTTCGAGATATCACCGGCAACCGCCGCTTCTGGCCTATTCCAGTCAGCGGTAGCTCCCGTAAAAAGGCATGGCAGATTACGAAGGATGAAGTTGCTCAGATTTGGGCTGAGACGCTGGTGCTCTATCGCCGAGGCGAAAAGCTCTACCTTGAAGGCGAAGATGCTGTGCTGGCAGTCGCGGAACAGGCGGATGCTATGGAGACAGATGAGCGCGAAGGGCTGGTGCGAAAGTACCTTGATACCTTGCTGCCGGATAACTGGGATGAGCTCGACATTTTTGAGCGCCGCAACTTTTTGAGCGGCACTGGTGTTGCTGACATCGGCAAACAAGGCACAGTGCAGCGCAAGCTGGTATGCAATCTGGAAATCTGGTGCGAGTGCTTTGGTAAAGACCCGTCAGCACTAAAGAAGGTGGACTCCTATGAACTCGGCTCTATCATGCAAAAACTGGAGTCTTGGGAGAAGTACACTGGAACAAGACAAGGAACAAGCAACTTCACCCACTACGGAAAACAGCGAGCTTATTCCAGAAAGTAACGGAACGAGCGGACTCGTTCCCACGCTTGTTCCAGTGCTTGTTACGGCTTAATCCCTTATAGAATGGAGGTTTTCGGGCATTGCGGAACAAGAGAACAAGAATTTACCTATTGGTATATATCATAAAAAAAGAGGTAGTAAAGGAACGCAAATATGGGTGCGTGCGCGTGTATAGGAAATGTTGTTCTTCTTGTTCCGCTTGTTCCGGCAGATAAATATGAGAGAAAAAACGATTGAACACAAGTTGACAATCGCGGCAAAAAACATGGGAGGCATCGCGCTGAAGTTCGTAAGTCCGGGTATTGACGGAATGCCTGACCGCATCGTGCTTTTGCCGGACGGTCATGTGGGCTTCGTGGAAGTGAAGGCAACCGGTGAAAAACCGCGTCCTTTACAGCTCGCGAGACATGAGCTGCTTCAACGGCTCGGCTTCAAAGTATACGTGCTGGACGATGAACAGCAGATTGGAGGAATTCTTGATGAAATACGAACCACATAACTACCAGACCTTTGCTATCAACTACATCGAGGAGCACCCAATCGCCGCTGTTCTGCTTGACATGGGGCTTGGTAAAACGAGCATCACGCTTACCGCGCTAAATGACCTGCTGTTTGACAGCTTCGAGGCGCATCGCATTCTGGTCATTGCACCACTGCGAGTAGCACGGGATACATGGCCTGCTGAAGTAGATAAGTGGGATCACCTACAGAGCCTCATCTGCTCCGTGGCAGTAGGCACCGAGTCAGAACGCCGGTCGGCACTTTTGAATCCCGCTGACATCTATATCATCAACCGTGAAAATGTCCAGTGGCTCATTGAGGACAGCAAGCTGCCATTCAATTATGACACCGTTGTAGTGGACGAACTTTCCTCCTTTAAGAATTATCAAGCAAAGCGGTTCCGGGCGATGATGAAAGTCCGACCGACTGTTAAACGCATCATCGGGCTGACCGGCACTCCTTCCGCAAATGGTCTTATGGATTTATGGGCGGAATTCCGGCTTCTGGATATGGGTGCTCGGCTCGGACGGTTCATCAGCCACTACCGGCTTGAATACTTCCAGCCGGATAAACGCAATGGGCAGGTCATCTTCAGCTACAAGCCACTACCCGGCGCAGAGCAGCGGATATATGACAAAATTTCCGACATCACCATCAGCATGAAATCCACCGACCTTCTGAAAATGCCGGAGCTCATCAGCAGCGAATATACAGTGCGGCTCTCCGATGATGAGAAAAAGCGATACAACGAATTGAAGCAAGATCTCGTATTGCAGCTTCCGGGTGGCGATATTACTGCCGCCAATGCAGCCGCTCTCACCGGCAAGCTGTGCCAGATGGCAAACGGCGCTATTTATACCGACGATGGCAGCACCATCACGATTCACGACCGAAAGCTCGATGCGTTGGAGGACATAATCGAAGCCGCCGGTGACAAGCCGCTTCTGGTGGCGTACTGGTTCAAGCATGATCTTGTCCGTATCACCGAGCGACTGCAAAAGCTCCACGTCCCATACTCCAAGCTGGACAGTACCGAAAGCATAAAACGATGGAATGATGGTGAGCTTCCCGTGGCACTGGTACATCCCGCCTCTGCCGGTCATGGGCTAAACCTGCAAAGCGGCGGTTCCTGCATCGTCTGGTTCGGGCTGACCTGGTCGCTGGAGCTTTATCAGCAGACCAATGCCCGTCTCTGGCGGCAGGGACAAAGTGCCGAAACGGTTGTGGTGCAGCACATCGTTACCAAAGGCACTATCGACGAACGGATTCTGAAGGTGCTGTCTAAAAAGGACAACACACAGGCTGCGTTAATCGAAGCGGTAAAAGCTGACCTGCAAATCTGAGTCAATCAACGACAATCAGTGCCAATCCGAGAGAAATAAAATATCGGAGGTACAGATTATGGATACACCTTATGAAAATCTGGCAAACGCCATCGTGATACAAGCAGTCAAGGATTATCGTCAAGCTCTGCGATTCTTAAAGCATCATCCACATACACCGGACATCGATACTGAGGAAGCCAAAGCAAATAAACACAAGCGTGTCCTTCGCAATAAAATTCTTGAGCATGAATGCGAAAGGGACGACATTGAGCGGTTCTTCCGCTCCGGTTGGTTTGAGACGCTCTCCAATCTGGATGGCGAAACTCTCCTGGGGCAGATTCGTGCAATGGAGGTGCTGTGATATGACTGCTTTGGATTTTCTTAGTCAAGCATACCGCATCGACCTTCGCATTGACAGTAAGCTCGAACAGATAGCAGCGCTAAACGAGCTGGCGACAAAATGCACATCGACACTCACGGGAATGCCGCACAATCCGAATCACAGCCTGTCCTCTATGTCAGACGCCGTTACAAAGATAGTTGACCTGCAAACGGAAATCGACCATGACATTCATCAGCTGGTTGATGTAAAGCGTCAAATTGTAACAGCTATAAAGGCTGTGGACAACAAGGAATACCAAACGCTACTGGAGCTTCGTTTCCTATGCGGCTGTACTTGGGAAGAAGTATCCGCAAAGATGGGCTACAGCATCCAGCACACCTATCGGATGCGGGACTGGGCTTTGGCAAAGGTGGTCGTTCCGAAATTGGAGAGTAAATGAGAGTTGTTGTTATTGTGGCATATAGTATAATGGCAGTATAGAAAGTATACCAAAAGAGCCTTGTGGGAGCAATCCCGCAGGGCTTTCTTTATGCCCACGAGGAGGTGAATTAATGCCAATGAAACCAAAGCGACCGTGTTCCTATCCTGGTTGCCCCAATCTCACAGACCGCAGGTACTGCGAGCAGCACGAACGCCAAGAGAGCAAGCGCTATGAGAAGTACGATCGGGACCAAGCTGCGCATCGTAGATATGGACGCGCTTGGAAACGTATCCGTGATAGATACATTGCAGCTCACCCTTTGTGTGAGCAGTGCCAAAAGGAAGGCAGAATTACACCCGCGCAGGAGGTGCACCATATCATTCCACTCTCCCGTGGCGGTACCCACTCCGTTGACAATCTGATGGCTCTCTGTAAATCCTGCCATTCTCGGATTACTGCCGAGATGGGAGATCGCTGGCATGACCGGTAGGGCGGTACAGATCTCTACGGCATTGGGAAGGATAACCGGGCGTGGGGCTTCGTGTTAAAAAACGCGGTTTCAAAGGGGGTATTACCCACTCAAGGAAGGAAAGTGAGTTTTATGGCAAAGGACGGCTCAAACAGAGGCGGCGCTCGTGTCGGCGCTGGCGCAAAAAAGAAGCCCCTCGCTGATAAAATAGCGGAGGGCAATCCAGGCGGTAGAAAACTGACCGTTATGGAGTTCAAAAACACAGCTAATCTTAAGGGGCAGGAAATGCCGCTGCCCAAGGATATGCTCTCGGCTACCCAAAAGGACGGGAAACCGTTCGTAGCTTCCGAAATCTACGAGAACACCTGGAGCTGGCTTAAAGAGCGCAACTGCGCACATCTTGTACAGCCCCAGCTTCTGGAGCGGTATGCAATGAGCGCAGCGCGATGGATACAGTGTGAAGAAGCGGTTAGCGAATATGGCTTTCTTGCAAAGCATCCAACTACGGGCAACGCAATCGCATCACCCTATGTTTCCATGAGTCAAAGCTTCATGAGCCAGACGAACAGGCTCTGGTTCGAAATATACCAAATAGTAAAAGAGAATTGTGCGGGGGATTACAGCGGCTCAAACCCACAGGACGACGTAATGGAACGCCTCCTTACGGCAAGACGAGGTTAATTTATAAGACTGGAGATATACAGATGAGTAGAAGTTACAAAACAGCGGAAAGCGTTTGCGCAGGCCACCCGGATAAACTGTGCGACCTCATTGCCGACAGCATTCTGGACGCTTGCCTTCGAAAGGACAAGGCATCGCGGGTTGCTTGCGAGGTCATGGCTACCAAAGGCAAAATCATCGTGGCGGGCGAAATCACCTGCAGCGAAAAAATCGACATTCGATTCATCGTGCGGAATGTACTCCGCATTGTCGGATACAATCCATGGAAGTTTACGGTATTCGTATTCGTCCACCATCAGAGCGCAGACATCTCAGCCGGAGTGGATACCGCCTTGGAAGCAAGGAACGGTGTTTGTGACCCTTACGGGTCTGTAGGTGCCGGCGACCAGGGCACGGTTTATGGCTATGCCACCGACGAAACACGCGAGAAGCTTCCGCTCCCTCTCGTGCTTTCACATCGAATAGTGAAACGCATTGACGACTGCCGTAAAGGAAAGCTCATCAAGGGCATTCAGCCGGACGGCAAAGCTCAGGTTACCGTGGAATATGAGGATGGCAAGCCCGTTTGTGTTAAAACCATTGTGGTTTCAGTACAGCACGACAGGGATAAAACTCAGGAAGAACTCCGTGCCGACGTCATGAACAATGTTCTGTGGCAGTGCTTTGAGGATTTTCCTTTTGATGACGATACAGAAATCCTCATCAATCCCTCCGGCAGATTTGTCGAGGGCGGTCCCGCTGCCGACACAGGACTCACAGGCAGAAAGATTATGGTTGACACCTATGGTGGACTCGCGTCTCAAGGCGGCGGAGCGTTATGCGGAAAAGACCCCACCAAGGTTGACCGAAGCGGTGCTTATATGGCACGATACATTGCGAAAAACATCGTATGGAGTGGTCTTGCACAGCAGTGCGAGGTCGCTCTTTCCTATGCCATCGGTAAGGCAAATCCTGTGGCGGTCGATGTGAAATCTTTCGGAACAAGCGCGTTGACAGATGAAAACCTGCGCGACATAGTGCTTGCGACCTTCAACCTGCGACCGGCGGCAATCATCGAAAAACTTTGCCTGCGCAATGCAATCTACGCCGACACGGCTGTATACGGGCATTTTAATTCCCGGCTGTTTCCGTGGGAGGATATCAACATTTACACAGAACTGAGAAAGGCGGCGGAACAATATGCAGATAGAAAAGCTTAAAACTGAGCAGCTGATACCCGCCGATTATAATCCTAGAAAAGACTTGAAGCCCGGTGACCCTGAATACGAAAAGCTGAAACGCTCAATCGAGCAGTTCGGCTATGTCGAGCCTGTCATCTGGAATAAGACAACCGGCAAGGTTGTAGGCGGACATCAGCGACTGAAAGTGCTGCTTGATATGGGCATCTCCGAAGTAGAGTGCGTCGTGATAGAAATGGATGAAGAAAAAGAAAAAGCTCTCAACATCGCGCTCAACAAAATCTCCGGTGAATGGGACAAGAACAAACTGGCTCTGCTTATCACAGATTTGCAGGGTGCGGATTTCGATATATCGCTCACTGGCTTCGAGACTGCAGAGATTGAGGACCTTTTTGATGCTACAAACAAAAAAGATGTCAAAGAGGATGATTTTGACATCGACAGTGCTTTGGAAGCAAGAGCGTTTGTGCAGCCGGGTGATGTATGGCTGTTAGGTAGGCATCGCCTTCTATGCGGCGATTCCACAAAAACGGACGATGTCAAGGTGCTTATGGATGGCAAGCAGGCGAATCTGTGCATTACCGATGCTCCTTACAATTGCTCCTACGAAGGTGGCACTGGAATGAAGATTATGAATGACAAGTGGACAGATAGTGATAAATTCTTCCAGTTCCTTCTTGACGCGTTCAAAAATGCCTACGATGTTTTGGCTGATGGCTCAGCTATTTATGCTTTTCACTCCGATGCGGAGAAGGTCAATTTTTTCAACGCTACAGTTAATGCGGGTTTCCACTATTCCACCACCTGCATTTGGGTGAAGAATGCATTGGTAATCGGCAGAATGGACTATCAGATGCGCCATGAGCCAATTATTTATGCTTTTAAGGATACCGCAAGACACAAGTTTTACGGAGACCGTAAACAGACTACGATTTGGGAATTTGATAAACCAACCAAATCTAAGCTGCATCCCACTATGAAGCCATTACCGCTCATCGCATATCCAATGCGAAATTCCAGCCAGGTCAACGGCATCGTACTTGATTTGTTCGGAGGCAGCGGTTCAACTCTTATTGTTGCTGAACAGCTTGACCGTGCTGCGTGTTTAATGGAAATCGACCCTAAATACGCTTCTGTAATTGTTAGAAGGTTTACGGCCTACTGCGGAAACACTGATGCAATTTTTGTAATCCGCAACGGAGAAAAGTTGGCGTGCAAAGAAGTGTATGTTCCGACCGAAGATGATCTGTCAATCAAGGATGGGGACGTTGAGGATTTACAGAAAGTTGGTACCGCAAATGAGTAATGTGGTTTACAGTTTTTCGCAAGATGATGGCAGCTGCAACGGCAAACTGCACGATGGCACGGTATTTCTGTTCGATGCCGCGCTTTTCCCAAGAATCGATGGTATAAGATGAGGGGCAACGGCGTGGCTCTTCCCTGCGTGTGTTTTGTTCTGTCCGGAATCGTATGGGCAGCAGAAAATAAAAGCGTCCATAGTTTTATGGACGCTTCAGCCTGTCGAAGAACCCAGTCGTAGCATTAAGCTGCGGCTGGGTTTTCTGCATAAATATGGCAATAAGCAAGAAGAAAGCGGAGGAAAGTAGGGTCTCGCCAGCTCCAAATTGCCAGCT
>Ga0123326_1000187_pt1 | contig 62143 bp, 61 predicted proteins | sample BioC13SIPDNA_FD_89739 | JGI IMG/M metagenome (GOLD analysis project Ga0123326, IMG submission 89739) | Anaerobic biogas reactor microbial communites from Washington, USA - Biogas_R1_A C13 SIP DNA | ecosystem: Engineered > Bioreactor > Anaerobic > Unclassified | place: Washington, USA | collected...
CAACTGTTTCCCGCGGGTGTGATTACCGCCGCGGGAAGCAGTTCGAGCCGCGGGAAGGAGTGTGGGTCGTCCACGACCAACCGCGGCGGAATCGGGTACACGAACGTCGTCGGTGCGGTTAGCTGGGGCGGACAGCGCGTCGGAGCTCCGCGCGCCGTCACGAACCGGCGTCGACGGGACGGGAGAGGGCTGTGGACCTCTGGCAGTACGTCCGGGGGCGCGAGGAGACGCTGCTGTTCCTGACGTACCAGCACGCCTCGCTCGCGTTCCAAACCGTGCTGGTCGGCAGCATCGTCGCCCTGGCCGTCGCGGTGGCCGTCTACCGCCTGCCTGTCGTGTCGTCGCTCACCCTGACCGGCAGCAGGGTCGCGCTGACCATCCCGTCCCTCGCGCTGCTCGCCCTGCTGATCGTGCCGTTCGGCCTCGGCGTCACCCCGTCGTTCCTGATGCTCGCGTTCTTCGCGGCGATGCCGGTGATCGGGAACGCCGTCGTCGGCCTGCGGTCGGTGTCGCCCGCGGTCGTCGAAGCGGCGCGCGGAATCGGACTCGCGCGATGGCGGATCCTCGCGTTCGTCGAACTCCCCATCGCGTGGCCGGTGATCCTGTCCGGGATCCGTGTGTCGACGCAGATGATCGTCGGTGTCGCCGCGATCGTCGCCTACGTTCTCGGTCCCGGACTCGGCTCGCTCATCTTCAACGGTCTGTCGCGGCTCGGCGGTACCAATTCTGTCGAAATGGCCTTGACCGGCACGATTCTCATCGTCGCGGTGGCGTTGGTGTTCGATGCCCTGCTGGTTCTGCTGGGGCGCCTGACGATCTCGAAGGGTTTGCGATGACGCGTGATCACACCCGCGCCGAGCCCGGCGCGACGGAGCGACGCATCACCGGTGCGTCCATCAGGCTCGACGGCGTGGCCAAACGCTATCGTGGACAGGAGAAACCGGCCGTAGAGCGACTCGATCTGGACATCGAGGCCGGTGAGATCGTGGCGTTCGTGGGACCCTCCGGCTGCGGGAAGACCACGACCCTGAAGATGATCAACCGGCTCATCGAGCCCACCGAAGGTCGAATTCTCATCGGCGACCGCGATGTCACCGACGAGAACCCCGACAGGCTCAGGCAATCCATCGGATACGTCATCCAGTCGGGTGGGCTTTTCCCGCACTGGACGGTGGCCAAGAACGTCGGGGCGATACCCCGAGTACTGGGATGGGACCGAGCGAGGATCACCGAACGCACCGAGCACCTCCTCGATCTCGTGGGTCTCGACCCGGACACCTACGCGAATCGGTTGCCCAAGGACATGTCCGGCGGGCAGCAGCAACGTGTCGGTGTGGCGCGTGCCCTCGCTGCCGACCCGCCCGTGCTGCTGATGGACGAACCGTTCGGCGCGGTCGACCCGATCACCCGGGTTCGACTGCAGGACAGTCTCCTCGGTATTCAGCAGGAACTGGGCAAGACGATCGTCGTGGTCACCCACGACTTCGAGGAGGCGACGAAACTCGGCGACCGGGTGTTGATCCTGTCCGAAGGCGGCCACATCGAGCAGTACGCACCGCCCGCGGAGATCCTCGCGAACCCGGCGAGCCCGTTCGTCGCGGAATTCATCGGTTCGGGCGCCACGCTCGCGCAGTTGACGTTGACGCGGGTGCGGGACGTCGAGCACGAACCGGTCGTCACGGCCTCGGTGGGGGAGGACGCCCACGCGGTCCTCGAACGCGCCCGCGCGCGGGGTCACGACCGGATCGTGGCGGTCGACGCGCGCGGCCGGCCGCGCGCCTGGCCCACCCTCGCCGAGGTGGCGACGAAACCGCAGATCTCCGACTACATCGACGGGCGGCTACCGGTGGTCGGTGAGGCGTCCACGCTCAACGATGCGCTCGACACGATGCTCGCGGCGAGTCAGGGCGGTGTCCTCGTCACCGACGGGCGCGGACGTGTGCGCGGTTCGTTGCGGATCGACACGGTCATGGCGGTGATCCGCTCCTACACGGCGGAGGTACGGGCGGAAGACGACGAACCATCGTACGTCTCGCACACCGAAGGTTCCGCGGACGACGGTCGGAGGTCGAGTTGAAGCGCGCAGGACGACTTCCCGTGGACGTGTGGTTCGAGCCGCTGATCATCGTCGTGGTCGGTGTCGGCTATGCGATCTGGTATCTGACGACCTCGTTCACCGAGACCGAGCAGGCGGCGTTGGGCTGGGACAATCTCAGCGCCACCATCGTCGACCACATCGTGTTGACGGTGGTCGCGGCCGCGATCGTGGTGGCGATCGCGGTGCCGCTCGGAATCCTGCTCACCCGCGATTCGCTGAGCCGACTCAACCCCGTCGTGGTGAACATCGCGAATGTCGGCCAGGCCGCGCCCGCGGTGGGCCTGCTGGTGCTGTTCACGATGTGGCTCGGCACCGGGTTCCGGACGGCCGTGGTGGGGCTCGTGGTGTATGCGATGCTGCCGATCCTGCAGAACACCATCGTCGGGTTGCGTCAGGTGGATCGGCGGGTCGTCGAAGCCGCGCGAGGGATCGGATTCTCGGGCATGCGGACGCTGTTGCGTGTCGAGTTGCCGCTCGCCGTGCCCATCATCCTCAACGGCGTCCGGATCGCACTGGTCATCCTCGTCGGGACGGCGACGCTGAGCACGTTCATCGGTGCGCCGAGCCTGGGGACGTTGATCACCACCGGCGTCACGTTGTTCCTGCCGGCACTGCTGATCTCGGGCGCGATTCTCGTGGCGCTGCTTGCGTTGATCATCGACTGGTCGGGCCGGCTCGTCGAGTTGGTCGCGACCCCGCGGGGACTGACGTGATCCGGCTGCGCGCGTTCCTCGCGGTGCTGGTCGTGCTCGCGGTCGTCGGGTGCGGTCTGGTCAGTTCGTCGGGGTCGTTCCGGCACGCGACACTCCCCGACGGAGACGCACCGCTGGACGGCGCCGCACTCACCGTCACATCCAAGAGTTTCACCGAAGGGGTGCTGCTCGGCAAGATCACGGCGACCTATCTCGCGGCGGCGGGCGCCGACGTCACCGACATGACCGGGGCGCCGGGCGCCGCCCCGTCGCGACAGGCGATGGTCAACGGCGACGCCGACGTCATCTGGGAGTACACGGGGACGGCCTGGGTGACGTATCACGGTATGACCGAGACGATCGCCGATCCCACCGAGTTGTGGGAGCGGGTCCGCGACATCGAGAGGCAGGAGTACGACCTGATCTGGTTACCGCCGGCGAATTTCGACAACACGTATGCCTTCGCGGCGTCCGCGCGGACCGCGGAACGTCTGGGGGTGCGCAGTCTCGACGACGTCGCCGCTCTCCCGGTGGCGGACAGGACGTTCTGCGTCGACGACGAATTCTTCAGCCGTCCCGATGGTTTCGTTCCCATGCTGGAGACGTACGGAATCCCGTACAACACACCGGACGGTGTACCCGCCGGGAACGTGACGAGGATGGACGCGGGTGTGGTGTACACGTCGACGGCGGCGAGTTCGCCGTGCAACTTCGGCATGGTCTACACCACCGACGGGCGGATCAGGAACCTGGACCTGCGGGTGCTCGACGACGACCGGGACTTCTTCCTGCCGTACAGCGGAACGGCGGTGGTGCGCGGGGAGGTGCTCGCCGCCCACCCCGCGATCGCCGACCTGCTGGGCGCGTTGTCGGAACGGCTCACCGACGACGTGATGCGTGAACTGAACGGGCGCGTCGACATCGACGGGGAGGAACCGTCCGACGTCGCCTACGACTGGTTGCGGAACGAAGGGCTCGTGGAGTAGATCAGCCGCGACGTGCCGTCAGCCACTGCTCGAACGGCATGGTGCCGTAGCGGTTGTCCGGTGTCAGGTTCCGGCCCTCGCGCAGGAACCGACCCACCGACCCGGGAACCGGGAGTTCGACCACGAGCGCCCGCGACCCCGTCACCCGCTTCCAGATCTGTGCGAGTTCCCGCATCGGCACGATGTCGGGGCCTCCGACCTCGATCCGGTCGCCGGGTGCCGGATCGAGCGCGGCGTCGGCCAACGCGCGCCCGACGTCCGCCGGCGCGATCGGCTGGAACCGTGCCCCGCGCGCGACCGGCAGCATCCCGACACGCGCGGTCGCCGTGAAGAGCGAATCGATCAGGTTGTGGAACTGCGTGGAGCGGACGATCACGGTGCCGGGGCCGAACGACGCGTGGATCCGTTCCTGTTCGGTGAGCGCCGCATAGTAGGAGAACTGCACGTGGTCCACCCCGACGATCGACAGCAGCACCGTGCGCCGCACCCCGGCGTCGCGGGCGGCGGTGCCGAGGGCGCGCGCACCGTCGGTGAAGATGCGCCGCGTGGACTTCGTGCGGCCGTCGACGGCGCTGACGACGACATCGACGCCCACCAGAGCCTCGGCCAGCCCGGTTCCGGTCGTCAGGTCGCCGGGGGTGTGCACCGCGCCGTCGGGTGGTCGGACGGGGGCGTGTCGGCTCAACACGCGCACGGTGTGTCCCCGGGACACGAGTTCGCCGACGGTGGCGGATCCGGCGGTGCCGGTGCCTCCCACGACCAGAACGGTGCTCACGGGTCCACTCCCATCGGTCGGCGACCGGGGCTCGGTCAGGCGCGGGACGAGAACAGCGAGGTGTAGTCGAGCGGCTCGGTGGATACGGGCTGCGACACCTGTTCGGGCTCGGGGGTCTTCGGGTCGGTCGGTTGCAGGAACAACGGGCCGTAACTGGCGGGTGACTGGCTCATGGGGTCCTCTCGGATACAGCTGTGGCATGGAAGTGAAGGGGTCCGGCGAGGCGCGGTGGCGTGCGCGACGTGATGCGCGGCTCGGCGCAGACGCGACTCGGGGAAAGCATCGACGCTCGCGTCGAAATCGAAGATCCGGTACGCGAGCCAGCCGATACGAACGACCCTACACCGCTCCCGGTCCGGATGCGGGGGCGCGGTCCCGCGCGCCCGGACACACTGCCGGGGAGCAGCTTGATGCGGTCCGTGAGTGCGATCAGGTGTGGGCGGAGCACCGATAGAACCTGTGGGACACTGGCACCGGAAGCGCGAACTGGATTGGTTTGTGCGTGAAGAACATCAAACACCCCAGCTCAGGGGCGCTTTCTTGATTTCGACACGCCGTTACCTGCCCCGAACGTCGGTGGATTGAGGCTCAGTCCGACGTGTGCCGCGGCGTCGCCAACCGACCCGGGCGTACACCCGGCTGCTCGAGGTGATGGATCGTGTGGTGGGAGCTGGTGCGCGAGCTCGGCCGACGCGGGCACGGCAGCGTCCTCCTCGCCCACCACCGGTAGACGGGGGACATCGCAGCCGGGTCGGGTGCGGGCACCGGACGACGGTGAGCGCCCGTGACTGTCGGGGCGTTCACCGTGTCGGTGCAGGTCACTTGTCCTTGAAGCTGTCCTTGACGTCGTCCACGGCATCGGACAACTTGTCGCCCGCCTGTTTGAGACCACCGGATACCTGATCGCCCTTGCCTTCGGCTTCCAGGTCGCGGTCGTCGGTGGCCTTCCCTGCCTTCTCCTTGAACTTGCCGGCGGCTTCTTCCACCTTGTGCTTGGCCTTGTCGATGAAGTCGGCCATCGATCCTCCTCGGGTCCCGGACACGAGCTTCGTACCCTCGGCGGATACCCCCGTGCGTCGTCCCCGAAACACGGTTCGACCACGGAGTCCCCTCGGGAACTCAGAGCCAATCGCGCTGCTTGAACAGCAGGTACAGCCCGCTCGACGAACCCACGATGATCGCGGTCCCCGCCACCACACCCCAGAACTGGCCGAACCCCGGGTAGGGCACGTTCATGCCGTACCAGCCGGTGATCGCCGTCGGCACCGCCACGATGGCCGCCCAGCCGGAAAGCTTCTTCATGACCGTGTTCAACCGGGCGTCCTGCAGCGACAGGTTCGTCTCGAACAGGGTCGTCACCATGTCGCGCAGTGATTCCGTCCACTCCGTCGCGCGGATGACGTGGTCGTACAGATCCGTGTACCAGCTGTCCAGTTCGGGGTGCGTGTCCTGCTCGGTGCGGTGTCTCATCACCACCGTGACCACCTCGCGCATCGGCAACACGACGCGGCGCAGCAGAACGAGTTCCTTCCGGATGCGGAAGATGTGGTGCTGGATGGTGCGGGTCGCCGCGGTGTCGTCGAACAATCCGTCCTCGAGTGTCTCGATGGCGTCGTCGAGAGCCTGGACGGTGTCGAACTGGCCGTCGACGACGACGTCGAGCAGCCCGTGCAGCAACGCGCCCGTCCCGAAACGCAACAGGTCGGGGTGTTCGTCCCACCGGTCCACCACGTCGGCGATCTCGAAGGGGCCGCCGCGGCGTACCGTCACCATTCCGCGCGGCAACATGAAGGCCGACACCCGGGTGGTCCGTAGGCGCGACACCACGTCGACGCGGTCGTCCACGACGCCGTCCTCGAGGTGCGTCGCGTACACGGTGACGAACGTGTGCGTGGGATAGCGCGTCGCCTTCGTGCGTTCGCCGCGGGCGAGCGCGTCCTCGACGGCGTGCGGATCCAGTTGCAGTTCCGCCGCGAGATCGTGCATCTGCTCGTGGGCCGGATCGTCCAGATCAACCCACACCAGCGCGTGTTCGTCGGCGAGATGGTCGGACACCTCGGTGAGCGGGAAGTCCTCGGCGGTGAGGACACCGTCACGCCACAGTCGGGTCCGGACCGCACCTCTGTGTGTCGACGTCACGGATGCAGTGTGCCCCACTCACAGCCGGGTACTGGTCTCTCCCGACTCGGTGAGTCGCAGCATCTCGTTCAGGAACGTCGCGTCGACGACCGGCCAGTCCGCCGGCCACCGCCCACCGTCGAGGCGGGCGCGCAGCCGCTCCAGGACCGCGACGACACGGCTGCCACCGTCGACGAGGTAACGCAGCATGCCGCGTGATCCGCACACCGCGACGATCGACGCGGCGAGCCGGTCGGCCTCGTCCTCCGCCCCCGCACTCTCGAGGCAGGCCACCAGCAGACGGGCCGCCTGTAGATGCGCCCGCGGCCGCCCGTTCGCGGTGCGACGGTGCCACAGGCGGGCCCACTCCACGGCGCGGGTGACGGCCTCGGGATCGCCGCTGCGATAGAGCAGGCGGATGGAGGTGGCGTCGTCGGTCTGCGCCGTGAACTCCGCGACCCCGTCCGGATCGGGTACGTCGGAGTCGGGCATCGTCCGCGGCGCGGCGACGTCCACCGGCAGGCCCATGCGGACGCGTTCGTTCCGGATCCGTGCGCGCAGTCGCGGCAGCCCGTGCGCGGCGGCGGCCCGCATCCCGTCGTCGAGCAGCGCGGTCGCTGCGTCGCGGTCGCCGCGCACCATTTTCAGTCGCGCGGCCGTCGCGAAGCGGGCGAACATGAAATCCGGTGTTCCCCCTTCGATGCCGAGTTCGGAACTCTCGTCGAGGAGCGCTTCGGCCTCGCTGATGCGGCCCTGCTCGTAGAGCAGGTCACCGAGCATCGCGGCGGCGAGACGGCCACCGTGCGAATGGATGCCGCCGCTGCGCCGCGCCGCCCGCAACGCCGCGCGGAAGTGTCCTTCCGCCGCCACCACGTCGAGCAACTCGGTTTCGGCGATCCCGGCGAGGCACCGGCCGTAGATCCCCGCGAACGGTCCCCGCGTGGCCCGCTGGTACGGCTCGGCCCATTCCTGACGACGGAGTGCACCGTCGAAATCGAACCGGAAGAGATCGGCGTACGTCGCGAAGACCGCGGCGGCGGCGACGACCCACGGAGCGAACCGGTCGGGGTCGTCGAGGCACGGGGCGACGAGCGCGTCGATACCGGAGAGGTGATCGTCGTTCATGAGGATCGCGGCCTCCGCGACATCCGTTTCGATGGCGAGCACGTCGTCGCCGGTGGCCGCGGCCGCGCGGGCGGCGGCGAGCGCTGCCCGCGCCCTGCCGGCCCGCTGCAGGGCACCGTTCGCCCAGCACAATGCCAGCTGGATCCGGGCGTCCCGGGACACCGCGCGGGACGGCAGCTTGTCGACGAGCGTGAGCAGCGTCGTCATCCGCCCGTGTTCCATCAGGTAGGTGCCGTCCGTGGCGACCAGATCGACCGCATGGTCCTCGTCGCCCGCTTCCAGAGCGTGATCGACGGCCTCGCTGAGCATGTGGTGGCGCTCGAACCAGCGGGAGGCGACGCGATGCAGTTCCGGAATCCGTTCGGGATGGTCGCGTTCGAGCCGCCGCCGCAGGAAATCGAGGAACAGGTGGTGGTAACGGAACCAGATGCGCTCGTCGTCGATGTGGCGCAGGAACAGGTCGCGTTGTTCGATCTCCTCGAGCAGCGCCTGCCCCCGTGGATCACCGGTGAGCGCCGAGGCGAGGCTGCCGCTCACGGATTCGGTGACGGACGTGGCCAGCAGGAACTCGTAGACCTCCGGTTCGAGTGTGGACAGCACGTTGTCGGCGAGGAACTCGCCGATCGCGTGGTGACGGCCCGTGATCGACTCGATCAACTCGGTGGGATCGTCGCTGTCGCGCAGGGACAACGACGCCAACTGCAGCGCGGCCGCCCACCCCTCCGTCGATCTGTTGAGGTCGCGGACGTCCTCCCGGTCGAGATGCAGCCCGCTGATGTCGCGCAGGAACGAATCGGATTCGTCGGTGTCGAAACGTAGCTCGGCCGAGTCGATCTCGACGAGTTCGTCGCGCACCCGCATCCGGCTCAGCGGCAGACCGATCCGGCTCCGGCTCGTCACCACGATCTGCAGGTGATGGCAGCCGCGCTCGAGGAGGAAGTCGAGTGCCGCCACGGTCGCGGTGGAGGTGACGCGATGCCAGTCGTCGATGACCAGCGTGGTGGGGGTGTCGGCGCGATGCAGGTCGTCGATCAGGGTGCTCAGCACGTACCGCTCCGCGTCGTCGCCGTGGTTCTCCAGTATCTGCCCGAGCTGCCGGCCGAGCTGCGGCTGCACCTGTTCGATCGCTTCGACGAGGTGGGTGAGGAACCACAGGACGTTGTTGTCGTCACCGTCGACGGCGAGCCACGCCACCGGGACCCCTTCGGCCACCAGCACATCGCGCCACTGCGCCGCCAGAGTGGATTTGCCGAACCCGGTGGGCGCGTGGATCGCGGTGAGTCGGCGTCGCTGCCCGGCGCGCAGCAGGTCGATCAGGCGGGTGCGGGTCACCAGCGGACGCGCGGGTGCGGGCGGCCGGAAGCGGGTGGCCGGTGCCGTCGACGGTGACGTGAACGACGTCGACGGCAGACGCCGCGAATCGGGGCCGGTCGTGTCCACCGGGGCACTGCCGGTGACGGTGCCGTCCGGTGTCGTGTCGGGTACGGCCATGTCGTCGACGGTCAGGCCGTGCCGGTACTCGATCCGGCGCAGCAGTTCACCGAACTCCGCTGCCGACGCGGGCCGCTCGCCGGGATCGGTGGACATGCCCCGCTCGAGGACGTCGCACACGTCGTCGGGGATCCCGGCGCCACGCAGATCGGGGACCGGCTCGGAGGTGATCCGCAGGAACTGCGCCACCACCTTCTCGCCCTCCCGGCGTTCGTAGGCGGCGTGCCCGGTGATCGCGCAGAACAGGGTGGCCGCCAGCCCGTACACATCGCCGGCGGCGGTCGGTGCGTGCCCGTGCAGGACCTCCGGCGCCGTGAATGCGGGAGACCCGGTCACCATGCTCGACGAGGTGTGGAAACCGCCGCCGACGCGGGCGATACCGAAGTCGGTGAGCTGCGGTTCTCCGTATTCGGTGATGAGGATGTTGCCGGGCTTGACGTCCCGATGCAGGACGTCGGCGCGATGCGCGGTTTCGAGTGCACCCGCCACCTTGATGCCGGTGCGCAGCGCTTCGGGCCACGGCAGCGGCCCGTGACGTCGGATGCGGGCCTCGAGCGAATCGTGCGGGTGGTAGTGCATCACCAGGTACGGCATGCCCGTGGTCGTGGTGCCCGCCTGCAGCACCGTCACGATGTGCGGATGCCCCGACAGTCGGCCCATCGCCCGCTGCTCGCGCAGGAACCGTTCGAGGTTCTCCGGGTCGAGGGTGGCACTGAGGATCTTCACCGCGACCGTCCGGTCCAAGGACTCCTGGCGGCACCGGTACACCACACCGAATCCGCCGCGTCCGATCTCGTCGGGATCGGTGAGACCGGCCGCGGCGAGCGCATGTGCGATCCCGGTGTCGGAATCGTCGAAAACCGGTGCGCGCTGCGTGGCGAACGGATCATTGTCGGTCATCGGCGGTGCCTCGTTCAGGGGTTTCTCCAGGATAGTCCCGGTGGGTGTATGCCCGGCGCTGATCAGCGGCGGGTTCTGGACTACCTTTGTGCCGCCGGGACGCGGCGGCACCGCCGACGACCCGGACCGACACGACACTGCTATCAGAAGTGGGACAGAAGAATGAAGAAGACTCTCGCGGCGCTGGTCGGCGCAGGTGTGGTCCTGCTGGCCGCGGCATGCGGATCGTCCGACGACGCTTCCGATTCGGCCACGGACACCACCAGCACGAGCGCGGCCGCGTCGACCGGAACCGAGTCCGACGGCACGGTCACCACCACCGTCGAGCTCGGCAAGAGCTACGAGGAGAACTGCGAGGCCCTGCTGCCGTACCTCGATCAGCTCGAGGGATGGGGTCAGGATCGCGTCGAGGCCGCTGCCGCGGTCGCCGAGGCACAGCAGCAGCTCCCCGAATGGGCGAACCTGAGCGAGGAACAGCAGGCCGACACCCTCCGCGCGATCGACAACGCCGGCAAGGGGCAGTGCTGATCGACAACGGGCTGTTCGACAGGTTGCGGCGCTTCCCGGACGTGGAAGCGCCCAACCTGGTCGCCGTCGACGCCGCCGACCGCCTCCTCCTCGACGAGGCGGCGGCTGCGCTCGGTGCCGCACCGCGCGGCACCGTCGCCGTCGTCGACGATCAGTACGGTGCTCTCACCCTCGGCGCGGCGGTGCGGCACGACGCGGGGGCGCTGCGCGTCCACCAGGATTCGATCGTCGCGGAACGCGCCCTCGCCGCGAACGCCGACCGTGAGGGACTCGCCGACCGCTACGTCTCCCACGGGCTCGACGCCGATCTGCTCACCGACGCCCGGGTCGTGTTGCTGAGGTTGCCGCGGTCGTTGGCCGCGCTCACCGAGATCGCCGAGACCGTCGCCCGGCATGCACATCCCGACGTCGCCGTGTTCGCCGGTGGTCGCGACAAGCACATCACCCACGCCATGAACGATGTGCTCGCCGAATCGTTCGCGGACGTCCACGCGTCGCGGGGACGGCAGAAGTCGCGGGTGCTCGTCGCACGCGGGCCACGCCCGGGCGACCCGACGTACCCGGTGCGCGAGACGATCGCCGGAACAGAACTGACGGTCGTCGCCCACGGGGGAGCGTTCGCCGGCGCGAAACTCGACATCGGCACCCGCTATCTGCTGGATTTCCTGAGACAGACCCGACGTGACATCGACGTGGCCGTGGACCTCGGGTGCGGAACGGGGATTCTCGCCGCGGAACTGGCGAAGCTGCGGCCCGGCGTGCGTGTCATCGCGACCGACCAGTCGGCGGCTGCCGTCGCCTCCGCCGCCGCGACCGCCGCCGCGAACGGACTCGCCGACCGCATCGACACATTGCGTGACGACGTCGCAGGGTCGCTGTCCGATGCCTCCGTCGACGTCGTGGTGTGCAATCCACCGTTCCACATCGGTGCCGCCGTGCACACCGGTGCCGCGGAGAAGATGTTCGCCGCTGCGGCTCGGCTGCTGCGTGACGGCGGTGAACTGTGGACCGTGTACAACTCGCATCTCGGATATCGAGGTGTCCTGCAGAAACACGTCGGAGCGACGACGATCGCGGGCCGGAACCGCAAGTTCACGGTCACCCGGTCGGTGCGCACCCGGTAGAGTCCGGTTTGTCCGGGGTCTGCACGGGCGGCTCCAGAGACGGTCTGCCCCGCGGCGGGAACTCTCGCAGCGGCTGCCTCGTTGAACGGACAGTAGCGACCATCAGAAGGGATGAGCACGGTGCGCACCACCAGCAACCCGGTGTTCCGCAACCTGCCCAAGCAAGAGGGCGGCGGATACGCCACATTCGGCTCCGCGAGCGCGGGCGCCGCACAGGTCACCCAGCAATTCGGCCAACCTCAGTACGCTCCCGCGGATCAGTGGGCACACCCCACCGATCAGCGGACGATGACCATCGACGACGTCGTCACCAAGACCGGCATCACGCTCGGTGTGCTGGCGGTGTCGGCGTTGATCTCCTACGTCCTCGTCAACTCCAACATCGCTCTGGCGGCCCCGTTCGTCATCGGTGGCGGTCTCGTCGGCTTCGGGCTGGTGCTCTTCGCGACCTTCGGGCGCAAGATGGACAACCCGGCCATCGTCCTCGCCTACGCCGTCGCCGAAGGTGTCTTCCTCGGCGCGTTGTCGTTCATGTTCACCGACATCTCGTTCGGCGGGGCCGGTGGTGCGACGCTGATCGCGCAGGCCGTGCTCGGCACGTTCGGTGTGTTCTTCGGCATGCTCGTCGTGTACCGCACCGGTGCGATCCGCGTCACCCCGCGACTGACCCGCATGATCATCGGCGCGCTCGTCGGTGTGCTGGTCCTTGCACTGGGCAACCTGATCGCCGGTTTCTTCATCGACGGTGGATTCGGACTGCGTGACGGTGGACCGATCGCGATCATCTTCAGCCTCGTGTGCATCGGCATCGCCGCGTTCAGCTTCCTGCTGGACTTCGATTCCGCCGATCAGCTGATCCGTGCTCGCGCCCCCGAGAAGGCGGCCTGGGGCGTCGCGCTCGGCCTGACCGTCACCCTGGTCTGGCTGTACGTCGAGATCCTGCGCCTGCTCAGCTACTTCCAGAGCGACTAGCCTCCGGCGCACGTCCCACCCCTACCCGTGCGCACTTCTGGTAGTTCCCACTACCAGAAGTGCGCACGGGTAGCGTCGTTTCCGGGGGTGCCGATCGTGGCCGGGACGGGTGGAGCGGTCGGCACGCGCCGGGAATGAGAACATGGATGTATGCGCATCGCGGATTCTGTCGTCGACCTCATCGGAAACACCCCCCTCGTCAAGCTCAATTCGGTGGTGAAACCGGGCTCGGCGCTCGTGGCAGCGAAGATCGAATACCTCAACCCGGGCGGCAGCTCGAAGGACCGTATCGCCGTGAAGATGATCGACGCGGCCGAGCAGTCGGGCGAGTTGAAGCCGGGCGGGACGATCGTCGAACCGACCTCCGGCAACACGGGCATCGGGCTCGCGCTCGTCGCGCAGCAGCGCGGTTACAAGTGCGTGTTCGTGTGTCCCGACAAGGTCAGCGAGGACAAGCGCAACGTGCTCAAGGCGTACGGCGCGGAGGTCGTCGTGTGCCCCACCGCGGTGCCGCCGGAGCACCCCGACAGCTACTACAGTGTCTCCGATCGGCTGGCCCGTGAGATCCCCGGCGGATGGAAGCCGAACCAGTACTCGAATCCGGGTGGTCCCGACAGTCACTACGAGACGACCGGACCCGAGATCTGGCGCGACACCGAAGGCAAGGTCACCCACTTCGTCGCGGGCGTCGGCACCGGTGGCACCATCTCCGGCACCGGCCGCTACCTCAAGGAGATCTCCGGCGGCGCGGTCAAGGTGATCGGCGCCGACCCCGAAGGCTCCGTCTACTCCGGCGGCACCGGCCGCCCCTACCTCGTCGAAGGTGTCGGCGAGGACTTCTGGCCGGCCGCCTACGACCCGGCGATCCCCGACGAGATCATCGCCGTGTCCGACGCCGACTCGTTCGAGATGACCCGTCGCCTCGCGCGCGAGGAGGGTCTGCTCGTCGGCGGGTCGTGCGGCATGGCGATCGTCGCCGCACTCGAGGTCGCCGAGCGCGAAGGCCCCGACGCCGTCGTCGTCGTGCTGCTGCCCGACGGCGGTCGCGGCTACCTGTCGAAGATCTTCAACGACAAGTGGATGGCCTCCTACGGCTTCCTGCGCACCCCCCTCGACGGCAAGCCCGACGACTCCACCGTCGGCGACGTCCTGCGCGGCAAGTCCGGCGACCTGCCCGCGCTCGTGCACACCCACCCGTCGGAGACCGTCCGCGACGCCATCGAGATCCTCCGCGAATACGGGGTGTCGCAGATGCCGGTCGTCGGTGCAGAACCGCCGGTCACCGCCGGTGAGGTCGCCGGGTCCGTCAGCGAACGCGAACTGCTCGGCGCCGTCTTCGAGGGGCGCGCCCAACTCGCCGACCCCGTCGAGAAACACATGAGCGCACCGCTGCCGAACATCGGTGTCGGCGAGTCCATCGACGCCGCCACGAAGGCGTTCGGCGACACCGACGCGCTGATGGTGATCGACGACGGCAAGCCCGTCGGCGTCATCACCCGACACGATCTGCTCGGTTTCATCTCCCAAGGCCGATAGGACACCGAATCCATGACAGACAACACCCGACACGGTTTCTCCACCCGCGCCATCCACGCCGGCTTCGAACCCGACCCGCAGACCGGTGCCGTCAACGTGCCCATCTACGCGTCGTCGACGTTCGCGCAGGACGGCGTCGGCGAGATGCGGAACGGTTTCGAGTACGCGCGCACCGGCAACCCCACCCGCCGCCCCCTCGAAGCGAACCTCGCGGCGCTCGAAGGTGGAACCTACGGTCGCGCGTTCGGGTCCGGCATGGCGGCCACCGACTGCCTGCTGCGTTCGGTGCTGCGCCCCGGCGACCACCTCGTCATCCCCGACGACGCCTACGGCGGAACGTTCCGGTTGATCGACAAGGTGTTCACCCAGTGGGGCATCGAGTACACGCCGGCACCCGTCAACGACACGGACGCCGTGCGTGCCGCGTTGCGTCCCGAAACCAAACTGGTGTGGGTCGAGACTCCGACGAACCCGCTGCTGAACATCGGTGACATCGCCGCGCTCGCCGAGGTCGCGCACGGTGGCGGCGCGAAACTCGTCGTCGACAACACGTTCGCGTCGCCCTACCTGCAGCAGCCGCTGTCGTTGGGAGCGGACGTCGCGCTGCACTCGACGACCAAGTACATCGGCGGACACTCCGACGTCGTCGGCGGTGCGTTGGTGACGAACGACGAGGAACTCGACACCGCGTTCGCTTTCCTGCAGAACGGTGCGGGTGCGGTGCCCGGCCCGTTCGATGCGTTCCTGACTCTGCGCGGCATCAAGACCCTCGCCGTGCGGATGGAACGGCACTGCGACAACGCCGAGAAGATCGTCGACGCGCTGTCGCGACACGAGGCCGTCACCCACGTCCTGTACCCGGGTCTCGAGTCGCATCCGGGTCACGAGTACGCGGCAAAGCAGATGCGCCGGTTCGGTGGCATGATCTCGGTGCGGCTGGCCGGTGGCCGGCAGGCGGCGCTCGACTTCTGCAAGCGCACCGAGATCTTCACTCTCGCGGAGTCGCTCGGCGGCGTCGAATCGCTCATCGAGCATCCCGGTGCGATGACGCACGCATCGACGGCCGGTTCGGCGCTCGAGGTGCCGGACGATCTGGTGCGGTTGTCGGTCGGTATCGAGGACGCCGCCGATCTCCTCGCCGACATCGAACAGGCCCTGTCCTGACGCCACACGCCGACGGTGACGGCGTCCGCCGGTGACCACACCCCGGTGACGACCACACACCGGTGACGAGCGAACGTACCCCTCGATCGAATCAAGCGATCGAGGGGTACGTTCGCTCCGGGGTGGGGTGACCCACCGGGGTGATCACCGGGGTGGGGTGACCAGCGGAGTGACGCGGGGAGAACCGTGTCGTCAGCTCGGCTGTGCCTCGTTCTCGAGAGCCTTCAGTGCCGCTTCGAACACGTCGAGGTTGTAGTTCGCATCCTCGAAACCACCGACGGTGTCCTTGCCGCCGGGGAACACGAGCCCCGTCGTGACCGCCGGCACCGACCGGTACAGCGGCTCGGCCATCACGGCCTCGAGTTCGGCGTTGGGAGTTCCGCGCAGGTCGGTGACGTGCAGCAGCACGGTGCCGTCGAGCACGGTGGGCAACTGTTCGATGCTCAACTCGGCCTCACCCGACGACTCCGCGCTCGCTGCGGCCTCCTCGGCCGGGGAGATGCGCGCGCCGGCCTTGGTGAACACGCTTCCCCAGATGCTCTGCGCGCTGTACGTGTTGAACGTGCCGGGGTTCCACGAACCGATCAGGGAGAACGTTTCGCGGTCGAGGACGTCGCGGTGGGTATCGGCGATCGACGCGGCGCGCGTGTCGAAGTCGTCGAGCAGCTGCTGGTAGGTGTCCTCGAGTCCCAGGGCCTGCGCGACCAGTTCGACCCGCCCCTGCCAGTCGGCGCGGCCGGGCCCGGCGATGTCGAGAACGAGCACGGGCGCGATTCCGCGCAGGGCGTCGAGGTCGGTGTCGTCGATGCGGTTGTGGGCGATGATCAGATCGGGTTCGAGGGTGGCGATCTGCTCGGTGTCGGGTTCGGCACCGTTGGAGACGACGGGAACGTCGTCGATCTTCTGCCAGGTCTCGGGCGTCACCGCGTTCTCGGCGACGGCACCGCGACCGACCGGCACGACTCCCAGATTGATCAGGGGCTGCGTCGCGATGTGGTGGACGGTGACGATCCGCTCGGCGTCGACGGGAATCTCGACCTCACCGGAGCTGTCGGTGACGGTCCGGGTGGCGGCGGTGGGGGAGTCGGTCTGTGACGGTTCGTCCGACGAGGAGGAGCATCCGGTCAGCACGAGCGTGACGTCCGTGACCGCGGCGAGGAGGCCGCCTCCGAATCTGCGACGTGTGCGTGTGGCGAACAAAAGGGGACCTCTCGAACCAGCGGTGGGGAGTGGGAACCACTCGATTGCGAAGCTGTCCCGCAATCGAGTGAGGTCCACCTCATTTCGGTGCCGTGGAAAAGTCGTTCGGTCGGGAGGTCGGTCCGAGGCACGTGGATGTGGGTGACCGAGGTCTGTCGGTGTCCGTACGATTCGGGGATGACCGGTTTCCCGCCCCGTGATTCCCTGCCCGACGAACCCGGAGTACCCGACGAACTCGGGCTGTTCGAGGACCTCGGGCTGCCCGACGATGCGGTCGTCGAGGAGATGCTCGCGGTGCTGCGCGACCGCGGGCCCCTCGACGTCGAGAGTCTCGCCGAGCTGGTCCCATCGGCGGAGGGCGACCCCGAGGACCTGTTGCCCGAACTCGAACGGGCACTCCTCGACGAGAGGATCGCCGACCTCGCCGACGGGCGGGTCGCGGCGCTCGATGTGCTGCTGGCCGGCCGGGTGCTCACCCATCGTCTCACCGCCGAACAGATCGCGACCGCGACGCTGCCCATCGCGGACATCGAGCCGCTGCTGGCGTTGGCCTCGGGTTACGAGGACTTCGACATCCTCGACACGGAACTGGATGCGGAGGAGCTCACTGCGCGGGGTGTCGTGCTCGACGGTTCCGTGCTCGGCGACCTGCTGGCGTTCCCGCCCGGCACCTTCGACGGGTTCGGTCCCGGTGATCTCCTGGTGTTCGGTGCCGACGAGGGGGTGACGTGGGAGGCGGTGGCCGGCGAACCGGGGTCGTCGACCGCGTTCGCGGGTGCGGTCGCCGCGGAACTGTCCCGTGTCGAGCCGATTCGTCTGGATGCGGTGCTGTTCGGGCTGTTCGTCGACGATCCCGCTGCGTTCACGACCCCGCACCTCCCGCTGACGGAGCTGCTGCACGAAGGGGGGTTCGCGCGTTCCGGAAACCTGGTGGCGGAGGCCGATTTCGATTTCGAGGGCCATCTGATGCTCGCGGCGTTCGATGCGTACGCCGAGCAGGTGGGGGTGCCGGTCGAGGCGGTGCCGGCGGTGGCGTCGTTCGCTTCGCTGGCCGAGACATTCGCCGACGGTGACGTCGAGGATCTCGAAGAACGGTTCGCGGTGGGCAGATCCGGTCTGTACGCCGAGCTCGCTGATCCGGATGTCGCCGAGACCGTGGTGGATCAGCTCTTCGACGAGAACATCGGTGCGGACGCTCTGGAACGTGCCGCGCTGTGGGTTCGTGACCACGGTCCGCGTCGTGTGACCGCCGCGATGTCGTGGATCGCGGGTACGGCGGCCGAGGCCGCCGGTCGGATCGGTGAGGCGGAGACCCTGTTCGGTGCCGCGGTGGACGCGGACGGCGGATTCGATCCGGCGTTGCTGGCGGCGGCACGGTACGCGTCGGACCGTAGCGACGTGGTTCGGGCGCTCTCGCTGTTGTCGCGGTCGACGGACGCGCGGGCGGCGCACACGATCGAACAGCTCGAACGGTTCCGGCCGGAGGAGCACGCCGGTCTGGGGCGCAACGACCGCTGCTGGTGCGGGTCGGGACGCAAGTACAAGGTATGTCACCTCGGGAAGGCGGACCATTCGCTCGACGAGCGCGCGCAGTGGCTGATGGTCAAGCTTGCGCAGCATCTGGACGAGTACGAGTGGGTGCGGTGGAGGTATCTGCTCGCCGACATCCGCAGCGGATTCAGCGAGGATGCCGAGCACGTCGGTTCGCTCGCATCCGGTGATCGGCTCGTCGCCGATGTGGTGTCGGCGGAGGCGGGTGCGGAGGCCGAGTTCCTCGATCGGCGCGGCCATCTCCTGCCGGACGACGAGCGTGCGCTCCTGGCCGGTTGGGTGCAGGAGCGTCGTTCGCTGTGGGAGATCGAGGAGGTCGCGCCGGGGGAGGGGCTGACGGTGCGGAACCTGCGTAGTGGTGAGCGTCGTGCGGTGACGGCGCCGGAGGTCGGGGACGGCAACGACACCGGACTCGTCGTGTGCGCGCGATTCATTCCGATCGGCGACCGCTGGTCTGCCGCCGGGGCGGTCGTGGGGGTCGTCGACGAGACGGTCGACGATCTCGCAGTGTTGCTCGACGCGGACACCGTCGATCCGGTGGTGCTCGTGGCGGCTCTCAGCGGCGTGGAACTCCCGCCTGTGGAGGATGTGTAACACGCGAACCATCGGCCACTGTCGTCCCATCGACCTCAAAAATAGAACGCGTTCCTAAATATATGTGATATCAAGTACCGTAAAGCTGTACCGGTGACTGGAATCACAAGTACGGTGAGGGCGTTCGAAGAGTGATGGGGGTTGCGTATGTCGGTGGACCCGTCTGCGGTCATCGTCGCAGTGGCTACGGCAGCAGGTGCGCTCGTGCAGGGCGCAGACATACCGGCAGAGATTCAAGAGCAGGCGCTCCAGGTCATCGAGTCGTGGCAGGAGTCCGCGCCGGGGGTGGATCAACAGATCGGCGATGCGGTGGCGTCGCTGCCCGAGCAGGTTCAGGAGTCGGCGCGGCAGACCGTTGCCGACACCACCGAATCGCTGGCGACCGCGCTCGAACCCCATCTGCCCGAGGACGCCGTCGCGGCGCTCCGGCCGCCGCCGGAGGCCGTCCCGGACACGGGGATCGCCGTGGCCCCACCGGCGGCCCGCCCGAACGCGTTCGGACTGCCCCAACCGCAGCAGCCGACGGTGTACGGACCGCAGCCGTCCGCGAACGTCGGCGGAATCACCCTGCCGTCGGTCCCGGCGATCCTCCCCGGCACGGGCCTGGCGCCGATCGGTGCGATCGCGGTGTTCGCGCCGTGGCTGCGCAAGGCCGGCGACATCTGCGACGGCATCACCGCACCGGTGCTCGCGGCGCTGTACTCCGCCGAGAACGGTTTCCGCTACGGGCCGACGGCCCCCGTGTCGTCGACCGGCGCGAAGGGGCCGGGACAGTTCATGCCCGGCACCTGGGACGCCTACGGAAAGGACGCCGACGGTGACGGCATCGCCGACATCCTCGGCATCGCCGACCCGGTCATGGCGTCCGGAAATCTGCTGTGCGACGACTATGCGCTGATCGAGAAGTGGAAGAAGGAAGGGCTCGTCCAGGGCGACACCCTCGACCTGACGATCGCCGCCTACAACGCCGGTGTCGGAGCCGTCCGACGCTCCGGCGGGATGCCGTCCGGCCTGCCGGACTACGAGAACCAGACCAAGCCGTACGTCGCGAAGATCCGCGCCACGGAGGCCGCGTTCTCCCGGTTGCTGTCGCCCTTCCTCGGGCTCGCGCTGGGGACGACGGACACCGGTAACCGGATCGTCGATCTGGCCTTCAAGTTCCTGGGACTGCCGTACGTGTGGGGTGGCGGGAACATTCACGGACCGTCCGGTGGTGGGTTCGACTGCTCCGGCCTGACGTCGTACGCGGTGTACGCCGCCACGGGAATCGCGTTGCCCCGCACGTCCGAGACCCAGTGGCACGTCGGTACCGAGATCCCACTCGACCAGGCCAGGCCGGGCGACCTGCTGTTCGGCAACTGGCAGGCCGGCGGTCCCGGCCACGTCGCGATCTACATCGGCGGCGGACAGATGGTGCACGCGCCCACCACCGGTGACGTGGTCCGCGTCGGCTCCGTCTTCCCCGATATGAAGGCGCGACGCATCCTCTGACGGTCACCGGCACTCGTCGTACACGCGAGGACCCGGCCGGAACACATCCGGCCGGGTCCTCGTCGCTCGCGGTGGCGTCTCAGCCCGCGTACGGCTCCGCGCTCACCAGCGTCACCTTCATGGTGTTGCCGTTCGGCAGCGAGTACTCGCGGGTCTCGCCCACCTTCGCGTCGATGAGTGCGCCGCCGAGAGGGGAACTCGGCGAGTACGTCTCGAGTTCACTGTTGCGTGCACCCTCTTCGCGGGTGGCGATGAGGAAGGTCTCCGTGTCGGAGTCGTCCCCGTCGTAGTACACCGTGACGACCGAGCCCGGCAGGGCGACACCGGACTGCGTGGGCGCGACGCCGACCTTGGCGGCGCCGAGCAGCTCCTGGAGCTGGCGGATCCGGGCCTCCTGCTGGCCCTGCTCCTCGCGGGCGGCGTGGTATCCGCCGTTCTCCTTGAGGTCGCCCTCTTCTCGCCGCTCGTTGATCTCGGCCGCGATGACGGGACGATTGGCGATGAGCTGGTCAAGCTCCGCCTTGAGCCGGTCGTACGACTCCTGCGTCAGCCAGGTCACCTGGGTCTCGGTCATCATCGATCACTTCCTTCGGGTCGGAGCCCCCGGCTCCAGGGTCGAGTCGCGCAAATGCAACGACGACGACAGCACGACCCCCATCGTTCCCCCCTCGGAATGCGGTGAACGGGGCCGTACTGTCTCTTATGCAGCAATACACGGCCCCAAAGGGTGGAACCGTGTATCCGCCCATACTAGCACCTACGCCGCCCGAGGGGCCGAAACCGCAGGTGGATCAGGGGGTCCGCAGATAATCGGGAATCTCGAAGCTGCATCCGTAGACGTCGCCCATCCCGGGGCGCTGGGACGTCTTGACGGTGGACGCGACCACCACGGTCGCGCTGTCGGACGGCGGCAGCAGAATCTCCCGACGACCGGTCTCGCTGCCGTCCCGGGACCGGGCCCGCACGATGCACACGGCCTCCTGGGACGGATCCTTGCGCGTCACCTTCAGCTGGAGGTCGAGGGTGCTGTCGTCGATCACCTCGAACGCGACCACCTCGGACTCCACGTCGGGGTTGCCGATCTGCTGGAACAGCACGAACGCGAGAACGAGCCCGGCGGCGGCGCCGAGCGCGGTGAACACCCATCGTCTGCCCCGGTTCGCGCCGGAGGTGGACGGGTACCGGCCGGCCGGGTAACGGTCGCGTGTGGACGTATCGCTCATAGTTCTGCTTTCGTGCCCGAGCCGAGGATCGGGTGGCGCCGTGGGGCCACGGCTGACGGAGGAGTTGTCAGGTGGAACTATAGGGGGAGGACCCGAACGGCCCGCGCGTGCGGTGGGTGGTGTACCCCCCGGCGTCGGTCCGGACGGCCCGACGATGTACCCGACGGCAAGGTGGAGGAAACACGTGAGCGGACTACGGCTCATGGCCGTGCATGCCCATCCCGATGACGAGTCGAGCAAGGGTGCCGCCACAACGGCCCGCTACGCAGCGGAAGGACACGACGTGCTCGTCGTGACGCTCACCGGTGGTGAACGCGGCGACATCCTCAACCCGGCGATGGACGTGCCCGGGATCCGCGACCGGATGAGCGAGGTCCGCAGGGAGGAGATGGCCGAGGCCGCCCGCCATCTGGGTGTCCGACAGCGGTGGCTCGGCTTCGTCGACTCCGGGCTGCCGGAGGGCGACCCCGTACCGCCGCTCCCCGAGGGGTGCTTCGCGCTGGTGCCGCTCGAGGAGTCCACGGCGAAACTCGTCGAGGTCATCCGGGAGTTCCGTCCGCACGTGATGACCACCTACGACGAGAACGGCGGCTACCCGCACCCCGACCACATCCGCTGCCACGAGGTGTCCATGGCGGCGTTCGACGCGGCGGCCGACCCCGACTACCGCCCCGACCTCGGGGATCCCTGGGAGGTCCTCAAGGTCTACTACTCGCACGGGTTCATCCGGAAGCGCATCGAGATGTTCCGCGACGAGTACGAGCGTCGCGGTGAACCGTTCCCGATGGAGGAATGGCTGAGCCGATGGCGCACCGAGCAGGGCGACATCATGGCGAGGGTGACCACCCAGATAACCTGTGGTGACTACTTCCCGCAACGTGACGATGCGTTGCGGGCACACGCCACGCAGATCGACCCGAACGGATCGTTCTTCGCGGTACCGCTGGACATCCAGCAGAAGGTGTGGCCGACCGAGGAGTTCGAGTTGGCCAAGACCCGCGTCAGCACGTCGATTCCCGAATCGGACCTGTTCGCGGGGATCGAGGACGGACAGGTGGGATGACGGTGGGCACGCTGGCGATGGATCTGCTCGCTCAGGAACCGGCCGGGCCGGAATTCGGTAAGGCGTCGCCGCTCGGGTTGGCGCTCGTCCTCGTTCTGCTGCTCGCGACGGCGCTGCTGATCTGGAACATGAACAAGCAGATCGGCAAGCTCCCCGAGACGTTCGAACCGGAACACCCGGAGGCCGACCAGGCCGTCGACGAGGGCACCGACCGCGGTGCCGCACCGCCGGAGTTCGGCATCCGTGACGCGGATGCCGGTCGAGCGGGACGCGACACCTGGAAGCGTGCGCGCGGCGAGGGCTGATCAGGCGGGGCCGATCAGGCGGGGCCGAGCATCGGCCACCGACGTACCGTGGTGCCATGGCGAACCGTCTGGCCGCGGCCTCGAGCCCGTACCTGCGGCAGCACGCGGGCAATCCCGTCGACTGGTGGGAGTGGGGAGACGACGCGCTCGCGCACGCACGTGAGCGGGACGTCCCGATCCTCCTGTCGATCGGGTATGCCGCGTGTCACTGGTGCCACGTCATGGCCCACGAATCGTTCGAGGACGTCGCGACCGCCACGTTCATGAACGAGAACTTCGTGTGCGTCAAGGTCGACCGTGAGGAACGTCCCGACCTGGACGCGGTGTACATGAACGCCACGGTCGCGACCACCGGTCAGGGTGGGTGGCCGATGACCTGCTTCCTGACCCCGGACGGTGCACCCTTCCACTGCGGTACCTACTATCCGCCCGCACCGCGCGGTGGCATGCCGTCGTTCGGGCAGCTCCTCGGTGCGATCTCCGACACGTGGCGGTCACGCCGCGGTGACGTGACCCGTGCGGCGACGGCGGTCGTCGAGGAACTGCAGCGGACGAGCGGTGGGCTGCCCCCGGGTGGCAGGCCCGTCGACGCGATCCTGTTGGATGCCGCAGTCGGGGCCGTCGCCGAGGACGAGGACGCCACCCGCGGTGGGTTCGGGTCCGCCCCGAAGTTCCCGCCGTCGGCGCTGCTCGAAGGGTTGTTGCGCAACTACGAGCGCACCGGCGCGGCCGAGCCCCTCGGGCTCGTCGTCCGCACCGCGGCGGCGATGGCGCGCGGAGGTATCTGCGACCAACTCGGTGGCGGCTTCGCGCGGTACAGCGTGGATGCGCGCTGGGTCGTGCCGCACTTCGAGAAGATGCTCTACGACAACGCGCTGCTGCTGCGGGTGTACGCGCATCTGGCGCGCATCACCGGCGACAGCGCCGCGCGCCGCGTCGCGTCGGGCATCGCCGAGTTCCTGCTGCGTGATCTGCGCACCGACGAGGGGGGCTTCGCGTCGGCGCTCGACGCCGACACCGACGGTGTCGAGGGCGCGACCTACGTGTGGACGCCGCAGCAGTTGGTGGACGTGCTCGGTGAGGACGACGGACGGTGGGCCGCGCACGTGTTCGCGGTGACACGCCTCGGCACGTTCGAGGCGGGCACGTCGGTGCTGCAGATGCCGGACGACCCGGACGACCACGAGCGGTACGCACGGGTACGGGCGCGTCTGTTCGAGGCCCGGCAGGCGAGACCGCAGCCGGGCCGCGACGACAAGGTCGTCACCGCGTGGAACGCCTTCGCGATCACCGCGTTGGTGGAGGCCGGTCTCGCGCTGGGGCGCCCGCGGTGGATCGATGCGGCGGCGGAGTGTGCCCGGCTGTTGGTGTCGGTCCATGTCGTCGACGGGCGGTTGCGTCGGGCGTCGCTGGGCGGTCGGGTGGGTCGGCCCGCCGCGGTGCTCGAGGATCACGGTGCGCTCGTCACCGCGCTGATCTCGCTGTACCAGGCGACCGGTGACGTGGGGTGGCTCGAACCGGCCCGGGCGCTCGCGGATGTCGCGGTGGGCCGCTTCGCGGATCCGGAGGGGTCGGGAGGTTGGTTCGACACCGCGTGCGACGCGGAGACGCTCGTCGCGCGGCCGCGGGATCCGGTCGACGGTGCGACGCCGTCGGGGGCATCGTTGATGACGGAGGCGTTGCTCGCGCTGTCGGTGGTCGTCGACGACGGAGGTCGGTACGCCGATGCGGCACATGCCGCGTTGGCGGGTGTGGCGGTGTTGTTCGAGCGGATGCCGCGGTCGGCGGGGCATTGGCTCGCGGTCGCGGAGGCGTCGTTGCGCGGACCGTTGCAGGTGGCGGTCGCGGGTGGGGGAGAACTTCTGGGTTCGGCACGGCGGTATGCGCCCGGTGGCGCGATCGTGGTCGGTGGGGCTCCGGAGTCGTCGGTGTTGTTGACGGACAGACCGCTGATCGACGGATTGCCCGCCGCCTACGTGTGCCGCGGAACCGTGTGCGATCCGCCTGTCACGGACGGTGCCGCCCTGCGCGCCGCGTTGGTGGCGGCCCGGGCGTAGGGGTCAGGGCCAGGCGGATCCCGCGTCGGCACCGACGTAGTCGCCGGCGTCGGTGATCTCGGCGCGGAGCACGCCGACGCAGACGTCGACGAGGAAGCGGCTCATCCCGGCCCAGTCGGCGTCGGTGGGGTCGGCTTCGACCCGCGCCTCGTACTCGGCGCAGATGTCGACGACCATCCGCCCGAGGATCCACGAGCGTCCCCGCATGATGCTGTCGGGGACGTCGGACAGCAGGCTGCGGGTTCTCCGGATGAGGTCGTCCATGAGGGGGTCGTCGACCGTGTTCGTCGCGACGATCTCGACGACGGACGGAACGGAGCGCAGCTGTCGCAGGAATCGTGCGCGCCGGCTGGGGACGGGCAGTGTCGCGAGTTGTTCGGTGAACGGCAGCACGAGGCAGCGCACGAGGTCGCGCAGCCGGGGCTCGGGACCGAGCTGCGCGGCGAGTTCGCGGCGGCGTTCGCGGGTGTCGTCCGCGTAGCGCAGCAGCATCGCGCGGATCAGTTCGTCCCGGTTGCCGAAGTGGTAGTTCACCGCGGAATGGTTCGCGTTGCCGGCGTGCTCGGCGATGCGCCGGCTCGACACGGCATCGATGCCGTGTGTGGCGAACAGTTCCTCGGCCGACTCGAGTAGTGATAGTCGGACCCGGTCTCCGTAGCTGCCCACGATCGCCTGCCTCTCCGTGCTGTGTGTCCGTTTCCGGTGGGACCAACGTCACCATCGTTCCACTTGGACAGTTTAAGACGTATGGCGTAGATTTTTTAAGTCAAGAGGCGTAATTCACGTCGTGTGTCAGAGGCGAGTGGGGCACTCCTTTCTCGCGCCCCGTATCCGAATACCTCCAGGAGTCCGACCATGACCACCACACTCGAGCCCGTTCCGGGCGGACCGCCGGGTGACGACGCCGCCGACGAGGACCTCGCCCGTGCCCGCAAGGAACAGATCGGTCGGGTGGCCGCGATCTTCGTCATGCCCTTCCTGATGGTCGGCATGATGATCGCGGGGTACCTGTTCGCGATGCACGCCCCGGCCCCGAACGACATGCCGATCGCCGTGGCCGGCACGAGTCTGCAGGCCGAGCAGTTCGCCCGATCGCTCCGGGACACCGACCCCGATGCCGTCGACGTCCGCATCGTCGCGACCGGGGATCAGGCGCGCGACCTCGTCTTCGACCGGGAGGTGGCCGGTGCCGTCGTGCTGTCGGACACCGGAACCGCCACGATCTACACGGCCGGTGCGGCCGGGGCATCCCAGTCGTCGACCGTGACCGGGCTGCTCGCGCCCCAGGTACTCGGTCAGGGACTCGACCTCGTCACCGAGGACCTGGTGCCGCTGCCCGAGCACGACACCGCCGGCCTGGCCGCGATGTTCATGGCCACCGGCCTGATGCTCGCCGGGTACATGCCGTGGAGCATCGTGCTGTCGAACTCGCCCGAGTTGCTCCGCAAGCGCCGGGCGATTCCGCTGCTGGCCGGCTGGTCCGCGCTGATCGCGGCCCTCGTGTGGTTCGTCGCGGACCCGGTCCTCGGTGCGGTCGAGGGACACACCGCGGCGATTCTCGGGATCTCCTGGCTCGCCGTGTTCGCCGTGGGATCGGTGCAGTTCTTCCTCACCCGCATCTTCGGCCCGATGGCCGTGCTCGTCGGGATGCTCTTCGTCATGGTGCTCGGGGTGCCCGCATCCAACATGGGCATGTCGGTGCACACCCTGCCGTCGCTGTACGTGACGCTGCACTCGTTCCTGCCGACCGCGGCGACCGGTGAGGCGCTCCGCTCCGTCCTCTACTTCGACGGCGTCGAACTCGGGTCGCACGTGCTCGTTCTCGTGATCGGGGCGATCGTCGCGCTCGCCGCGGTGTTCGGTGTCGACGCGATCAAACGCAGGAAGAACCCGGATGCCCCCGATCCCGAGATCACCGTCGCCTCGCTCACCGCGGGTCCGCGGCCCGAACGCAACTGGGTCCGCTACCTCACCCTCGGTGCCTTCCCCCTCGCGATGGTCGTCATGATGTTCTCGATCATGCTCGGTGCGATGTACCAACCCGCGCCGCGCGAGATGCCGGTGACCGTCGTCGCCACCACGGTGGACACCGCGGAGCAGACGGTCGCCGGATTCGAGCAGAGCATGGACGGATTGTTCGACTTCACCGCATCGGAATCCCTCGGCGACGCCCGCGCCGCCGTGCAGGACCGCAGCGTCGTCGCGGCGTACGTGCTGCCGTCGGCCGAGTCGCCCGCGGCGACGCTGATCACGAGTCAGGCGGCCGGGATGAGCCAGCAGCAGGTGGTGACGATGACCTTCCGGCAGGTCGCCGCGGGCATGCAGGTGCCGTTGACCGTGGAGGACATCGCCCCGCTGCCCGGATCCGACACGATGGGCACGGTGTCCATGTACGTCGCGATGGGCTGGATCATGTCCGGCTTCATGCTCGCCGTCGTGGGAAACAGCGCCGCACCCGCGGCCATGCGAGTGAAGTCGCTGCTGCCGATCAGCGCCGTCTACTCGGTGTTCATGTCCCTCGTCGTGTGGGTGATCGCGGCTCCGCTCACCGGGGCGGTCGACGGGCACTTCCCGCAGTTGTTCGGCACCGGACTACTGGCGATCTTCACCACGGCGATGTTCGCCACCTTCCTCACCCGGTTGTTCGGCATGCTCGCCGTCGTCCCCGCGGTTGCGATCCTGATGTTCCTGGGTGTGCCGGCGTCGAACGGTGCGATGTCGATCTTCATGAGCCCGGAGATCTTCCGCGTGCTGCACGGGGTGCTGCCGATGCCCGCGGCCGTCGAGTCGATCCGGTCGATCCTGTACTTCGGTGCGGACTCGGTCGGTCCGCACCTGGTGACCTTCGGAATCTGGGGTGCCGTGTCGCTGCTGTCGGTCGTCCTCGTCGATCGGTTCCGGTCGCCGGGGCAGCCCCCGGCGGTCCCGGATCCGTCCTCGCAACAGGTGGTCGTCGGGAGCGCCGTCAGGGAGTAGCGACGGTCGCGAGCAGGTGCCCCGGCGACTCGACGCCGTTCTGCTCGAACGCCTCGAGGACCGCGCCGGTGAGTGTGCGGCGGACAGCCCACTGCTTGCCGGCGCGCACCCGCACCGTCATGCGGAGGGTGACGGCCCCGGCGGTCACCGCGTTGACCCCGAGAAGCTCGGGGGCCTCGAGGACGTGCGGCGCGATCTCTTCGGCTTCGACGGCGGTGACGACGGCATCGAACGCGACCCGCTGTGCCCGGTCGACGTTGACGGTGGGGGCGACCGGAACGTCGACGACGGCGACGGCGTGTCCCTGGCTCATGTTCCCGACGCGCAGGATCTCGCCGTTGCGGCAGTACCAGAGCGTGCCGTCGATGTCGCGGATGGTGGTCACGCGCAGGCCGACGGACTCGACGGTGCCGATCGCGTCGCCCACATCCACGACGTCCCCGACCCCGTACTGGTCCTCGAGCAGCATGAACATGCCCGAGATGAAGTCCCGGACGAGGTTCTGCGCGCCGAAACCGAGCGCGACACCGGCGATGCCGGCGGACGCGATGAACGGGGCGACGTTGAACCCGAGCTCGTCGAGGGTCTGCAGGACCACCCAGATCAGGACGACGATGGAGACGCCCGATTTGAAGACCGAGCCGATCGTGCGGGCGCGTTGCGCGCGCCGCTCACGCGCGGCGGGGTCGCCGAGATTCTTCGAGGCGCGTTCCTGCAGCGGCCTCAGCAGGGATCGCGACGACCTCTTCTCCGGGTCGCGGGGGAGTGTCATCCGGTCGATGAGCCGGTGCAGCAGGTAGCGCAACACCACTGCCACGACGACGTAGCTCACGATGGCGATCGGTTTGTGGATGAGCCATTCGCGGTTGGTGTCGGTCAGCTCGAAGGCGGTCGGATCGAGGGCGAGGAATGAGGGGAACATCGCCCGCGACGTTACCGATTCGTGACCGTTCGCGTCGAGTTCACCCGACGACGAGGACGACGGCGATCGCGTGACACACGGCGGCGATCACGGTCGCGGCGTGGAAGAACTCGTGGTGCCCGAACGTGGCGGGCCAGGGGTCCGGCCAGCGTGCCGCGTAGAGGATCGCGCCGAGGCTGTAGAAGACACCCCCGACGGCGAGCAGCACCATCGGCGCGACGCCGACCGTGCGGGTGAGTTCCCCGGCCACCGGCACGATCGCCCACCCGAGCAGCAGGTAGAGCGGCACCCCCACCCAGCGCGGGGCCGTCGGCCACAGCATCTTCAGCGCGACACCCGCGAGTGCGCCCGTCCACACGACGGTCAGCAACGCGCGGCCGGTGTCGGCGGGCAGGGCGAGCGTCGCGAACGGCGTGTAGCTGCCCGCGATGAACACGAAGATCATCGAATGGTCGGCGCGCTTCATCCACATGCGGTGGGCGGGCTCGTGCCAGTGCACCCGGTGGTAGAGGGCGCTGACGCCGAACACCCCGCACACCGTCGCCGCGTAGATCGCGGTGGGCACCACCGCGCGCGGGTGGGTGACCGCGCAGGTGGCGACGAGTGCGGCCCCGGCGACGACGGCCACCGCGAAAGCCCACTGGTGGATGCGCCCGCGCAGTGCCGGTTTCATCGGGGGATCGTCGATGCCGAACACGGTCATGTCTGGGAACCCTTTCGACCCGCCGGTAACCTACGGTCCCGTAGGTTTGGTCGGGGGACACGCTACGCCCTCCGGGGCGCTCGTGCGCCGCACCGTGACCACGATCGCAACGGCCGTCGGACGTGGGCGTACTGTGACTGACGTGGTGAAGACGACACGCGTGGTGATGACGGGGTGAAACTCAGCGGACCGCTCTACCGGCTCTACGAACGCCGGTTGCTCGGACAACTCGAAGGTGCCCGTCATCCGCGACACGTCGCGGTCATGTGCGACGGAAACCGGCGCTGGGCGAGGGAGAACGGATTCACCGACGTCAGCCACGGTCATCGCATGGGGGCGCGCAAGATCGCCGAACTGCTCACCTGGTGCGACGCCGCCGGGATCGAGACGGCCACCATCTACCTGCTCTCCACCGAGAACCTCCGCCGCGACCCCGAGGAGCTCGACGTGCTCCTCGAGATCATCAGCGACGTCGTCGAGGAGATCTCCGCGCCCGGCCAGAACTGGAGCGTGAAGATCGTGGGCACCACCGATCTGCTGCCCGAGGACCACGCCTCTCGGTTGCGGGCCGCCGCCGCGGCCACCACCGGCCGCACCGGCACCCACGTCAACGTCGCCGTCGGTTACGGCGGGCGGCAGGAGATCGTCGACGCGGTCCAGGCGCTGTTGCGCGAGAAGCAGGGCGACGGCCTCTCCGGCGCCGCCCTCGTCGACGCCGTCACCGTCGAGGGGGTCGACGGGCACCTCTACACGTCCGGGCAACCCGACCCCGATCTGGTGATCCGCACCTCCGGTGAGCAACGGTTGTCGGGTTTCCTGCTGTGGCAGAGCGCGTACTCGGAGATCTGGTTCACCGAGGCGTACTGGCCCGAGTTCCGCCGGGTCGACTTCCTGCGCGCGCTGCGCGACTTCGCCGCCCGGCACCGTCGCTTCGGTATCTGACCGCACCCGACACCGCCCCCCGGTGCCCCCGCGAGGTGCGTCGCTCAGAGCTTGCGCAACCGCAACCGGTTGATCGCGTGATCGGAGTCCTTACGCAGCACGAGCGTCGCGCGCGGTCGCGTCGGCAGGATGTTCTCCACCAGGTTCGGCAGGTTGATCGAGTGCCAGATCTCCCGGGCCGCACCGATCGCGTCGCGGTCCGACAGGTTCGAGTAGTGGTGGAAATGGGCCTCGGGATCGGCGAAGGACGTCTTGCGCAGCGCCAGGAACCGCTCGACGTACCACTTCTCGATGTCCTCGATGCGTGCGTCGACGTAGATCGAGAAATCGAACAGATCCGAGACCATCAGACGCGGACCGGTCTGCAGGACGTTGAGCCCCTCGATGATCAGGATGTCGGGCTGGCGCACCACGTGGTACTGGCCCGGCACGATGTCGTAGGACACGTGCGAATAGATGGGGGCGGTGACCTCCTCGGCGCCCGACTTGACCTCGGTGACGAACCGGAGCAGCTTCCGTCGATCGTAGCTCTCAGGAAAGCCCTTGCGGTGCATGATATTTCGTCGAAGTAGTTCTTTCGACGAGTAGAGGAAGCCGTCGGTGGTCACCAGGTCGACGCGGGGATGATGCTCCCATCGCGCCAGGAGCGCCTGCAGGACACGCGCGGTGGTCGACTTGCCCACCGCGACCGACCCGGCGACCCCGATCACGAACGGGACCTGACGGTCGGGGTGCTTCTCCCCGAGGAACGTCGCGGTCGCGGCGAACAACCGCTGCCGCGCGGCGACCTGCAGATGGATCAGACGGGCGAGCGGCAGGTACACCTCGGCGACCTCGGCCAGATCGATCTGCTCGCCGAGACCCCGCAACCCGACGAGTTCGTTCTCGGTCAGCACCAGCGGCGTCGACTTGCGCAGTGTCCGCCACTGCTTGCGGTCGAACTCGACGTACGGACTGGGTTCGCTCACCCGAGCCATCGGTGCGTCCCTCCCACGGATCGCGCTCCGGCGGTCCTGCCCGCAGCGTCCGGGCGGCGTTGCATGTCCATGTAACGGATTGTGCGCGTCGACACAGCGCCGCGCCTCGCCGGGGTACCCACACCCGCGCACCCCTGCGTGAGTGGCGGCGCTAGGGTTACGCGTCATGGGTGCGGACACGTTCGTGGAGGAATACCTGCTGCTCGGGCTGGCTTTCGACCGGCTCGAGGAAGGCTTCGTCGACGCGTACACCGGCGATCCCGCGTTGCGCCGCCGGGTCGAGAACGCGCCCGCACCGGACCCTCGTGATTTATCCCACATCGCGCAGCGCCTGCGCGCGGACCTGCCGTCGGCGGGCCTGTCCGACGAGCGGACACTGTTCCTCGACGTGCACCTGCGGGCCATGGAGTGTTCGGCGCGCAAGTTCGCCGGCGACGACATCGGCTTCGTCGACGAGGTCTTCGCGTACTTCGACGTGCACATCGAACCCGGCGACGAGGACATCTACCGCGACGCACACCGGCAACTCGACGAGGTGCTGCCCGGCCGCGGCACGGGAGCGGCACTCGCCGACCGTCTCCGGACGCACCGTCGCACCGAGGTGATTCCCGCCGACCGGCTCGCCGAGTGCGTCGACGCGTTCTCGAGCGCGCTGCGCGACCGGGTGCGCGCCGTCCATCCGCTACCCGAGACCGAACGCGTCGAATACGAGGTGGTCGGCGACAAGCCGTGGTCCGGATTCAACTACTACCTGGGTGACTTCCGGTCCCGGGTCGCGATCAACGCCGACCTCGATCAACACATGACCCACCTGCCGCACCTGATCGCGCACGAGGCCTACCCCGGTCACCACACCGAGCACTGCCGCAAGGAGGCCGGTCTCGTCGCGGCGGGCCAGCAGGAGCAGACGCTGTTCCTGGTCAACACGCCGCAGTGCCTCATGGCCGAGGGGCTCGCCGACCTCGCGCTCGACGCGATCGTCGGCCCGGGCTGGGGTCTCTGGGCGCAGGAGATCTACGCGGATCTCGGGTTGCGGTTCGACGGAGAACTCGCCGAACGGGTGAGCCGGGCCTCCGCGGGGCTGCTGTCCGTGCGGCAGGACGCCGCACTGCTGCTCCACGACCGTCGGCGCAGCCAGGACGACGTCGCCGCGTTTCTGCAGCGCTGGTCGCTGTCGACCCCGGATCGCGCACGTCAATCGCTGCGATTCCTGTCGTCGCCGCTGTGGCGGGCCTACATCAGCACGTACGTGGAGGGCTACCGGCTGCTCGGTGGTTGGCTCGCCGAGGCACCCGACGGATCCGGGCGTGCCGAGCGGTTCCGCCGACTGCTCGACGAGCCACTGGTGCCCGCTTCGCTGCGCTGACCCGGCCGCCGGGAGGGACCTGGTTTCGGCAGGGTGCCCGGGGTTCGTAGACTGGACGGTGAATTCTGCCGCCCTCAGCTTGGAGAAGCCCTGATGACAGTTGTGCCCGGCACAGATGTGAACACCGCCGCACTCGCCGATCTCGACCCCGAGGTCGCGACGGCCATGGCCGGGGAGCTGTCGCGTCAGCGCGACACCCTCGAGATGATCGCATCCGAGAACTTCGTTCCGCGTGCGGTGCTCCAGGCGCAGGGCAGCGTGCTGACCAACAAGTACGCGGAGGGCTACCCGGGCCGCCGGTACTACGGTGGTTGCGAGAACGTCGACGTCATCGAGGACCTCGCGCGCACCCGCGCGAAGGAACTGTTCGGCGCCGAGTTCGCCAACGTCCAGCCGCACTCGGGCGCGCAGGCCAACGCGGCGGTGCTGATGGCGCTGATGACGCCGGGGGAGAAGCTCCTCGGTCTCGACCTCGCGCACGGCGGGCACCTCACCCACGGCATGAAGCTCAACTTCTCGGGCAAGCTCTACGACGTCGCGTCCTACGGGGTCAGCAAGGAAGACCACCGCATCGACATGGACGAGGTCCGCGACATCGCGCTGCGCGAGAAGCCGAAGGTCATCGTCGCCGGCTGGTCGGCGTACCCGCGGCACGAAGATTTCGCGGCGTTCCGGGCGATCGCCGACGAGGTCGGGGCGTACCTGTGGGTCGACATGGCGCATTTCGCGGGTCTGGTCGCGGCCGGCCTGCACCCGTCGCCCGTGCCGTACGCGGATGTCGTGTCCACCACCGTGCACAAGACGCTCGGCGGCCCCCGCTCCGGCCTGATCCTCGCGAAGAAGGAATGGGCGAAGAAGCTCAACTCCGCGGTGTTCCCCGGCCAGCAGGGTGGTCCGCTCATGCACGCGATCGCCGCGAAGGCCGTCGCGCTGAAGGTCGCGGCGAGCGACGAGTTCAAGGACCGGCAGGCCCGTACCCTGTCGGGCGCGAGGATCCTCGCCGAGCGTCTGTCGCAGGCCGATGTCGCCGACAAGGGCATCTCGGTGCTCACCGGGGGCACCGACGTCCACCTGGTGCTCGTCGACCTGCGCAACTCGCAGCTCGACGGACAGCAGGGTGAGGACGCGCTGCACGACGTGGGCATCACCGTCAACCGCAACGCTGTGCCGTTCGACCCGCGCCCCCCGATGGTCACTTCCGGCCTGCGGATCGGCACCCCGGCCCTCGCCACCCGCGGTTTCGGTGACGAGCAGTTCACCGAGGTCGCCGACGTCATCGCGCAGACCCTGATCGGCGGCGCCGACGTGGAGTCGCTGCGGACCCGGGTGAGTGCTCTGGCCCAGCAGGTCCCGCTGTACACCGGTCTCGAGGACTGGCGCCTGGTCTGATCGGACGGAATCGTCCGGTGCGAGCCCGGTCGGCACCCGTGTGGTGCGGACCGGGCTCGCGGCGTTCCGGGCGCACCCCGGTGAGCGAAGGTTAGGGTAACCTCAACCCGCGTCGTCATGGTGACGCCGACCACCGCAACGCTCGACCGGAGGAAAACTGCATGGCCATCCCCGCGATCCCGCCCTACGACCTGCCCGGGCGTGACGAGGTACCCGCCGACCGTGTCGGATGGGACCTGGACGCCTCCCGGTGCGTCCTGCTGATCCACGACATGCAGAAGTACTTCATCGACGCGTACCGCACGGATGCAGAGCCGATGGCGACGGTCGTGCCGAACATCGTCCGGCTCCGTGAGTCGTGCATCGCGTCGGGTGTGCCCGTCGTCTACACCATGCAGCCGGGCGATCAGCACCCGTCGCGTCGCGGCATCCTCGCGGATTTCTGGGGTGTCGGCCTGTCCACGGGCCGCGACACCGAGGTCATCGACGAACTGACCCCCGCACCGTCCGACATCCAGGTCACGAAGTGGCGCTATTCCGCGTTCCAGCGCACCGACTTCCGTCAGCTGCTCGCGCACTACGGTCGCGACCAGCTCATCGTGACGGGCGTGTACGCGCACATGGGCTGCATGCTCAGCGCCGCCGACGCGTTCATGAGCGACGTCGCACCGTTCATGGTGCTCGACGCCACCGCGGACTTCTCCCGCGACGAACACCTGATGGCCCTGACCTACGTCGCGAAGCGGGTCGGGCGCGTCGAGACCACCGACGGCGTGCTCGAGGCGATCGCCGCGACGGCCGACCGCGGTATCGCCGGTGCCGAGCGGCTCGCGGTCGCGTCGCGCTGACCGCGGGACCGCCGTTCACCGGATCTTCACCGACACGCCCCCTCCGCTGCCGAGCGGTGGGGGCGTGTCGGGGTTAGCGTCGAAGATGTGACCGGCACGGTTGCCGGGCACACGGGAGGTCCCTGATCGTGCGGATGAATCGTCCGAGTGAGGGGGCCGGCACCCGGCTCCCGTGTCTGCGGGACACCGGGGAACGACCGGCCCACCGAACCGAATCCGCGTGGTGTCGCGCGGATCGAGGAGCCTCACGTGAACACAACACGCTCCGTCCCCGCCGTGCGCACCTACGTGGTCGACACATCCGTGCTGTTGTCCGATCCGTGGGCGGTCACCCGGTTCGCCGAGCACGAGGTCGTCCTTCCCCTCGTCGTCATCGGTGAACTCGAGGGCAAACGCCACCATCACGAACTGGGCTGGTTCGCAAGGGAATCGCTGAGGTTGCTCGACGATCTGCGGCAGCGCCACGGCCGGCTCGACCGGCCGATCCCCGTCGGCGACGCGGGCGGAACCCTCCACGTCGAACTCAATCACACCGACCAGGCCGTGCTTCCCGCCGGATTCCGCACCGATACCAACGATTCGCGGATCCTCGCGTGTGCGCTGAACCTCGCCGCCGACGGTCGCGACGTGGTGCTCGTCAGCAAGGACACGCCGCTGCGCGTCAAGGCCGGGGCGGTGGGCCTGACCGCCGACGAATACCACGCGCAGGACGTCGTCACCTCCGGGTGGACCGGCATGGCAGAACTCGACGTCGACCGCGCCGACATCGACCGACTGTTCGCCGAGACGGTGATCGACCTCGAATCGGCTCGGGACCTTCCGTGTCACACGGGGATTCGTCTCCTCGGTGGAACCTCCAGTGCGCTCGCCCGGGTCACCGCCGACAAACGCGTCCAGTTGGTGCGCGGCGACCGGGAGGCGTTCGGTCTGCACGGACGCTCCGCGGAACAGCGCGTCGCCCTCGATCTGCTCCTCGACGAATCCGTGGGCATCGTGTCGCTCGGCGGCAAGGCCGGGACGGGCAAATCGGCGCTGGCGCTCACCGCCGGTCTCGAGGCCGTCCTCGAACGCCGTTCGCACCGCAAGGTCGTGGTGTTCCGGCCGCTCTACGCGGTCGGCGGACAGGAACTCGGCTACCTGCCCGGGTCCGAGGCGGAGAAGATGAACCCGTGGGGCCAGGCGGTCTTCGACACCCTCGAAGGTCTCGCGAGCCCCGCCGTGATGGACGAGGTGACCGGTCGCGGCATGCTCGAGGTGCTGCCGCTCACCCATATCCGTGGTCGTTCGCTCCACGACTCGTTCGTCATCGTCGACGAGGCCCAATCGCTCGAACGCAATGTGCTGCTCACCGTGCTGTCGCGCCTCGGCGGTGGGTCGAGGGTGGTGCTCACGCACGATGTGGCGCAACGTGACAACCTCCGCGTGGGTCGTCACGACGGTGTGGCCGCGGTCATCGAGAAGCTGAAGGGGCATCCGTTGTTCGCGCACATCACACTCACCCGCAGCGAGCGGTCGCCGATCGCTGCGCTCGTCACCGAGATGCTCGAGGAATTCGCCCCCGGCGCCTGACCCACCCGTGCGCACTTCTGGTAGCGGGGGCTACCAGAAGTGCGCACGGGTGGGGTTGTCAGCCGTCCGTGTCCCGCGGTTCGCCGCCGGAAGCGGGCGGGGTCCGAAGAGGACCCAATTCCGTGTCGAGGACCTCCTGCACGACGCGCATCGCCGCGAGCCCCGCCGGCGCCCCGCAGTACGCGGTGCAGTGGACCACGGATTCGACGATCTCGGTGCGGGTCAACCCGTTTCGGAGGGCGCCACGCACGTGCCCCCGCAGTTCGTTCTCGGCGCGCATCGCGATGAGCATCCCGAGGTTGAGGAGGCTGCGGCTGCGGCGGTCGAGTCCGGGGCGGTCCCACACGGCACCCCACGCGTGTTCCGTGACGAAGTGCTGCATCACTTCCGAATCGGTGCCCCGCGCGCGATCGAATGCGCGCTCGACGAAGTCGTCGCCCATCACCTCCCGGCGGACGTCGAGACCGGTGTGATAGCCCGCGGTGCGGTCGCTGTCGGACATACTGCTGCTCCCTGTCGGATGGCACCCGAACCGTTCGGCTGCCGGGACGAGTCTACGACCGGCGGGGCATGGTAAGCCGATCGTCGCCGTCGAGGGCCGGTTTCGGTGATCTCTCGTGCGCGGGGTCGTCGAACGTGGCGGGTCGGTATCGATCGTTCCGGAACCGCTGTGTCCTCCCGCGGGCGGCGGTTACCGTCGAGCCGTCCACACAGTCCGGTCCCGCGCGCGGGCCGCGGGACGTGACGATGGGAGCGCAACACATGAAGAACATGCCACGCAGGGCGACCGCGGTCGCGGCAGGGTTCGCGGCGACCGGTCTGATCCTGGCCGGGTGCACCACCGACGACGTCCAGGACGTCACCGAGAGCGGTACCAGCGCCGCGGAGTCGATCGTCGAGAACCTACCCGGCGACACCGATGAACCGCTCATCGACCAGAGCAGCGCGGTGCCGGGTGCCGACGGGCAGCCCGTCGAGATCAGCGGGCACATCCTCGCCAAGTACGACGAGGTGGGTGGCGACGCGAGTCCACTGGGGCCGGCCACCGGCAACCAGGAGGAGATCGGCGACGGAGCCGTCACCGAGTTCGAGGGCGGCATCATCGCGTGGAGCCCCGACACGGACGCCCACATCGTGTGGGGCGAGATCCGCGTCGCGTGGGAGGCTGCCGGCGGTGCAGGCGGCGAGCTGGGCTTCCCGATCAGCGACGAACACCCGATCGAAGGTGGCCTGCAGAGCGACTTCGAGAACGGGCACATCACCTACATCGACGGGCAGACCGAGGTTGTCCAGGACTGAACCGGCGCACCGACTTCCCTTGTCCGAGCGAATGTATCGTTCGATCGATTCGATCGAGCGAACGATACATTCGCTCGGCTGTGGGGTGGCCGGGCCGGGTGGAACGAGTGGGCCGGGGAAGGTCAGTCGGGGGTGTCGACCTTCGTCATCGCGAGGACGTCGAGTCGGCGGTCGAGTTCGTCCTCCGACAGCTTCTCGCCGACGAGTCCGCGGTCGACCACCGTCTGACGGATCGTCTTACGCTGTGCGAGAGCTTCCTTCGCGACCGCCGCGGCTTCCTCGTAGCCGATCGCGGAGTTCAGAGGTGTCACGATCGACGGCGACGACTCCGCGAGCGTCCGCAGATGCTCGACGTTCGCGACGAGACCGGTGATGCACCGGTCGGCGAACAACCGGGACACGTTCGCGAGCAGGCGGATCGACTCGAGCACGTTGCGTGCCATCATCGGGATGTACACGTTGAGCTCGAACGCCCCGGCGGCGCCACCCCACGCGACCGCGGCATCGTTGCCGACCACCTGTGCTGCGACCTGTGTGACCGCCTCGGGCAGAACGGGATTGACCTTACCGGGCATGATCGAGCTGCCGGGTTGCAGGTCGGGAAGCTGGATCTCGCCCAGTCCCGTCAGCGGACCGGAGCCCATCCACCGGACGTCGTTCGCGATCTTCGTCAGCGACACCGCGATCGTGCGCAGCGCACCGGAGACCTCCACCAGACCGTCACGCGCGGCCTGGGCCTCGAACGGGTCGGCTGCGGGCCGGAGATCGTCGAGACCGGTGGCCTCGACGAGTGCCGCCACGAACCGCGGGCCGAAGCCGTCGGGGGCGTTGAGCCCGGTGCCGACCGCGGTGCCGCCGATCGGTAGTTCACCGAGCCGCGGCAGGGTGGCGCGCAGGCGCTCGACGCCCGCCTCGATCTGCCGGGCGTAGCCACCGAATTCCTGGCCGAGCGTGACCGGGACGGCATCCATCAGATGGGTACGACCGGACTTGACGACGGTGCGCCACTCGTCGGCCTTCCCGCGCAGCGCCGCGTGCAGGTGGTCGAGGGCCGGAACGAGATCGGTGACGACCGCCTCGGTGGAGGCGACGTGGGTGGCGGTGGGGAAGGTGTCGTTCGACGACTGGGACATGTTCACGTCGTCGTTGGGATGCACGGTCACGCCGGCGTTCGCCGCGATGGACGCGATGACCTCGTTGGTGTTCATGTTCGAGCTGGTTCCCGAACCGGTCTGGAACACGTCGATGGGGAACTGGTCGTCGTGCTTCCCGTCGGCGATCTCGGTGGCGGCGGCGACGATCGCGTCGGCCTTCGCCGCGTCGAGCAGACCGAGGTCCTTGTTGACGCGCGCGCACGCCGCTTTGAGCAGGCCGAGTGCGCGGATCTGTGCGCGTTCGAGGCCGCGGCCGGAGATCGGGAAGTTCTCGACGGCACGTTGCGTCTGCGCGCGCCACAGCGCGTCGATCGGGACACGCACCTCGCCCATCGTGTCGTGTTCGATGCGGTACTGCGGGGATTCCTGATCGGCAGTGTCGGTCATGACGTCCACGGTATGCCCGCGGGGTCCTCCCGTGGGGTGTCACGAACACGAACGTGGTCGCGGGCACCCCACGGGCCTCGAGAACGGATCAGGGCATGGGCGGGACGGCGCCGTCGACACCTTCGAAGTCGATCGACGAGAACTCGCTGAGCTTCTGCAGGCGGTGGTACGCCTCGATCATGCGGACGGTGCCCGACTTGCTGCGCATGACGATCGACTGGGTTTCGGCGCCACCCGCGCTGTAGCGGACACCGCGCAGCAACTCGCCGTCGGTGACACCCGTCGCGCAGAAGAAGATGTTCTCGCCGGTGACGAGGTCGCCGGTGGTCAGCACACGGTCGAGGTCGTGGCCGGCGTCGATGGCCTTCTGCCGTTCGGTGTCGTCCTTCGGCGCCAGCCGACCGTGCAGTTCGCCACCCATGCAGCGCATGGCGGCGGCCGCGATGATGCCTTCGGGGGTGCCACCGATACCGAGGAGCATGTCGACACCGGAGCCGGGGCGGGCCGCGGCGATCGCGCCGGCGACATCGCCGTCGGAGATCAGGCGGATCCGGGCACCGGCCTCACGGACCTCCCCGATGATCTGCGCGTGCCGCGGGCGGTCGAGGATCGTCACCGTCAGATCGGAGATCGCGACCTTCTTCGCCTTGGCGACGCGACGCACGTTCTCGCCGACCGGTGCGGTGATGTCGATGACGTCGGCGGCGTCGGGACCCACCGCGATCTTCTCCATGTAGAACACGGCCGACGGGTCGAACATGGCGCCGCGCTCGGCGACGGCGAGCACCGCGATCGCACCCGCGGCGCCCTTCGACATGAGGGTGGTGCCGTCGATGGGGTCGACGGCGACGTCGCACAGCGGCCCGTCGCCGTTGCCGACCTCCTCGCCGTTGTACAGCATGGGCGCCTCGTCCTTCTCGCCCTCGCCGATCACGACGACACCCTGCATCGACACGGAGCTGACCATGTGGCGCATCGCGTCGACGGCGGCGCCGTCGCCGCCCTCCTTGTCGCCGCGCCCGACCCAGCGGCCCGCAGCCATCGCCGCTGCTTCGGTGACGCGAACCAACTCGAGTGCGAGATTGCGGTCGGGAGCTTCGCGGCGCGATGGGGTGGTGGCCGTCATGGGCTACTGCCTCCTGGTGCAGTCGGTCGGTGCGGGATGGCACCGACGGGCGCGGCGGCCGATCGGCGGCCGTGCTGATGGGTGTCTTGCGTGGTCATTGTCTCACCATGTGCACGGTGATGACCTCTCGGACCCAGGGCGGCGTCACCGCGGTCTGCGGGCGGCTGTCAGACTGGACGGGTGGCTTCGAAGAAACCCCGCATTCTCACCGATCTCCGCGACATGTCGTGGTCGCTGATCCCGTTGGTGGTCGCGATGCTGCTGATCGCCGCGGTGGCGAGCCAGTGCTCGTTCAACCCGGGGGGCCCGTCCGCGGGACCGGCACCGACGTTCGACGTCGATGCGGGCCTGCGGTACGACGCGAAGGAACTCGGATTCCCGATCCGGCAACCCGAGGTGCCGGAGGCGTGGCATTCGAATTCGGGTAGCCGCAGCATCATCACCGGCGACCACGGCGGTGACTCGAGCACCGTCGGTTACATCACCGAGGGCGGCCGCTACGTGCGGTTCACCCAATCGGATGCGGGGGAGGACGAACTCGTCCGGTTCGTCGCCGGGGGACCACGCTACGTGACCGGTGCCCAGCAGATCGGCGACCGCGACTGGACCGTGTACGGCGGTGAGGGTGTCGAGGCGCTCTGGGTGTCGGACTTCGGTGACGTGCGCATCCTGATCGGCGGTTCGGGTACCGACGAGGAGTTCGCGACCATCGCGACGGCCGTCGGATCGGCCGAACCCCTCACCCCCTAGTCTCGGGCTGTCACGGTCGTCAGGCGTCGTCGAACTCGTCCTCACCGGCGGCGAGCGCGTTCTCGACGCGTTCGCGTGCCCCGGCGAGGTGCTCTTCGCAGCGTTTCGCGAGGGCCTCGCCCCGTTCCCACAGTGCGAGGGAATCGTCGAGATCGAGACCACCCTGTTCGAGCATCTTGACCACGTTGACCAGTTCGTCCCGTGCCCGTTCGTAGCCGAACTCGGCCACATCGGCGTTCGTGTCGCTCACCTGTCGATCCTCTACTTCTCTCGTCCCATCACCGCGGCCCTGATCGCGCCGTCACCGACCCGCACCCGTAGCTGGGTTCCGGGTGGCATCTCGTCGACGGACCACACGACTTCCGGTTCACCGTCCGGTATCACCCGCTGCACCACCGCGTACCCGCGCGCGAGGGTGGCGGCCGGTCCCAGCGTCGCCAGCCGAGCCCGCAGGTGCTCGACGGTCGTCGCCTCGCGGTCCACGACGCGGACGATGTCGCGACGTGCGGTGTGCCGGAGCCGGTCGATCTCCTCGGCGCGGGTGTCGATCCCGCGTAGCGGGTCGGCCAGCACCGGACGGTCGCGCAGCCCCGCCACCACGTGCTCTTCTCGCCGCACCCAGTTGCGCAGCGCGGCGGCCGAACGGGTCCGCAGGTCGCCGACGAGTTGCAGTTCCGCCACCGCGTCGGGAACCACGTGTTTCGCGGCGTCGGTGGGGGTGGCGGCGCGATGGTCGGCGACGTGATCGGACAGGGGGCTGTCGGGTTCGTGACCGATCGCGCTGACCACCGGCGTGGTGCATGCGACGATGGCGCGGCACAACGCTTCGTCGGAGAACGGCAGCAGATCCTCGACGCTTCCTCCGCCTCGCGCGATGATGATCACGTCGACGTCGGGGTCGGCGTCGAGGGCTTCGAGCGCGTCGAGGATCTGCGGGACCGCGGTGGGGCCCTGCACCGGGGTGTTGCGGATGGCGAAGCGCACGGCCGGCCATCGCCGCTGGGCCACGGACACGACGTCCCGTTCCGCGGCGCTCGCCCGACCCGTGATCAGGCCGATGCGTTGCGGCAGGAACGGCAGCGGCCGTTTGAGTCGTGGATCGAACAGACCTTCGGCGGCGAGCAGGGCGCGCAGGCGTTCGATGCGGGCGAGGAGTTCGCCGATCCCGACCGCGCGGATCTCGGTGACCCGCAGCGACAGGCTGCCGCGACCGGGCCAGAACGTGAGTTTGCCGAACACCACGACGCGGCTGCCCTCGGTCAGCGGCATCGGAGCCGAGTGCAGCAACTGGGGTGAGCACGTGACCTGCAGCGACATGTCGACGGACGCGTCACGCAGCGTCAGGAACGCGGTGCGGGTTCCGGGGCGGGCGTTGATCTGCGTGATCTGCCCCTCCACCCAGATGGTGCCGAGCCGGTCGATCCAGCCGGCGACCTTCTGCGCGACCGTCCGCACCGGCCACGGATTCTCCGCCGAGTTCGTGCGACCGGCGCCCTGCCCGGTGGTCACTTGCGGCCGGCGGTGGCGATCCGGTTCGACAGCATCGTGACGAACGGTGCGCGGGCGGCGTGCGCGTTCTCGTGATCGAGCAGCACGGTGAGGTCGTCGACGGACAGGGTGCGCAGCCGGGCGCGCAGCTGAGCGAGCGTCAGTGAGTCGTAGTCGAGGTACTCGACGATCTCGGCGGTGGAGGCGGCGCCCGCCACCGGTGAGGTCTTCGTCACACCCGGCTTCGTCGGGGTCTTCGCGGTGGGTGCGGTCTTCCGCGCGGACGACGTTTTCTTCGCGGGCGACGTTTTCTTCGTGGCCGGCGCCTTCTTTCCCGGCGCCTTCTTCGCGGGGGCCTTCGTCGCCGGTGCCGCCTTCACCGATGCTGCCGGTGCGTCGTCGGCCGGTGACGGTGACGGGGCGCCGGCGGTGTCGCGGGAGGCGGGCGGCGGTGTCGAGTAGAGCGCGAACCGGCCGGTCGCCGCGGTCTCCGCCGGAGCGGGATCCGCGGGCGCAGTCGGCGCCCGCGCCGGGGCCGGACCATCCGAGTCGGTCGCGGTGGTTGCGCTGGTAGAGGCGGGTGCATCGTCGTCGAACACCGCCCACGCGGGCTGTTCGTCGGGGCCCGCTCCGAGCAACTCGAACAATCCGTCGCCCTTGATGGCCAGTTCGGTGAGCACCTGCTGCATCCGCATGGTGGTCTGCAGGACCTGACTGACCGTCGTCATGGGCAACGCGACGGCCGTGCTCGGGAGTTTGAGTGTCTCTTCGTACGCGGTGACGGCCACACCTGCGGCCACACGCGCCATGAACGGGGGACGGATCATGTCCTCAGCCTGCCTCACGATCGGGGTCGATGGTGACCGGGAACGCCACACGGTGTTCGCGGCCCGTACTCTGCGGCCCGTAGTCTGGTGGTATGTCTGCGCCTGTTCCACTCGAAGTCGGTATCACCCGGTCACCCGCCGTCTCCGGTCGTGGGAAGCGGGTGCTGCTCGCCGAACCCCGCGGCTACTGCGCCGGCGTGGATCGGGCGGTCGAAACCGTCGAGAAATCCCTCGAGAAGCACGGCGCACCAATCTACGTTCGCAAGGAGATCGTGCACAACCGGCATGTCGTGCGGACCCTCGCCGACCGCGGTGTCGTGTTCGTCGACGAAACCGACGAGGTGCCCGAGGGCGCCGTGCTCGTGTTCTCCGCGCACGGTGTGTCCCCGGCGGTGCACGAGGCCGCGGCCGCCCGGAACCTGCACACCATCGACGCGACGTGCCCGCTGGTGACGAAGGTGCACCAGGAAGCGAAGCGGTTCGCGCGCGACGACTACGACATTCTGCTGATCGGCCACGAAGGCCACGAGGAGGTCGAGGGCACCGCGGGAGAGGCACCCGACCACGTGCAGCTCGTCGACGGCCCCGACGCGGTCGACAACGTCGAGGTGCGCGACCCGGCGAAGGTCATCTGGCTGTCGCAGACGACGCTGAGCGTCGACGAGACGATGGCGACGGTGCAGCGTCTGCGTGAACGGTTCCCGCTGATGCAGGATCCGCCGAGCGACGACATCTGCTACGCCACCCAGAACCGTCAGGTCGCGGTCAAGGCGATGGCCCCCGAATGCGATCTGGTGATCGTCGTCGGATCCCGGAACTCGTCGAACTCGGTGCGGCTCGTCGAGGTCGCACTGGGCGCCGGCGCGAGGGCCGCGCACCTGGTCGATTACGCCGCGGAGGTCGATCCCGCGTGGCTCGAGGGGGTACGGACCGTCGGAATCACGTCGGGAGCGTCGGTCCCCGAGATCCTGGTCCGCGGTGTGATCGAACTGCTCGAGGGCCACGGATTCGACGATGTGCAGTCGGTGACCACGGCCAACGAGACACTCGTGTTCGCGTTGCCCCGGGAGTTGAGGGACGCCCGCCGGGCCTGACCCCACCGCACCCGTCCGCGCGGCACCCGTCAGCGTCGGCTGCCCGCGTCGGCTCGGAGCCGGATGCTCAGTCGTCGACGCGGTCGCGGTAGCGGACCTGCCGCGGCGGATACGGTTGCGCCTGCCGAGCCGGATCGACCCCGGCCGCCCCCGGCGGTGCGGATCTGCGCACCGCCGGCGCACCCCGGGTGTCGACGACATCGCGGACGGACGCCTTCGTCGTCACGCGTGTCTTCGCTTCCACCGGGGTTTCGCGAGTGGCGCGTGCCGGTGCCCGCCGCGGCGCTCCCGAACGCACGGGGGCGGCCTCAGCGCGGGGGACGTCGCCGCGGGGGGTGCCTCGCCGGCCACGGTCGGCGGCCGGTGACTGCGCGGCCCGCGGCGGTGCGGTGCGTACCGGTGCCTCGGCGCCCCGGCCCGCGGCGTCCGCAGCCTTCCGGCCGCCTGCACCGGCGGTCTTCCTCGACGCCCCGCGCACCGGTGCCGGTGTGCGCCCCGACCGCGCGGGACGGCGCGCCCGGACACCCGTGTTCCGGTGTGTCAGGAAGATCCGTGCCCCGCCGATCGTCAGGGCGAGGACGGTGGCCAGGAGCATCGCCGGGAACCGGTTCACCAGCGGATAGACGACGTTGAGCGCCAGATCCTTGAGCCCCGCGGTGCTACCGGAGGCCACCAGTTCCTGCCCGAGCGGCACCATCAGCAGCAGCAACAGCGGCGGCTGCGCCATCGCCGTGAACAGTGCCCGGTAGCGCACGGCCACCACGGCGGCGACGCAACCGAGCACGTAGAACAGCGTGAACGTCGACGACAGTTGGTCGCCGCTCATGCCGTCGATCAGGACGCCGATGCCGGTCACCACGATGGCGACGATCAGCGCACCCCACCAGGGCACACCGGGCAGCGACGGCGCCGACGACCGCATGTCCAGCGGCACTGCCGAGCGGGCGCGTTGGGATGCAGACACAAGGTAAACAGTAACCCGACGACATCATCCGACTTCGTCGACAGGACCGGTGGATCGGGTGGTTTCTGCAAGTGTGCTGCGCCGCGGCCACGCATCGACGCTCCGGACCTCGGGCACGTCGCCGTCGAAGATCTCCAGGTCGTGGAGCTTTCGGGCGGTCACACCGACCCGGGTGTCCATCGAGGACACCGTGAGATTGAACGAGTCCACGGCCTTGCCGAGTTGACTGCCCAGCCGGTCGAGATGGGTTCCGACCGTGCCGAGGCGCCGGTACAGTTCGCGCCCCAACCGGTGGATCGTCGCCGCGTCCTGCGACAACGCCTCCTGCCGCCAGGTGTGCGCGATGGTGCGGAGCAACGCCACCAGCGTCGTCGGCGTGGCCAGGATCACGTTCCGCGTGAAGGCGTATTCGAGCAGATCCGGGTCCGCGCCCAGCGCCGCGTCGAGGAACGGGTCGCCCGGCACGAACAACACCACGAACTCGGGGGTGGGATCGAACGACTCCCAGTACGCCTTCGCCGACAACTGGTCGACGTGTGTGCGCAGCTGACGGGCGTGCCGGGTCAGATGCCGGTCGCGGGCCGCCGGATCCTCCGTCTGCGCCGCGTCCAGGTAGGCCGCGAACGGCACCTTTGCGTCGACGACGATCTGCTTCCCGCCGGCCAGGTACACCAGAAGATCGGGCCGCACACCGTCCGCGACGACCTGCGTGTCGAAGTCGCAGTGCCGGACCATCCCGGCGAGTTCGACGACCCGCTCGAGCTGGATCTCCCCCCACCGCCCCCGCACCTGCGGGGCGCGCAGCGCGGTGACGAGCTGCTGCGTCTGCGTCGACAACAGCTGCGACGCGCGGTGCATGCCCTCGACCTGCTCCGTCAGACCCGCATACGCGTGCACCCGGCTGCGTTCGACCTGATCGACCTGGCGGGCCAGCGCACCCACCGCCTCGTGCAGCGGCCCGACGAGCCGCGACACCTGATCGCCGATCGCCCCCGACTGTCGGCGCGCGGCGTCCTCGCTCACGGCGCTCAGCGACTGACGCAACTGCGCCTCGTTCGCCTCGAGCGCCGCCAGCTTCGCTTCGGCGCGCGCGGCGCGGTCGCCGCTGCGGGAGGAGTGCAACAACCAGCCGAGCACCACTCCGAGGGCGAGCGCAACCAGCAGACCCGTGGCCGTGAGAACCGACATGCAGCGCATGATGCCGCACCGCACCGACACGAGCGGGGACGTCGCTCACCCGTGCGGCGGACGTGTCGGTCCGGTCCTCTACGGTCGGAGGTCATGCGGATCCTGCACACGTCCGACTGGCACATCGGGCGCACCTTCCACGGTGTCGACCTGCTCGCCGACCAGTCGGCGGCGCTCGCCGCGATCGCACGGATCGTCACCGAACGCGCCGTCGACGTCGTCGTCGTGGCGGGCGACGTGTACGACCGGTCGATCCCCGGCGCCGACGCCGTCACCGTGTGCAACGACGGGTTCGAGGCCATCCGGTCGGCCGGTGCGGCCATCGTCGCCACCTCCGGCAACCACGATTCGCCGGTGCGGCTCGGTGCCGCGGCGTCGTTCGCGGCGCACGGCGGCCTGCACCTGATCACCCGGCTCTCCGGAATCGATCGTCCGGTCGTCCTCGACGACGACCACGGGCCCGTCGCGTTCTACGGCATCCCATACCTCGAACCCGAGATCACGCGGGCCGAGTTGGGGATCCCCGATGCACGATCGCACCAGGACGTCCTCGACGCCGCGATGGCCCGGGTGCGTGCCGACGCCGCGAGCCGCGGCGGCCGGCACGTGGTCCTCGCGCACGCCTTCGTCGTCGGCGGGGAACCGTCCGAGTCCGAACGGTCCATCTCGGTCGGTGGCGTCGAGACGGTCGCGGCCGGCACCTTCGACGGTGCCGACTACGTCGCGCTCGGCCACCTGCATTCACCGCAGACCGTCACCGAGCACGTCCGGTACTCGGGGTCGTTGCTGCCGTACTCGTTCGGGGAACGCCACCACCGCAAGGCCGTGTGGCTCGTCGACCTCGACGGCGGCCTCCACCGCGTCGAACGCGTCGACCTGCCCACGGTGCGTGAGCTGTCGCAGCTGACGGGCACCCTCGACGATCTGCTCGCCGACCCCGGGTACGGTCCCGCCGAGGACCACTACGTCGCGGCCGTCCTCACCGACCGCGCCCGCCCCGTCGATGCGATGCGTCGGCTGCAGACCCGGTTCCCGCACGCCGTGCACGTGCAGTGGGAACGCCCCGACACCGCGTCCGAAGGCAGCTACCGCGAGAAGGTGCGCGGACGCACCGACCTCGAGGTCGCGTCGACGTTCGTCTCCGACGTGCGGTCCGAACCGAGCGAACGCGAAGTCCGATGGATGGAGCAGGCCCTGCGCGACGCCGACCGCCGTCGAGGTGTCGGGGACGAACAGGCCACCCCCGGCGACGACCGCGCCGAGGTGTCGGCATGAGGCTGCATTCGCTGGAGGTCACCGCGTTCGGGCCGTTCGCCGACACCGTGTGCATCGACTTCGACGAACTCGGCACCGACGGCCTGTTCCTCCTCCACGGGCAGACCGGCGCCGGCAAGACCTCCATCCTCGATGCGGTCGCGTTCGCGCTCTACGGGACGGTGCCGGGTGCCCGCGCCGACGGTCGCCGGTTGCTGTCCGACCACGCCCCCCGGGGAGCGGTCCCGAAGGTGCGCCTCGACGCGACCATCGGTGGTCGTCGCGTGCGCATCGAACGCAGCCCCGAATTCGAGCGGCCCAAACTCCGCGGAACCGGAACCGTCCGACAGCAGGCGAAGGCGACCCTCGAATGGCTGGACGGCTCGGGTGAGAACCTGTCGCGCATCCCCGACATCGGCGACGTCGTCAAGGCGCTGCTCGGGATGAGCGCCGACCAGTTCTTCCAGGTGGTGCTGCTGCCGCAGGGCGAGTTCGCGAAGTTCCTGCGGGCGCCCAGCGACGAACGCGGCAGGTTGCTCGAGCGGCTGTTCGACACGACTCGCTTCGGCGACGTCGAACAATGGTTCAAGGAGCGACGCAGCACCGGGGCCAAGGAACTCGCCGACGCACAGCACGCCGTCGACGTCCTCGCCGCGAAGGTCGCCGCGTCCGCGGGTATCGAGGCGGGCGCCGACTCCGAACCCGTGCAGTGGGCACACCGGTTGCTCGCCGACGCCGCCGACACCCGTGACGCCACCGCCGCGGCGCTCGACCGGGCCCGCGACGACGACACCCGCGCCCGCGCGGCACTCGAGGCCGCCACCGCGTTGCAGGAACGGATCGGCCGGAGAGCCGCGGCGCTCGCGACGAACGCCGAGCTCGATGCCACCGCCGTCGATCGTGCGGCCCTGGCCGCCGAGCGTGAAGCAGCGCGCCGCGCGGAGGTCGTCGCCGTTCACGACCGCGACGCCGCCGCAGCTGCTGCTGCAGCCGAGTCCGCCCGTCGTCGGCTCGATGTCGCGGCAACCGCTCTCGGTGCCCACACCGAGGGTTCCGCCCTCCTGGACGAGGTTTCGGGACCCCCGTCCGAGAGCGACCGCGCCACGATCAGGCCCCGGTGCGACGCCTGGTCCGGTCGGGTCTCGCGGCTCGACGCCCTGCTCGACGAGGAACGAACGCTCGACGCGATCGAGAAGCGCCGCAAGCGAACCGATGTCGAACGGGCACGACTGGAGGCGGAACGCGAGGGGGTGGTCGCCGATCGTGCGTCGCTGCCGGATCGGCTCGCCGCGGCCACCGCGGCGGTCTCGGAAGCGGAGAAGGCGGAGGCCGCCCTGCCCGGGCTGATCGCCGACCGCGAACGCAGCGCCGACGCTCTCGAGGCCGGCGTCGAACTGCGATCCCGCACAGACGAACTCGAACGTGTTCGCGTGCAGGCCGTCGAACTGCACGATGCTGCGAACACGGCGAGGACGGCGACCCTCGAGATCCGTGAGCGACGTCTCGCGGGGATGGCCGCCGAACTCGCGGGCCGCCTCGAGGACGGACGGCCGTGCGAGGTGTGCGGGTCCCGCGACCACCCCGAACCCGCGCGTCCGGCACCCGACGCCACGACCGAGGACGACGAGAAACGCGCGCAGACCGTCGAACAGCGCGCAGCCGAGGCGCTGTCCGTGGCGCGCGCGGCCGAAGCCGAGATCGCCGCGGTCGTCGCGACACTCGAACAGCGTTGCGGTGGGCGCGAGGTGACCGACCTCGAAGAGACCCACCGCCTTGCGGTCGCGGCACACGAGGCCGCAGCGGACGTGGCCGGTGACCTCCCACGGCGTCGCCGGCACGTCGCCGACCTCACCGACCTCGACGGCGCACTGCAGAACCGTGCCGCGACGATCGACACCGAACTGGCGGCGCTCGACCGCGACGACGCGGTCGCGGAGGCGGAGGCCACCGAGATCCGTCGCCGGATCACGGAGGCCGCCGGCGACGGTGTGTCGTTGGCGGAGCAGCGTGCGCGGACGGCGACGCTGCTGGACGCGGCCACCTCGTGGCTCGACGCGCGCATCGACACGGCACACGCCCTCGCCCTCGAGCGGCGACGTGCCGACGAGGCGGAGATCGCCGCACGCGAGCACGGTTTCGCCGATGTCTCCGAGGCACGGGCCGCGGTGCGGACCGCGGCGCGGCTCGACGAGATCGACGGTGTGTTGCGCGAGGCCGAAAGTCGGCGAGCGGTCGCGGCGGCCACGCTGACCGAACCCGCTGTCGCGGCACTGACCGGTGACGAGTTCGTCGACGTGGACGCGGCGCGCGCCGCCGTCATGGAGACAGGTGAACAGCTGCAGCGGGCGATCTCCGTGGCGTCGGAGGCGGATCGTCGACACGACGACATCGCGACGTACACGGCACGTCTCGAGGATGCGCACGCGACACTGGTGCCGCTGCGGGACGCGCACGCCGAGCTCACCGCGCTCGCCGACGTCGTCGCGGGGGGCGGGGCGAATGCGCGACGAATGTCACTGCGGTCGTACGTGTTGGCGGCGCGTCTCGAGGAGGTCGCCGAGGCCGCGTCGACACGGTTGCGTCGGATGTCCGGCGGGCGCTACGAGTTCGTGCACACCGACGCCGCCGGTAGTCACGGTCGTCGCGGTGGGCTCGGGCTCGACATCCACGACGAATACACCGGTGCGGTGCGATCGACGAAGACCCTGTCGGGCGGCGAATCGTTCCAGGCATCCCTCGCGTTGGCGCTCGGATTGGCCGATGTGGTCGCGGCCGAGGCCGGCGGCATCGTCCTCGACACGATGTTCATCGACGAAGGATTCGGCACGCTCGACGCCGATGCGCTCGACTCGGTGATGGGCGTGCTCGACGACCTGCGCGCCGGTGGGAGGGTGGTCGGTGTGGTCAGTCACGTCGACGAGATGCGTCAGCGGATTCCGAGCCGCCTGCACGTCCTGCGCGGTCGCGCCGGTTCGACGGTCGACGTCGTCGGCTGACCGCTCCCGCCCCGCCCCCCGCCCCTACCCCGAGCGAACGGTACGTTCGCTCGATCGATCGAGACGAACGGTCCATTCGCTCACGGGACGGTGCGTTCGGTGGAGCGTTCGTCGATCTGTTCACCGACGTAGCGGATCACGACCGCAGCGACGGCGGCGACGGGCACCGCGAGGAACGCGCCGATGATGCCGAACAGCGACGAGCCGGCGGTGACGGCGAGCAGCACGATGACGGCGTGCAGGTTCATGCTCTTGGACTGCAGCACCGGCTGGAGCACGTTCCCTTCGATCTGCTGCACGGCGATGATGAGGGCGAGGACGATCAGCGCGGTGGTGAACCCGTTCGCGACGAGCGCGACCAGTACCGCGAGCGCGCCCGCGACGAAGGCCCCGACGATCGGCACGAATCCGCCGATGAACGTGAGGATCGCGAGTACCGGCGCCAACGGGACACCGAGTATGACGAGACCGATGCCGATGAACACAGCATCGATGAGGCTCACGAGCGCCTGGGTGCGGATGAAGCCGCCGAGCGTGTCCCACATGCGCAGCAGGACCGCTTCGAGGTGGCGACCCGCGCGCCCACCGCCGACACGGTGCAGCCAGGGAAGGAAACGCGGCCCGTCCTTGATGAAGAAGAACGTGAGCACCAGTACGAGACCGAGGGTGACCAGCAGCGACCCGGCTGTGCTCACCCCGGAGAAGACGCCACCGGCGATGCTGGCGGCGCTGCCCTGCACCTTCTCGACGACGACGTGCACGGCGTTGTCGAGTTGCTCGTCGCGCAGGTTGATCGGCGGGCCCTGGATCCAGTCCTGGACCGTGTTGATGCCTTCGGTGGCCTTGTTCGCGAGGTCGGGCATCTGCGAGATCACCGACGGGACGATCCCCGCGATGATCCCGCCGACGATCAGGAAGAACATCACGAGTGTCATGCCCGCGGCGGCGGCCGGCGGAACACCGCGTTTCGTCATGCCCCGGGTGGGCGGCCACAGGATCGTCGACACGACGATCGCGAGTGCGATGGGCAGCAGAATCACCCAGGTCTTCTCGATGATCCACCCGAGGACGAGCGCTGCCGCCGCGATGATCACGAGACATGCGGACCACTTCGCCAGCCACATGCCGCCCTTGCCGATGAGGGTTCCGCGATCGGGCCGGGCCGGAGCGGTGTCGTTCGCCGGCGCGGTGTCGTTCGCTGCGGCGGTGTCGTTCGCCGGGGCGGTGTCCGTCGACTCCCCGGCGTCCTCCGGGGCGGCCGAGGGTTCGTCCTTCGATTCGCTCAACACGGGTCCTTTCGGTCGGCGCGGGGCCGTCGACTCGATCGACATCGCCAATCTACGGGTGACACCCCGCGTGCGCAGGGCCGACACGGTCGTAGCTCTGCGGTGCCGGGGTGTGACGTGGCATCCTCGAACCATGAGCCCCCGCTTCCGTTCGTCCCGCACGACGGCCGTGTTGTTCGCGGCCGGTGTCGCCACCGCTGCGATCGCAGGGTGTGGCACCGACGACGCCCCGTCGACGGACGACCTGCGTTCCTCCGCCGGTGCGGTCGTCACCTCGGTCAAGGAGGGCGCCGAAGGTGCCCTCTCGTCGGTGCAGAGCGCGGGTGCCCAGGCGGGGGACGCCATCGACCAGGCACAGTTGTCCGCGTTCGTTGCGGCGTTCCGTGCCGCGTACCCGGACCTGTCGGCGGATCGGGAGACCTCCTCGATCGAGACGATCGTGACCGAGACCTGCCCCCTCGTCGACGAGGACGCATCCGACGACGACATCCGGGCGAAGGTCGCCGAAACGGCCACCAACGGATCGGCGGAGCCGACCGACGACCAGGTCGGGCAGATCACGCAGATGGTGCGCGCCGCCTGCCTGTGACGCGCGGGCACGACGCCGCTGCCATGCGGGCGTCGGTCCGCCGGAGGCGACCACGTAGAATCTTGATTCCGTGAGCCTTACCCTCGGAATCGTCGGACTTCCCAACGTCGGCAAGTCGACGCTCTTCAATGCGCTGACCAAGAACGACGTGCTGGCCGCGAACTACCCGTTCGCGACCATCGAGCCGAACGTCGGTGTCGTCGAACTGCCCGACGAGCGACTGAACCGGCTCGCCGAGATCTTCGGATCCGAGCGGATCCTGCCCGCCACCGTGTCGTTCGTCGACATCGCCGGCATCGTCAAGGGCGCCTCCGCCGGGGAGGGCATGGGCAACAAGTTCCTCGCCAACATCCGCGAGGCCGACGCCATCTGCCAGGTGGTGCGTGTCTTCGACGACCCGGACGTCGTGCACGTCGACGGTAAGGTCGATCCGATGGCCGACATCGAGGTCATCGCCACCGAGCTGATCCTCGCCGACCTGGAGACCATCGAGAGGGCCCTCCCGCGCCTCGAGAAGGAATCGCGGAAGAACAAGGAACTCGTCGCCCAACTGGACGAGACGAAGAAGGCGCAGAAGATCCTCGAGGACGGACGCACCATCTTCGCCGCGCAGAGCGAAATCAAAGCCGAACTGCTCCGTGAGCTGCATCTGCTCACGGCGAAGCCGTTCCTGTACGTGTTCAACGCCGACGAGTCGGTGCTCACGAACGAGGACCGCAAGAACGAACTGCGCGCGGCCGTCGCTCCGGCGGATGCGGTGTTCCTCGACGCGAAGGTGGAGTCGGAACTTCTCGAACTCGACGAGGACGAGGCGATGGAGCTGCTCGAATCCATCGGTCAGACCGAAGCGGGCCTGAAGCAGTTGGCGCGCGCGGGCTTCCACACCCTCGGCTTGCAGACCTACCTCACGGCGGGTCCGAAGGAATCCCGAGCCTGGACGATCCGCAAGGGTGACACCGCACCGAAGGCCGCCGGTGTGATCCACACCGATTTCGAGCGGGGATTCATCAAGGCGGAGGTCGTGTCGTTCGCCGACCTCGACGCTGCCGGCTCGATGAACGCGGCCAAGGCCGCAGGCAAGGTGCGGATGGAAGGCAAGGACTACGTGATGGTCGACGGTGACGTGGTGGAGTTCCGGTTCAACGTCTAGCGTTGATGACGGACTCCGTCATGCAATGGGCTCGTGATCAGATCGTTCGGGAGCAAGGACACCGAGCGGATCTGGCATGAGCAGTACGTCAAGCGCGTCGACCGCACGGTGCAGCGGGCGACCCTGCGGAAGCTCGAACTGATCCATGAGGCGAAGGATGTCGAGGACCTCCGGGTCCCGCCGGGCAACCGCCTGGAGCGTCTGGTCGGCGACCGGCGCGGTCAGCACAGCATCCGCGTCAACGGGCAATGGCGTCTCTGCTTCGTCTGGAGAGAGGGAGGAGCGGACGATGTCGAACTCGTCGACTACTACTGAGGGCGATCTGATCGAGCCGATCCATCCGGGAGAGATCCTGATCAATTTGCAGAGCTACTACGAGCTAGATCGCGCGGAGGACCTCGCGGGCGAGCAGATCGCAGCGATCGCCCCGCTGAGAGTCTCGTGAACTCGACGGATCTGCAGGTCCTGTTCGGGCAGCACCGCTATCAGGTCAGGTTCGATTGGGGCCCCACGGGTGCACAGGCGGCGGAGGCGGATCTCGCGGTTGTCGTCGACGTCCTGAGCTTTTCGACGTCGGTTTGCGTCGCGGTCGAGCGTGGGATGAGCGTCCTACCCTTCCGCTGGAAGGGATCTGGAGCAGAGGCCTTCGCTCGTGACCATGATGCCGTCCTGGCAGTCGGTCGGCTCGAGTCGACTCTGCCGGATTCGCCGACTGCCCTCTCGTTGTCGCCGGCGGCGCTGCTCACTGAGTGCGCCGTCCCCCGACTCGTCCTGCCCTCGCCGAATGGGTCCACGATCACCACGATCCTCGACGAGTCGGGGGCGCAGGTCGTCGTCGCCTGTCTCCGGAACTCGGCCGCCGTGGCGGACGTCGCTGCTGCGCGATTGGAGCATGGTGACTCGGTGGCAGTCATCGCGGCTGGGGAGCGGTGGCGTGGCGATAGCTCGCTTCGGCCCGCACTCGAAGATCACCTCGGCGCGGGGGCCGTGCTCTCTGCGCTTGCTGGCCTCGGTTACCGGGATGCAATGAGCCCCGAGGCGTCTGCCGCCGCCGATCTCTTCGATGCGGTTGAGCCACGTCTGTCCCAGTCCATGCGCGAGTGCGTGGGCGCTCGAGAGTTGGAAGCGACGGGCTTCCGTGCCGACGTCGATGTGGCGACCGCTTTGGATGTCTCAAGGGTGGTTCCGGTGCTCGTTGACGGGGCCTTCCAGGCGCGTGTCAGGGAAGATTCCTTGGGTGCCTGACCTTGGCAGCTTCGCAATGTCCGCGGATGTGCTCCTGATGACTGTATGTGCCTGAGCTCGGGCGTCATCGATCAGGTGCAGCATCTCACCATCTTGACGATCCCCCCTTGACGCTGATGTGCTCGCGATCCCGGACGCGGGCATCGGGAAGCTGGCGTGCTCGTCACAGATGGCGGCCAGGATCCATCCGCTGGTGCAGGATGCGGATGATGTCCACCATCTCGGCGGCGTCGTTCACGCGATAGAACAGCACGTGGCTGACGATGCTATAGCTCGAGTAATCTTCCCGAACCTCGTCGCGGGTACGGCCTCGGCGCGGGTCCTCCGCGACGCGCTCGACCGCGGCCCGGATCTCGCCGATGTACGTCTCAGCCTGGTCGACGTCCCAACGTTCGGCGGTGTAGTCCCAGATGGAAGAGAGGTCGCGCTGAGCTGCCGGGGTGAGGCGGTAGCCTGTCATGCCTTCTTCGCTGCGACAAAGGCGTCGAAATCGAAGGGCTCCGCCTCGCCGCTGACCTCGCCCTCGACAAGTGCCGAGCGCAGTGCCGCCAGCTGCGTCTCCTGATCCTCGAGCAGCCGCAAGCCGGCGCGGACGACCTCGCTCGCTGACCGGTAGCGGCCAGACGAGATCTCCTGGGCAAGGAAGCTCGTGAAGTGGTCGTCAAGACTGATCGAGGTGTTCTGCGCCATGACCAGAGGATACCAAGGATTGGTACTTCTGTGCTTTTCGCGCACGGCGTTCGCGTTGATCACCTGCTTGGAAAGCCTGGACGACTGCGCGCACGCTCATGGGCACCACCGCCCGGTCCGGCGTGACACCTGGACATCGGCACGGCCACCACTGGCGGCGTGCTGGCCATCCTGCACGCTCCGTGGCCGGTACGGGGCGGGGTGCGCGAACCGACCTGAGATGGCCGGCCAGCGACCGCTCCCGGATCCGGGGGGCGGGCGTTACGCTGTTCCGTGCGCCGATGCGGGTGCCGTTCCTTATCATGCGAAGCAAGCTGGCGGTGTCCATCGGGGTGTCACCACGGCGGATCGACGAGATCGTGTACGGAAAGCGGGGCATCACGGCGGACATGACGATCGATCTGAAGGGTCACCTGATCTGTGAGGATGACGAAGAGGTGGAGACTGTCAGCCGTTACCTGCCGCGACACACCGAGCTCACTCGCGGAGAGGCCGGATGTCTTCACTTCGAGGTTGTGCAGACGGAGGACCCGCTTGTCTGGTCCGTTGCGGAGAGGTTCGCTGATCAGTCAGCGTTCGACGAGCATCAGACGCGTGTGAAGGCGAGCGAATGGGGCCGCGCAACGGCTGGAATCAAGCGGGACTACGTCATCAGCAGGGGAGCCCGATAGCTCGACAATGCCAGAGGTCGGTTCGTGTCGGAACCCGGTAGGGTTTCCGGGTCGACGTCCGAGTCCCACGTCAGCACACTGATGTGTGTTACACATCCGCGGAGGGAGGCGGGCAGACGCACGGGAGTCTGACCACACCGCTCCTGCATGTTCAGTACCCTGTCGAGAGGACTCTGCACGTCGTTGTCGGAGATTCGACTTCGTCCATCATGGCGATGGCGTAGTCCTCCATCGAGATGGAGGACTGTCCGCTGTCGTCGATGACCAGGTCGGATCCGCCGGTGCGGTAGGTGCCGGTGCGGACTCCGGGTTGGAACGCGGCGGCGGGTGCGAGGTAGGTCCAGTCGAGGCCGCTCGTGGAGCGCAAGATCTCGAGTTGGCGGTTGCTGGCGGCTGCGATCTCCCGGATTTTCGTGGGAACCCACTTCGGATCATCGAGTGCGAGGCGCGTGGTCCCCGGAACGAGCAGAGGCGCGGCTCCGCCCACGACGAGCAGCCGTCGACCAGCCGTCCGGGCGCCTTCGGCCACGCCGGTGGTGGTTGCCGCGACATCGTCTTCCCGTCCGTGTGCGGGTCGCGTCGCAGCAACGACGACATCGTGCTCCTGTGCGGCCGCGGCTACCAGCTCTGGCTCGGAGGCGTCCAAGGTGAGCGCCGCCGTGTACTGGAGCTCGTCGGTGATGCGGTGGGCGCCGCGACAGGCTGCTGTGACGTTGTGTCCCCGTTGCCGGGCCTCCGTGGCTATGCGGGACCCGGCAGCTCCGGTGGCTCCGATGATCAGGATCTTCATGCTGTGTGCTCCTTCTTCTTGGGGAGGGCCGTTTCGGTGTCGAGGGCCGGATCGTGGGGGGATGGCGGTTGGTCGAGTGGTGGGCTGAGCCGTGCGGGTGTTCGCTGAGCGCAGGCCACGGCGAGCAGGGCCAGAGCGAATCCGGTGCCCTGGAAGGGCGTGAGGGCCTCGCCGAGGACCGCCCATCCCAGAACGGCTGCGACCAGTGGGGAGATCAGGGGCAGGAACGCGACCGCGCCGGCCGGCATATTGCCGACCCCGCGGAACCACAGGGTGTATGCCAAGGCCGCGCCGATGATCCCGAGCCATGCGTAACCGGCCAGGGCCGGGCCGTCGAGAGCCGGCGGGCCCCCTTCGAACAGCAATGCCGGCGGGACGATCACCAGTCCGCCGGCGGTGAGCTGCCAGCCGGCGTAGGCGACAGGGCCGACGGGCCGGCCCCAGCGTTTGCTCAACACGGTGCCCACCGCCATGCTCAGCGGTGCTGCGATACCGGCCAGCACGCCGACCAGGTTGAGTCTCACCCCCGGGGCCAGCACCATCATCGCGACGCCGACCACGGCCAGCACTCCCCAGAGCAGTCGCCCTGTGGTGGGCCGTTCGGAAAGCAGCGGAAGGGCGAGAGCTGCGATGACCAGAGGGCCGGCGGCGCTGAAGACCGCCGCGATTCCCCCGGGTAACAGGTATGCGGCCACGAACAGTAGCGGGAAGAACGCCCCGATGTTCAGTATTCCCAGCGCCAGAGCCTTCCACCACCAGCCCCCGGTCGGCAGGGTCCGACCGAGGGACAACAGCAACAGCCCGGCCGGCAGAGCCCGCAGTGCCCCCGACCAGAGCGCGTGATCATCTGGCAGGAACAGAGTGGTGACGACGTAGGTCGTCCCCCACACTGCGGGGGCGAATGCCGTCGACGAGACGATCGCCCATCTCGCGTTGGGTTGTGGGGCGAAGGTCGGGCTCTTCATGTCCTCGACTCTGCTGGCCGAGGCAGGCATGAGTCCAACACATGCTTGTCATGACATTCATCGCGGATCACGATTGATCCCATGGATCTGCAGCAGATGCGTTACGTCCTCGCCGTTGCCGAGACCCGAAACTTCACCCGCGCGGCGGAGCAGTGCTTCGTCGTCCAGTCCGCACTCAGTCACCAGGTGCGCAAACTGGAGGATGAAATCGGAACCGCACTCTTCGCCCGGACCAGCCGCCGGGTCGAGCTCACCCCCGCCGGAGACGCGTTCCTGCCGTGGGCCCGCATCAGCCTGGAGGCCGCCGACCGAGCCGCGGCGGAGGCCGGGGCCGCAGTTGGGGTGGTCAGCGGACCACTGACCGTCGGCCTCATTCCCACTGTCACGGCACTGGACGTGCCGTCACTGATTCGTCGAGTCCGAGAAGAGCACCCACAGGTGACGGTGAAGCTTCGCGTCGGAGCAAGCGACGCGCTGATCTCCGCGGTCCGCGAGGACGAAATCGACCTGGCCGTCCTCGGGCTCGCCGAGGGCATCATCCCGGAAGGCGTCGAGCACCGCGTGCTGGCCGAAGAAGCTCTGGTCGCTGCGGTCCCCGACAGTCACCGTCTGGCCGACCGCTCCACAATCGACCTGGCCGAGCTGGCCCAGGAACCGTTCGCGGACTTCGCCACCGGCAGTCCTGGTCGTGCACAGAGCGACCGAGCCTTCCGCGCCGCCGGACTGGTCCGACAGGTGCCCTACGAGGCGACCACCGCCGAACTCATCGGAGCGCTTGTCACTGCCGGTCTCGCGGTCGCTCTGCTCCCCGCGAGGTTCGCCCCCACTCGAGGCGCCCGCACTCTCGCCGTCCGCGACGGCCCCCACCGCAAGGAGTTCCTCATCTGGAACAAGTTCCAGCCCAGCCCGGCAGCCAAGGCCGCCCTCCAACTGCTGGAGTGAACCACCGCGATGGATGCAACCCTCGCGATCTGGACCTTGCAGTTCCATGGGGGAACGTACATAGGATGCAGAGCATGGCTCGTGCTTACCCCTTTGCCCAGGTGGACGTTTTCTCTCCGGAGCCCTACCGAGGGAACCCTGTCGCAGTGATCCTCGAGGCCGACGGTCTCGAAGACGAAGCGATGCAGCGCATCGCCACCTGGACCAACCTGTCGGAGACGACGTTCGTGCTGTCGCCGACCGATGAAGCGGCTGACTACCGACTGCGAATCTTCACGCCGACAAGTGAACTCCCCTTCGCCGGCCACCCGACCCTCGGCTCGGCCCGTGCGTGGTTGGAGAACGGCGGGGTCCCTGGGACCGTTGGCGCGATTGTCCAGGAGTGCGGAGCGGGACTTGTTCGGTTGCGGCACGACGGAGATCACCTGTCGTTCGCCGCACCTCCCACGGTCCGCACCGGACCGCTGGACGACGAGTATCTCAGCCGCGTCGTGAAGGCGTTCGGCCTTGACCCGGCGCATGTGATCGGCCATCAATGGGTCGACAACGGTCCTGGTTGGGCTGTTGTCCAGCTCGCAAGTGCCGAAGAAGTTCTCGCCCTGTCGCCGGATTTCACCGCGTTTCCCGATGCGATGGTTGGGGCCGTGGGGGCATATCCCGAAGGGTCGCCGCACGCCTTCGAACTGAGGTCATTCGCCCCGCGCGTGAACGTATTCGAGGACCCCGTCTGTGGATCCATGAACGCCTCGGTCGCGCAGTGGCTGACGCGCGCAGGTGTGGCCCCCGAGAGGTACACCGTTTCCCAGGGGCAGGTTGTCGGTCGCTCCGGCGAGATCGCCATCTCGGTGGACAGAGGCCAGGTATGGGTCGGAGGGGCCACCACGGTTCTCTTCCGCGGGAGTGCATCGGTGTAGCGGAGGTCGGCGGCCGGCCTGCCGAACTCGGCCCGACCACTCCGTGAGGGCCCTCCTCGCGGGAACTCGGTGGAGTCCGGAACAGCTCGTAGCGATGGGCGAGTGCGATTCAGCGGTGCGCGTTCCAGGTTGCGACTTCGCACTGCCCGTCGGCGTTGCACCCGGTTGCGATGACGGTTCCGTCGCCGCGCAGTCCGATCGTATGGGCCGATCCGGCTGCGATCGCCGTCAGTCCGTTCCACTCGTGCACGTTGCATTGGCCGAAATCGTTGTCTCCTGCCGCCAGAGCCGTTCCGTCTTCGCGGAGGGCCACCGTGTGACGACTTCCCGCCGTTATCGCCACCACCCCATTCCAGCCCGCGACGTCGCACGCGCCGGTGCGGCGCTCGCCCGTGGCGACGACCGTGCCGTCCTGTTGCAGGCCGACTGTGTGTAGGTGGCCGGCGGCCACGGCGGTGAGGTGATTCCACTCCCCGACGTCACACTGCCCGCGCAGATCGTTTCCGGCAGCGACGGCGGTGCCGTCGGCGCGTGCTGCCACGGAATGCCAGTCGCCGGCCGCGATCCACACGATCTCTCGCCATTCCTCGACTGCGCACTGTCCTTCGATGCGACGTCCGGCGGCGACCACGGTCCCGTTTTCTCGGAGACCGAGGGTCGTCCGCCACCCGGCGGCAATCGCAGTGATACCGCCCCACGCGGCCACGTCCGTCTGTCCGTCACCGTTCCATCCCGTCGTGACGACTGTTCCGTCGGCGCGGAGGCCGACGGTGTGGGAACGACCGGTGTTGCGGGCCGCGTGCACGTTCCCGGCCGCGACCGAGGTGATTCCGGACCACGAGCTCACCTCGCACTCGCCGGCACGCCCATTGCCGCAGGCCAGGACCGAACCGTCTCGACGGAGCAGTACGGAGTGCCTCCGACCGGCGGCCAGTGCGGGCATCGCGCTTCCTCTCTCCCCGTTCGACTTCCCCGTTCGGCTCGGGACCGCGAAGTCGAGCGAACTCGCTCAGCTCCGCGTCGACGTGGGCAGCCCGGCGAGAGCTTGCTCGAGATGGGTGGGCCAGGCCTGCGGATCGATCCGGTGCACACCGGACTCGCTCGGAAATGCACTGGATACCACCACATCCGGCGTCACCGTCTGCAGAAACCGCAGGCTTTCGGCGAGGGCCGAGGCATCGCTGTAGCCATCGATGTATCCGGCGGTCCACGCGCCACCGGATCCGACGAAGAGCGTGTCGCCGGTGAACAGGTAGCGCCCCCCGTCCACGCCGCGAACAAGGTAGCAGGTGCTGCCCACGGTGTGGCCGGGTGTCGGCAGAACCTCCACGCCGTTGCCGTCGACGTGTCGTTCGTCGAGCAGGACGTCGATGGGGGTGAAGCGGCCGATCTCGTCGACCTCCGCGGCGGGTGCATGCAATCTCGAGCCGAATCGTTCCGCGATGTTGCTCAACATCGGTCCGGCTTCGTCCTGGTGGGACAGGTACTGGTCGGTGAATCCGCCGAGTCGTTCCAGTTCGGCGAAGTCTGCGTCACCGGCCGTCGAATAGAACAGCACGTTGGTGTTCCCGATCCACAGGTAGGCGTGTGTGGTGAGCCCCGGAAACGGTGCGTCTGCGCGTGTTTCCCACAGATCGGGTAGTACTCGTCGCATGGTGGTTCCTTCCGTCGTCGCTTCCCGGTGTCGGA
>Ga0123326_1000212_pt1 | contig 57903 bp, 57 predicted proteins | sample BioC13SIPDNA_FD_89739 | JGI IMG/M metagenome (GOLD analysis project Ga0123326, IMG submission 89739) | Anaerobic biogas reactor microbial communites from Washington, USA - Biogas_R1_A C13 SIP DNA | ecosystem: Engineered > Bioreactor > Anaerobic > Unclassified | place: Washington, USA | collected...
ATGATATGTCCATTATCGGTACGGTAATATGCGGAGACACTTATTTTAATGAAAATATTGATACTGCCACTGAAGAGATTGTTAAGCTGATAGCCAGTTTTAAACCTAACCAGTTAATAGCCGGACCAGCGTTTAACGCCGGCCGATATGGGATGGCCTGCGGGGCAGTATGTACCGCCGTGCAGGAAAGACTCAATATACCGGTATTAACCGGTATGTATGAAGAAAATCCTGGTGCAGACATGTATAAAAAGTCTATCTATATTGTAAAAACCGGCAACTCAGCAGCACAAATGCGCACTGCCATACCAGCGATGGGACGGTTGGCAATCCGACTGGCTAAAGGAGAAGTTATAGGTTCCCCGGCAGAAGAGGGTTACCTGGCCCGGGGAATACGGAAAAATGTTTTCCATGCCCAAAGGGGCTCGGCTCGGGCAGTGGAAATTCTGCTCAAAAAAATAAAGGGCGAACCTTTTGCTACTGAATATCCCATGCCGGTATTTGATCGGGTAACCCCTCGACCTGCCATAAAGAATCTAAGTCAGGCTAAAATTGCCTTGGTAACTTCCGGAGGTATAGTACCGAAAGGAAACCCTGATCGTATAGAATCTTCCAGTGCTTCAAAGTTTGGTCGTTATGACATTAGCGGAATTAATAATTTGACCGCGGAAACTTTTGAAACGGCTCATGGTGGTTATGACCCGGTTTATGCCAACCAGGATGCTGACCGGGTATTACCGGTAGATGTAATGCGCAAACTGGAACAGGAGGGCATAATTGGCCAACTGCATAATATTTATTATGCAACTGTAGGCAATGGTACTTCAGTTGCAAATGCTAAAAAATATGCCCACGCCATAGGAGAAGAATTAAAACAGGCACAAGTTGACGGTATAATTTTAACTTCTACCTGAGGTACCTGTACTCGTTGCGGTGCAACGATGGTAAAAGAGCTGGAGGAAGTTGTTGATGTACCTGTAGTTCATGTTTGTACGGTAGTTCCAATTTCCCTGACCGTAGGTGCCAATAGGATAGATCCGGCAGTTGCTATCCCTTACCCGTTGGGTAATCCTCAATTAAACCAGGATGAAGAGCTTGCTCTGCGACGCAGCATAGTGGAAAAAGCCTTACAAGCATTATCTACTAACGTCGGAGAACAGACCGTATTTTAGAATCCTCAATTACAATACAATTAAGAACTTAAAACCTGTCTGTTTGGATGCATGATATATCGTCATTAAATGCATCCAAACAGAACTTCTGTCAGTGGAAGTGGATTTTATCCAAAGGAGGGAAACAAGTTGAATTTTCCTGTAATAAAAGCATCCGGATTCATTTTGGTACATGCCCCTAACATTATGATGGAGCATGGAACTACTATTACTATGGAAAAAAAAATTAATCCTGATTCTGATTATTTACAAAAAACAGCAAAATCCATTAGAAGCTTTGAAGAAGCAGTTAATTATGCGCCTAATCAGGTATTCATTGGCAACCTGACTCCGGAGGAACTTCAGGAAATACCGCGACCCTGGTATCAAAACCTGCTGACTAAAGGTCCACAGGGCAAATATGGCGATATAATTCCGGAAAATGAATTTTATGCGGTAATAAAAATTGCGGACAGTTTTCAGCTGGTAGAGTTGGAAGAGGAGTTTGCCGCTCGCCTTAAAACCATTCTGGCAGCAAAAAATATGTTTAATGATAAACAACTGGACATGTTAAACAGAGCCAGTAAACGCGAATATATTGAAAAATTAGTTACCTCCGGCAAAGCTGAAGGTTTATATGAAAATAACCAATTGGTAGGATGTGTTAGGGAAGCTCATGAGAGCGATTCCAACTTAAGCGCTCATGTAGTTTTTGAAAATCTGGTAGCAAAAGCTTCAGGAATATTAGCTTTAAAAAATTTATTGAAAAAAAATAATCTTGATGCGGCTATGATTGACTACATTATCGAAACCTCTGAAGAGGCTATTGGCGATATGAATCAACGCGGCGGCGGAAACCTGGCCAAAGCCATTGGCGAAATTGCAGAATGCAGTAATGCCACCGGGGTAGATATGCGGGCATTTTGTGCCGGTCCCGCCCACGGAATACTAACTGCAGCAGCTTTGGTACAATCCGGAATTTTTAAAAACGTTGTGGTAATGGCCGGAGGATCATCGGCCAAGCTGGGAATGAATAGTCGGGATCATATTAATAAGGAAATGCCCGTATTGGAAGACATGGTTGGCGGTTATGCAGTGCTGATAAGTGAAAATGACGGAAAAAATCCGGTGATAAGAACTGATATCGTCGGCAGGCACAAAATCTCCTCCGGTTCATCACCTCAGGCAGTAATTCAGGCCATCGTTGTTGACCCTTTGGAAAAAAGCCAGCTTAAACTATCTGATGTAGATGTTTACGCTCCCGAATTGCAAAATGCGGAAATAACTGCCCCTGCAGGAGCCGGTGATGTACCCCTGGCCAATTATAAAATGATAGGTGCCATGGCAGTAAAACGCGGAGAGATTAACCGGGAAGAACTTCCTCAATTTGTTACCCAACATGGGGTAACCGGTTTTGCTCCTACCCAGGGCCATATCCCCTCTGGCGTACCCTTGCTTGGTTATATCCGTGATAATATTCTGGCAGAAAAAATGCAGCGGGCAATGATAATCGGCAAAGGCAGCTTATTTTTGGGAAGAATGACCGACCTTTTTGATGGTATCAGTTTTATTATTGAGTCTAATAGCGGGGTTATTCAGGACGCTCATAATAAGGATAATGAGGAAGAAATTAAACAGGAGATCAGGAACATGCTGGTCGATGCCATCCAGGAATTAGCCAGATCAATAGGTGGGGGGCGGCCTGTAAATGACTAATGAAATAAATAAAAGAATTCTCCAGGAGGTTCTAAACGAAACGGCAGAAATATTAAGAACCGGAAAAACCGCCAGAAAAATAAGAATCGGCCTTACTACTGCCGGCAGCGAGGTTGATCCGCTGGATTTGCTTCGGGGTGCTGAAATAGCTATGCAACAGGTTCCAGGATTGCAAGTAAGCATTATTGGTCCGGTACCAAAATGTAATTTACCAGTATATAATGCTGCCGATGAAGATGAAGTTCATGCTGTATTGGAAAGACTCCTTGATGAAAAGGAATTGGACGGAGCAGTTACCATGCATTATCCGTTTCCGATCGGGGTTGCTACCATTGGCAAGGTTGTAACTCCGGCCCGGGGCAAAAATATGTATATAGCAAGTACTACTGGAACCAGTGATACCGACCGTATACAGGCTATGGTAAAAAATGCGGTCTTGGGCATAGCTGCCGCCCGGGCAGACGGAATCGTCAGTCCTGCCCTGGGAATTTTAAATGTAGATGGAAGCCGTCAGGTAGAAAGATACCTGAATGCCATGAGGTCACAAGGCTATGATTTTTGCTGGGGAGAATCGCACCGGGCAGACGGCGGACAGATTTTACGTGGCAATGATTTGATTCAGGGCAGTGTAGACGTTGTGGTTTGTGATACCCTGACCGGAAATATACTCATGAAACTTTTCAGTTCCTTTACCAGCGGCGGTGACTATGAAACTATGGGTTATGGCTACGGACCCGGCGTTGGGGAAAACTTTGACCGTTTGATTTGTATTATTTCACGTGCTTCTGGTTCGCCGGTTATAGCCGGGGCCATTAATTACTGTGCCTCCATGGTTAGCGGGGGGCTTAAATCAATTGCTGCCGATGAGATATTAAAAGCCAAACAGGCTGGCTGGAAAATTCCCGCCCCTTCAGCGGCAGTACAGACAGATGCCGAAATAACCCCTCCCCCAGCCAAAATTACCACTGAACAAATTCCCGGGATAGATATCCTGGAATTGGAAGATGCCATTAAAATTTTATGGAAAAATAACGTTTTTGCTTCCAGCGGTATGGGCTGTACCGGACCGGTTATATTGATTGCCGGCGAAGATAAAGCTAAGGCGTTGGAAATATTAAGGGCCAATCAATATATTTAATTGATTGACCCCTGAAGCCGGGAAATTTTTTCCCGGCCCTTTTTGGCTATGAAAATCCGCAATACATTAGACCGGCAATTTTGCCGGCGTCCCTGGTCGCCTGGCGCTGGGCATCATTAAAATAAGCCGGTATGGTTAGGAACGCATCGGTGATGGTTTCGTCCAGATACCGGGAGGCGTTTTATAACTTATGGCTCTTAACATAATCATCAATAATGGCATCATATCCAGTCATAATATCCTGAATAACCTTATTGCTGCCGGAATTAATAATCTTATCATCCACCTGGCTTACCGGCAATACCTTGGGTGAAGTGGAGGATATAAATATAGCATCCATATTAAACATCTCTTCCAGGCTGATTTCCTTTTCTGCTACTTGATACCCTTGATTTTTGCAGGCGGCCAGAACCATTTGCCGGGTTATGCCTTTTAATACCTTATCCGCCGGGGCGGTATAAACAACATCGCCTTTAACCATAAATAAATTGGATCTGCCACCTTCGCTGACCTTGCCTTCACGATCCACCAGTAAAGCCTCATAAGAACCAGTTTTAAGTTTCGCTTCATCTACGGTTTTACGATAATCAGCCCGGTCTACTTTGGCATTGGGATTGGGCCTTTCCACATGAACCAGAACGGTTTTTACCCCTTGGCGGTAAACATCTTGGGAGGGGTAATCATGCTCCACAAAATAAGCATAAAAATCAGCCGGTTTACCTGGGGCAGGATAATTAATTGCAAATTTAATATTGCCATTCTCCACCTGATTACTGTTAATCAACTCCTGCAAACGCTGGCTAATCTCATTGTCATTGAGGGGTAAATCCAAATTTGTCAGTTTCGCGGAATTTTTTAATCTTTCCAGGTGCTGTTCCAGAAACAGTGGTACACCCTGAATAACCCTTAATACTTCATAGAGGGAAATGCCCTGTTCAATAAAATCAGGCGGCAACTCTTCCTTTTTCATTTGCTGATTGTTTTTAATCCAGATATTCTGGTAGGAAATCTCCATTTATTCTTACCTCTTTAATTTTATTTTTATTGAGTTATTTGATGCAATGATTTACGTTACCCATAAAGCATATCGATCCTCTCCTTTAATTCATATCAGTCTTTTATGCTGCTCACTCCTATCTATTTGTCTTTTAAATTCCGGAAATATTATTCAGATTATAAATCTGTTTGCTATTTACGGAATCGTTATCAATACTTATTTGTTTACCAATATTAGTTTAGCCTCTAAAAATTAGAATATTTACTCCTTTAGAGCAAACATATTAACAATTAATGGATCCGGTAGCAAAAAACTGCGATGAGATAATTTCATTTGGGCAGTAATCGCCAGTTTGATGATGCTTTATGTTTTGAAATTAATTTATTACTTGCATGCTTCCCTTCCCTTATTTAGTAGTTCCCACCTATCATATAATTTAATGTTTCTAAATATTCAAAATATATTGACTATTATAAATGGCCTCCTTTATAATTACAATATCCTCTTTTTAATTACAATATCCTCCCTAGAATACTTTCTTGTATCTGATTCTCGATTAGATTAATTATCCCTTTAGAAACCAACATAATGGCAATTAATGTGAAGTGTAAGCCTACTAATTATGAAAATATGATATAGGTTCCGTAAATCATATGTTTAAGCTTTTACCGGGACTTAAAAAATTATAAAAAAAGGAGGCAAGATTATGGGATAACTATTACTACTTGAAAAGTAAGAAGCTGTACCTAACCTGTAACTGGCCTCCTTTATATAATTACATAATCCTCCTGGAATACTTTCTTGTATCTGATAGATTAGAATATTCAGCATGTTGGCAGTTAATGGAAAGTATAAGTCTGCTAATTTTGAAAATACTAACTATCGATATAGGATGTCCCGTAATTTAGCATGTGTAAGCCTTTTCACTTTTTCAGCGGGACTTAAAAATTATAAAAAGGAGGCAAAACTGTGGAAAAAACTATTACTACTTGTAAAGTAAAAAGCTGTGCCTATCATCACCCCGATGATCTGTGCGCAGCCGGCGAAATCCAGGTTGAAAACAATAGTAATTTTGCCGTTTGTGATACCTTTTATCCGCGGGATGTAAACAAACAACCAGTCAGCGGAAATAATGTCCAAGCGGGAACTGATCTGAGAGACTCAGTAATGGCAGATGATAATCTGGGTATTAATGCCGCCGACTCAAGCCATATCTATGAAAGTCACGCCAGCAACCTTACCCCGTTGGTAACCTGCAATGCTGATGATTGCAAGTACTGGAAGCATGACGTATGCAAGGCTCAGGAAATAACTATCGATGGGCCGACTGCTGCAATTTCCGGTGATACCCGATGCCAAAAATATAATCCCGAATAAAAAACGGCAGTCTACCTCCTGGAGCATTGAAATAATCTCAAGAAGATATGAATGGAGGAATCTAAATGCATAAAAAACCAATTGTCTATCCCTATATACCCAACTCTGTTCCGGAAATCAAGGCAGCGATGATGAAAGAGGTAGGGGTAACTGACCCTATGCAACTTTATGAAGAAATACCAGAACATCTAAAGTATCATCAAGAAATGCAGTTACCCAAACCAATTCTTGATGAGTACTCTATCCGCCGGCATACCGAGGAAATATTAGGCAAGAACAAAACCTGTGGTGAATACCTTTCCTTCCTGGGTGCAGGATGTGCCCAGCATTTTGTCCCGGCAGTCTGTGATGAAATAAATGGCCGGGGTGAGTTTTTAACTGCATATGTAGGTGAATCAATGGGTGACCACGGCAAATGGCAAGCCCTGTTTGAATATTGCAGTCTCATGGGTGAGCTGATGGACATGGATATTTTAAGTATTCCCATGTATGATGGCGGCCAGGCTGCCTCCAGTTCGTTACGCATGGCCAATCGTATTAATGATCGTAAAAAGGTTCTGGTTCCGGCAACGATGAGCCCGGATATATTTATGATCATACAAAACTATCTTAACTCAGTACCGGCACCGGAAATTCAGATCGTTAAGATCGGATTTGATCAGAATAGCGGACTGATGGATATAAACGACCTGAAAAAGAACATCTCCGCTGATGTATCGGCTGTATTTATCGAAAATCCCTCCTATCTGGGATTCATCGAAACCCAAGCTGAAGAAATCGGCAAGATTGCCCGCGAAGCCGGAGCTGAATTTATTGTCTACACCGATCCCATATCACTGGGAGTAATGGAAGCCCCAGCCAATTATGGCGCTACTATTGCCTGCGGAGATTATCACCCGCTGGGTCTGCACCTGGGTGCAGGAGGATGCCAGGGCGGGTTTATTGCAACCCATGATGATATGAAATATATCTCCGAATTTAAGGACCTGATGTTTGGTTTGACCGACACCATGCAAGAAGGTGAATGGGGTTTTGGTGAAGTTTTGTTTGATCGCACTTCCTATGGTTCCCGGGATAAAGGTAAAGAGTTTACCGGAACCAGCACTGGACTGTGGGCAATTACTGCCGGGGTATATCTATCCCTGATGGGACCGAAAGGCATGCAGGAAGTAGGGACCACCATCATGCAAAACTGCCAGTACGCAATGAAAAAAATATCTGAACTGCCCGGAGTGAAAGTTCAGTTGTCCTCTCCTTGCTTTAAGGAATTTGTGGTTAATTTTGATATGACCGGTAAATCTATAGCCCAAATAAACAAGCATCTGCTGGAATTTAAAATATTTGGGGGCAAAGATTTGTCGGAAGAATTTCCTCAGTTTGGTCAAAGTGCCCTGTTCTGCGTAACCGAAGTACATCAGCATAAGGATCTGGATAAATTGGTCTATGCGCTGCAGGGGGTTATTTCCTGCTAAATGATAGCAGTTATTCTACAAGGAAAGGATTGAGATTCAATGGCAAGACAGAAAAAATTGCTTAGGGATAATTACCACCAGGCAAGATGGGATGAACCCATAATATTTGAAATGAGTGTTCCTGGTGAAAGAGGAGTACTGGTTCCACTGGCCTGTGAAGATGTTGTCAACCAGGTTGGAGATGGGGTTTCAGCTATTCCCGCCAACCTGCGGAGAAAAAAAGCCCCTGCACTTCCGGAGGTTAATCAGATGCGGGTCAACCGCCATTATTACCATCTTTCCCAGGAAACTCTGGGCACTGATGTTACTCTGGGAATAAGCGAAGGCACCTGTACCATGAAATATAGTCCTAAAATACAGGAACACATGGCCGCACGGCATCCGGGTATTGTAGATGTTCACCCCCTGCAAGATGCTGATACCATGCAGGGAATATTGGAAATTTACTATCAGGTGGAACAATTCTTAAAAGAAATCTCCGGAATGGATGCTTTTAGCTTGCAACCGGGCGGCGGTGCCCACGGGGTGTTTGCCAACGCTTCTATGATCAGAGCCTATCATCGGGCCCGGGGAGACAATAACAGGAAGGAAATAATCACCACCATGTTCTCCCATCCCTGTGACGCTGCTACGCCAAATACAGCCGGTTTCAAAGTCATTACCCTGATGCCGGATGAAAGCGGCTATCCTGATTTGGAAGCCATGAAAGCAGCGCTCTCCGAGCGAACTGCCGGGATTATGATAACCAATCCTGAAGATACGGGAATCTATAATCCCAGGATCGAGGAGTATGTTAAAGCTGCTCATGCAGTGGGTGCGCTCTGTTCCTATGATCAGGCCAATGCCAACGGTATGCTGGGCATTCATCGCGCCCGCGAAGCCGGTTTTGATCTGGTTCATTTTAATTTGCATAAAACCTTTTCCGCTCCTCACGGCAGTATGGGGCCGGCAACCGGGGCCATCGGAGTAAAGGAATTCCTCAAACCCTTCCTGCCAGTACCCCGGGTGGAATTCGACGGCCAGAAATATCTTCTTAATTTCAACTATCCTGAAAGTATTGGCAAAGTAAGAACCTTCTTCGGAAATACCAATGTAGTATTGAAGACCTATATGTGGATAATGCAGCACGGGCCTGAAGGCTTGAAAGAGGCTGCTATTTGTTCAGTATTAAACAACCAGTATTTTATGAAAAAAATTGCGGAAATACCCGGTGTGGTTATCTGGTATGCCAAAGGCAAGCGCCGTCTGGAACAAGTTCGCTACTCCTGGGAGAAGCTTAAACAGGATACTGGTGTAGGTACTGACGATGTTAATAAACGAATTGTGGACTTTGGTATTGAACATTACTGGACCTCTCATCATCCCTGGGTAGTACCGGAACCCTTTACCCTGGAGCCCTGTGAATCCTATAACAAAGAAGATCTGGACGAATATGTAGAGGCTCTGAAGCAGATTTCCAAGGAAGCATATAATGACCCCAACTTTGTAAAGAGTGCCCCCCATAAAGCTGCTTCCCATCGGCCTACCCATGAAGCAATTGATGAAGCCGAGTTAATTGCCGTTACCTGGAGACAATATCTTAAGAAAAAGGGTAAAAAATAGTTTATACCCATCTCCGCCCGTAGGGCGGAGATGGGATTAAATATAAAAAGCGGTGATTTTAAAATGAAAAAACTGGGAGTAATTGTAAATCCTATTGCCGGTATAGGCGGCAAGGTCGGATTAAAAGGCAGCGATGGAATTGAAATTTTAAAAAAGGCCCGGGAAATGGGAGCCAGGTCAGAATCTCCGCGCCGTGCTCTGGAGGCTTTAAAAATAATTGCCCAACTGAAAAATGAAATCCAGGTTGTGACTTATCCTGATGAGATGGGTGCGAATGAGTGCCGTGAAGCCGGTCTGGAACCGGAAATTATAGGATCTATCCCAAGCGGTGAAACCCTTCCGGAAGATACCATGGAAGCTGCCCGTAAAATGGCCGAAAGAGGGGTAGATTTGATTTTATTTGCTGGAGGAGACGGTACCGCTAGAAATATATATAGCGCAATAGGAACCAGTATTCCCGTGCTGGGAATTCCCGCCGGGGTAAAGATCCACTCGGCAGTATATGCAATCAACCCTCACAGTGCCGGAGAAGTAGCCAGCCTTTATCTGCAGGGCAAGGTGGTAAATATACGTGAAGCTGAAGTAATGGATATAGATGAAGAGGCTTTTCGCCAGGGTCGGGTTAGTGCCCAGCTTTATGGTTATCTTAAAGTGCCGGTAGAACGAAGGGTACAAAGCGTAAAATCCGGTGCCCGTTCTGAACAGGCTGAAGTAGAAGGCATGGCTGCAGAAATTATTGCCGGTATGGATGAAGATACTCTCTATATTATTGGCCCCGGAACGACTACCCGCAGTATTATGGAAAGATTGGGGCTTGCTAATACACTTCTTGGAGTTGATGTGATCCTTGACCGTAAACTGGTCGCCAGCGATGTAAATGAAAACCAGCTTTTTGACTTGATGAACCAGCATAACAAGGCTCGTATTGTAGTTACAGCCATTGGAGGACAGGGACATGTTTTTGGCCGCGGTAACCAGCAGATAAGCCCCCGGGTTATTAGATTGGCGGGCAAAAACAATATTATCGTAGTTGCCAGCCGTGATAAGCTGGTAGCCCTGCAGCCCCATCCCTTATTGGTTGATACCGGTGACCCGGAGTTGGATAAGGAACTGCGCGGCTATGTACGGGTGGTAACCGGCTGGGAAGACAGTATTATGTACAGAATCAGTGATGATGCAGATTAAGCGCAGCAAATGCAAACCATTTCCAATACTATGTTTTCTTTATTACTAACTTATTAAAGAGGAGGGATACCACTTGGCAAGAGGATTGGAACTATTTCAACAAAGTGCAGTAGGCTTTACCCGGCAAATCAGTCCCTATGATACGCTGGTTTATTCTACCGTTAACCCGGGCCTCATGTACGCCCTGGTCTACTTAATGTGGGCCCCGTTCCTTTATCCCGGCGCACATATGCCCTGGGCTATACTAACTGTTGCGCAAATGTTTGTAATTGCCGGACTATACTGGCTGCTTTCAGTAGCTATGCCCAGGCAGGGCGGTGAATATATCTATATCAGCCGTATCCTGCATCCATCGCTGGGTTTGATGTCCAGTTTTATGATTTCCTTTACGGCCATCTCCTGGACAGGCGTATGTTCCGACTGGGCATTAAAATATGCCTTGGTTGAATTCTTTGCTTCCATGGGGATTGTCAGCGGAAATCAAATGTGGATGCAATGGGCTTCTTTTCTAAATGCGCCCAATGTGCGTGCCGTACTGGGTACTATTATGATATTTATAATCTGGTTAGTATTCTACAAGGGCAGCCGGGCCATGATGAAAATGTCCTGGATGGCCTTAATTGGTACCGGTATTGGCGCTCTGACCTTTATTGTTGCTGCTTTAATGGCTGATCCCGGCACCTTTGCTGCCAACTTTACCCGCTTGAGCGGTTTAAATTACAACGATGTTATACCGCTGGCAGTGCAAGCCGGGCATCCAAGCAAATTTCTTTTTGGAGCCACATTAATGGCCGGCTCTACCTATATTATCCTTAACACTTTAGGCGCTACTTTCGGGGCCAACTTGGCCGGTGAAGTTCGCAGCGTTCAAAAGTCCCAATTACTGGCCATGTTTGGTTCTCTGGTTATTTTAATGAGTGCCTGGGCAATATTCTATGGATTAAGCTACAAAATCTTTGGTAATTTATGGACCAATGCACTGATGTATCTGTCGGGCACCGGCAATCCGGCTTATCCCTTTGGCGCTTATGAGCCTTTTGCAACAATATTGCTGGGGATCCTGACCCAAAGTCCCATATTTATTTTCTTGATCGCCATTGCCTTTTTTATGGCCACTTACGGTTCCTGTGCCGGTATGAGCTTTGGCCCTACCCGCAATATATATGCCTGGGGATTTGACCGTTTGGTACCTGCCAAGACCGCCAAGATCGATCCCAAATCAGGTTCCCCGGTTATTGCTTCCACCATTGCTCTGGTGGTTGCATGGCTCTTTTTGATGCTGGATGTATATTTGCCAGCCTGGACCGCTTATATCGGATACACTATCTTTACCTGGTTCCTGGCCTGGATTTTGCTCGGTATATCCGGAATTGTATTCCCATACCGCCGCAAACTGCTGTTTGAATCTGCTCCTCCAGTAGTACGGGGAAAATTCCTGGGGCTGCCGGTCATCTCCTGGTTGGGTATTTTGACGACAATCATCAGTGTGTCCATCTGCAGCTATCTGTTAATCCCCTTCTTCAAGGGAGACATGCCCTATACCATGATTGTAATGTCGATTATACTTCTGGTTCTGCCGCTAGTAATTTATTTTCTCTCGAAAGCATCGTATGCAAAACAGGGTATAAATATAGACATTCAATTTTTGGAGATACCAGCTGACTAGATGTTAATGTAGACATTTAATTTCGGGAGATATCTGCTGACCAGGTCAAATTTAAAATAAAGGGGTGAAGCGTTTAAATGAAAATCTTTTACGCAAGTGATACCCATGCAGCCGAAAGTACTTTTCGCAAGTTTACCAATGCCGGTCCTTTTTATAAGGCGGATATGGTTATATATGGCGGAGATTTTGTGGGTAAAGCAGTTGTTCCTATAATAAAAACCAAAGAAGGCCCTTATGAAGCCACTTATTATGGATCAACGGTAAAGATTAAAAATGAAGGAGAACTGCCGGACCTGCAAAAAACACTTCGAGATGCCGGTTTTTACTGGGTAATCCTTACTGAAGAAGAAGTAGACCGAATAAATGAAAGCGATGTAGAGCGCATTACCAAAGAACTGCAAATCAAGCAGATTGAAGAATGGACCAAGCTTATGGATGAGCGCTTTAAAAAGAATGGTATTCCCTGTGTGGTAATACCGGGTAATGATGACCCATTTTATATTGATGAATATCTGAATAAAATGAAATATGTGCAAAACGGGGATGGCAAAATAGTGGAGATAAAGGGTTATGAAATACTGTCATTAAGCTATGGGCACCCTACTATCTTCAAATATCCCCGTGATGTCAGCGAGGAGGAACTGACCGAAAAAATAAACAACCTGGCCTCCCAGGTTAAAAACATGAACAAGTGTATTTTCAATATTCATGTTCCCCCCAGGGACACCGACTTGGACCAGGATACTCTCTATGATGAAGATTTGAATCCCATTCTGGATGGGGATTCTCTGGCTACCGGTTCGGTAGGCAGTTCGGCTGTTGCTGAGGCCATAAAAAAATATCAGCCTCTGTTAAGTCTGCATGGACACGTTCATCCCAGCCGGGGGATAAGCAGAATAGGCAGAACCATCTGCGTAAATCCTGGCAGTAACTATGATGAAATTCAACTTCGCGGATGTTTGATTGACATCAACAATAAAGGAGAAGTTGAAACTCCTACTCTGACTTCCGGTTAATAATAATACAAGCATTTCTGCAATGTGTGAAATGAGGTTTTGAAAACTATAATTAACTAAGGTTTATGGAGAAATCCACAGATAGAGGACGGCGATCTATGTGAGTCTGCCGTCCTCTCTATCTGTGTTTATTTTTTCCCTTGGAAGAAACGCGATATTGGCAAAAGTAGTTATAATTTATTAAGATAAGGACTAAATTATCTAGTATAATAATATTACCTGAGATTACCTACCGTTCTAAGTGATGGCAGAAGAAAGGAATGATGGACATGATTCATCGCCAACGTATAGGTACAGTGATCGGAACAATCATGCTGCTCGTATTTTTATTGGCATCCAGTACACCGGTTGATGCTGCCGGCAGTACCGAAAAATCACCCTTCTTCAGTGATGTAACGAGCACAGAAGCTAATGCCGTGTACATAAACTACTTAGCGCAGCGAGGACTGATCAGCGGCTTTCCCGATGGAACCTTTCAACCCGGCGGAACAGTTACACGTGCCCAGATGGCACAAATGCTGATCAGAAGCAATATGATGGATACCAAACCGGGGGCTGTTATACAGTTTGCCGATGTAAAACCGGACCACTGGGCTTATAAAACGATAAGCTCAGCGGTACAGTCCGGTTTTATTGCAGGCTATCCCGACGGTACATTTAGACCTGAGGCGCCTGCCACCAGGGCGGAGTTAGCAACCATGCTCCTGCGCCTTACCTCTGCTGCCATGCCTGGCACAACCCCCCCCATCCGGTGTAAATGATCTTGGCAGCCATTGGGCTGTTGCACAGTGTGCAGTTGCCCTTGATGCCGGGATTATGAGCCTTGACGCTGAGGGCATGTTTGCTCCGGATAAATCGGCTACAAGATCTGATGCTGTCCGGGGGCTGGCCCTAATGTTAACCTTGAGTCCTGATCAAAACCATGTAAGTCTTACCGGCACTCTGGTTCCGCACGGCCAGGTACAGATAAACAAGTCAAATGGTTCCACTATCGAGGTAACTTCTGCCAGCCTTTGTTTTGAAGGTGATACCATAATTACTGATTCCAACGGTACGGCCGAACTTAATTTTCCTGATGGCTCGGGAATTAAAATTAAAGAAAATACTTGGCTTACCATTAAAGAAGCCAGAGGATACGCATATATTTTGCAGGATGGCAAGCCCGGAACCATGATCGACATGTTGGCATTAGATTTGACTCAGGGAGAGATTTTTGGTGCCCTGGCCAGCAATTATCATAATGATAACTGGAATAATAATGAGGGAGACGAAGAACATTCTACAGCAATGTTAATATCGGACAAGCGCCTTCTGGTCGCTTCTCTTAACCTGCCCTCAGTTCTGGCGGCCGGAACTAAAAATGCGGAACTTCCCTGGTATCAGAATTCTTCCCAGAAAAAAGTACGGGTAAAAGTTGATATGCCCTGGGGCGTAGCAGCCATACGGGGAACCTTCTGGCACAACGTAGTAAATCAAAATGGTTCGGGTTCAACCAGCGTTTTAACCGGTGAATGTCAAGTTACTGCAGGCGGACAGACTGTAATAATCCCGCCAGGCCAATTCACGGCCATTTCGGGTGTCTTAAGCCCTCCGTCTCCTCCGGTTCCAATGTCACCCCAGCATCTGCAACAGTGGAACGGAGAATATCAATGGTTCCTTAAGATGGTTAACAATATGCAAAACTCGTCTCCTTTACAACCAGGGCCACCTCCTTCTCAACCAGGCCCAGGTACACCTCCTGGTGGTATGACAACTGAAATGCTAAACAGTATACACCAAACTACGCCTCAATTCGGGGCCCTGCCACCACCTGTCAGGCCAAGCAGCGGCAGAGGACCCTCAAACCCATCTGTCAACCGAGTCGCAGCTCCAACTGCCAGTCCGGCTCCGGGGACCTATAACGCTGTACAGAGCGTAAGCCTGAGCTGCGCTACTCCAGGTGCAAGTATATACTATACCACCGATGGCAGTGATCCAACCAATAGTGAGACCAGGATGTTATACTCTGAACCGGTGTATGTCGCTACGACTGCTGCCATCAAAGCCTTGGCGGTAAAGAGCAATTTGACTGACAGTGAAGTAAAAACTTTCAGCTATGTAATAGATCTCGATAGTGCTGCTGTAGAAGCTGATAAAAACACCCTGCAAATAGGCTTTGCGGGGAGTGACAGCCAATCCAGCGTAACTCAGAATATTAACCTGCCTCTTACGGGAACCAATGGATCTGTAATTGCCTGGTCAAGCAGCAATGAAACAGCTGTATCATTGACTGGTACAATAACAAGAACTGATACGGCCCAGGAGGTTACACTGACCGCCACCATTAGAAAGGGTAACGCCAGTACCGCCAAAACATTTGATCTTACCGTAATGGCAGCGGAGACAGCAGACAATTACGGCAGGTCATACCCGGTTATGGCTTATGACCCGGACAATAATAGATACCTGATGGTATATTTTAAACATGACCTTGCTATCCGAGATTACAATCTGTATGGACGACTTGTCGCAGCAAACAGTGACTACATTGGCAGTGAATTCCCTATTCGCATTTCTCAGGAGTATAGCAACTCCTCTTATGACTATAAACCTGACGTAGCCTATGATAGTATCAATAAGGTGTTTCTGGTGGTCTGGAATGAAGGCGCATTAACTGAATCTAAGCTTTGCTGGGATATCTATGGTCAAATAATCAGTGTTAATGGAGAAATGATTGGGGATGCTTTTGCTATTACCAGCCTCAATGATGAAAAGAACCAAATAACTCCTTACTTAGACTTTGATAATATAAATAATAGATTTTTGGTTGCATATAAGCATAATGTAAGTGATACTTCGTATCATGATGATATTCATGGCCGCTTTATAAACATAGTCGACGGTAATCCTGTTGTTGGTGAAGATATGGAGATTTATACACACTCAAACTATAGTCAATCGCTAAGCGATGTTGTTTTTAACGGTGAAGACAAGTTTATGGTTCCGATAAACTCTTATCGCTACTGCTCCTTGATGGCAGTTAATGCGGTTGCTGGGGAAGTTAGTGAACCTTACTATTTTGGCTCTACTGCAAATAGACCTTCACTGGCATTTGATAATGTAAATCAGAGAATTTTGGCGGTATGGGATTCTGGAGTTCGTGTCTATGGTGGATTTATCAACCAGGATGGAACAAAGGATGGAGAGCCATTCCAGATTAACGATGAATCGAATGATGAACCGTGGAATGTGTCTGTTGCCTATGCCGGAGGGTCTTTCTATGTGGCCTGGGAACATGAAAAGTACTATGATTATAATAATAGTTATATAAACATACTTGCCAAAAATATAGATGCTACAACCGGGGAAATGTCCAATCAGATTGAGGTGACAACAGGAGCTAATCAGGCTAAATATCCTTTTGTTTGTGGCAGTGACAGTGGCGCTCTGGTAGCCTGGACAGAGGAAGGGGATGGTGTTCCTGATGTTATCAGGTTGCATTATTTAGCTTCACCGGTTGCACTTGCAAGCTTTACAGCAGCTCCCCAGGCGGCAGACATCATTCTTCCAGCAGATATAACGGTCAATCTTACGGTTGATAAAGCGGCCACTGCCTATTATGCCGTCGTCCAGGAGGATAATTTGGGCTTTAATACACCGGCACCGATAGCCCAACAGTTAAACGGACTGTTTTTCTGCGAGGGCGGATGGGTTAATCATTATGGTGTTGTGCCGGTTCTGGCAGCAGGACGTCAGTCACTATCAGGTCAAGCGACGGGAGAAACAGATCGGAATCAGCCGTGATCAGCATGAAGGAACTTCAAGCCGGCACCGGCTATGATTTGTGGATTACCGCGATAGATGGAAACAAAAATTATCTGCCTATGCGAAAAATCCCTTTAACAACCACAACAATTATAACTAATTGATTAATTACAAATTAAATTTTATTTTGAACCCGGTATTCTCCAATAATTAAAACCGTAAATAATATTAAAGGCCATGTTTTCGCAAAAGGAAAACATGACCTTTTAACAAGCTGAAGAGAAGAATTTTTAAATCAAAAGACAATAAGCAGGGCAATTGAAATAATATTAATAACGTTTTAAAATCAGTTTAAATAAATGTTGGCACCCATTTGATTTAATTTCTTGTCAATGTCTTCATAGCCCCGTTCAATGTGCTCGTTCTCAGTTACAATGGTTTTTCCCTGGGCGCTAAGCCCGGCTATAATGAGGGCTGCCCCGGCTCTTAAATCACTGGCTTTGACACGGGCTCCGGTTAATTCTTTGACCCCTCTGATAATTGCCGATTTGCCTTCAGTTTTAATGTCTGCCCCCATTCTCAGTAATTCCTGCACATGCATAAAGCGATTCTCAAAAACAGATTCACTGATAATACTGGTACCGGCTGCAAAACTTAAATAAGCCATAATTTGAGCCTGCATATCAGTTGGAAATCCGGGATAAGGCAGCGTTTTAATATATACTGGTTTGATTTTTCCTTCTCTTTTAATTTTCAAAGCACGTTTGTCTTCTTCAATTACTGCTCCGCTCTCCTCCAATTTGGCAGTAATTGATTTTAAATGCTCCGGAATTACATTGTTTATGACTGCTTCTCCTGCTGTGGCAGCTACTGCAATTAGATAAGTCCCGGCTTCAATTCGATCAGGTATAGGTGTATATTCAGTTCCGGAAAGATTATCAACTCCCTGGATTTTAATTACATTTGTTCCTGCACCACTGATTTTGCCGCCCATTTTATTGATAAAATTGGCCAAATCAACTATTTCCGGTTCCAGCGCAGCATTTTCAATCCAGGTTGTTCCTTCCGCCAAAGCCGCGGCCATAATTATATTTTCTGTGGCACCAACGCTGGGATAATCCAAATAAACATGATTTCCGATTAATTTATTGGCTTTGGCAATAACATCGCCGCCGCTGAATTTTATATCTGCTCCCATCGCCGCAAATCCCTTTAAATGAAGATCAATAGGGCGATTACCTATAGCACAGCCGCCGGGAAGGGAGAGACGCACCTTTCCGTATCTTGAGAGTAGTGGACCCATTAATAAAAATGAGGCCCGCATCTGTCTTACCAGTTCATAAGGCGGGGTCAGATTCTGAATTATACCTGTAAAAATAAGTTGATGGTCTTCTTCCTGTATTTCCTTCCCGAGTTTGCCTACTATTTGGCATATTGTATTTACATCTTTGATATGGGGAACTTTGTGTAGCACTACTTTCTCATCAGTTAAAATAGTTGCAGCAATTATTGGTAAAACTGCATTTTTAGATGAACTGATCTCGACTTCACCGCTTAATTTTATTTTTCCCTGAATTAACATTTCCAATTTGCTACCATCACCTCCTTAATAATCATTCAACAGCAAGGGAATTCCTAAATAAACATAAGTCTGATTTTTATCGCTATCATTGTGGATAGCGATTTGAAGATTATAATTTTTACCAGCTAGTTCGACCTGTTCATATTTATCCTGTAATAAAGGACTAAAAGCCGCCATACTTAGCATATTATGCGACTGATAAATATCAGTTTCCTGAACATGCAAACATTTACATATGACATGTAATATTTTTTTACATCCATTAAAATCAGGACGAGCATAAATAATTCCTTTGTATTGAAAATAAGATTTGCCTTGATATTGTTGTTTTAACAATTTTTCATCAATACGTAATGTAATGTCATTCTGGCGGGATAAGGCAGTTAATAAAAAGTATGTTGTATGATTTTCAGTCTGAAGGTTAATATAATAATCAGTCTGCCCTTTGGCAGTCTGATAAAATACTGATAATTGGCCTTTTTCTTGCTTATGTTCAATAGCTGATTCCTGAATCGGCAAATTGAGTAAATTTAAAATCTTAATTAATTCAAGATCCAACTCATTAAAATTATTAGCTGTTTTTATTTTTGCCCAACTATCTAATCTAGATTCGAGCAAATTTGCACCGATAGATGCAAATGATAGACAATATGGCGAACGATTATCAATTTGTTTGGCAATTGTATTATTTATTCCAAGATCAGCTAAATAACAAAAAATAATGAAAACAAAAATATAAATTAATGTTTTTTTCATCTATCTCCCCACCCCCAGCCGTAATGACTTATATGGAATTGTTGACAAATTTACAAGTGAATATTCGCCGCGGGGTTTTAGGGCAAAAAAATATCTGTTCCCAGATTAATAGCTTACCAAAAGAAAAAAACCTGACCAGGTCAGGTTTCTGAGCGTCAATAAAATTGAATAGCTGAGTTATGTTATGAAAAGCGGGCTTGTGACAAGGCGCGGTAAAAGCCCTGGCTGCAATTATGCTGAAAGTGCAAAAAGCCCGTTCAGTCGGCGCACTTTTTACGGGGACTATCCCTAAGGGGTATGTCCCTATGCCTTACACCGCCTCAATCACGGGCCTTGCTCTTCGGCTTTTTTGCTTGCTCAGTTGATTTTGGACTTTATTATTATGTTTACTCTTAATTTTCCACACAAGAATAATTGTCAACTAAGCGACTAAGCTGATATTAGGTTTCTTCTTTATCTACTTCCAATAAAGCCAGTTTTTCTTTTTGGGCCCGTTTTTCTGCTTGCATCTTTAGGCGCAGTTCTTTCTCATATTCCTTTTGTCTTTGCTTGGCTAAAAGCGCCTTCTTTTCAAACCTTTTGGTCTGCTGCCAGATCAAGATACAAAAGCCGGCGGTTATTAAAAAAACCAAAATTATTAAAATTAAAAATTTAGATTGAAGATCTCCCATATATACCACCCATTCTGGAGGAATTTATCACACGATCAGCATCAATACTAAAATTAACCTTCGGGGTATGTTAATAGAACTTTTTTTCTCTCCGTTCTTTGGCCAGTTGTGCTTCACGTTCATCTCTCCTGCGGCGTTGTTCCATAATAATGCTTTTTGCTTTTTCTGCTCTTTCTTTGCTGTTTTCTTCTGCTTTGGACAATACCTGCCATAATATCAGGTATAGAATACCCTTCATCAGATAGTATACCATTATGGCAATTATCAGCGCCTTAAGCAAAGTCAATTTATCCACAGCAAATAACCTCTTAATTATTACCTGTAACGTCAGCACGAACTATAATTTTATATCACGTTATGTGATAATTATAATTATAGTATATTACGATTTATTCATCATGCCAATCGATTTATAATTTAAAGCCGGAAGGTATTTTGACCTTCCGGCTTTAATTCAGGATTTTTAATCATTTACAAGGGCATCTGCTGCTTTAAGTCTGGCCATGGCTCTTCTCATCGCCATTTCCGCACGGCCACTATTGATATTTTCATCTTGTAACTGAAGCCTTTTCTCCGCTCTTTCTTTAGCTGCCTTAGCTCTTAGAATGTCTATCTCCGAACCCTGCTCAGCCGTTTCAGCCAATACACGGACTTCATTATAGATTACTTCCATAAATCCGCCGCTCAAGGCTATTTTTTTAACTTTGCCTTCCGGATCAGTATATCTTAGAACTCCAATATCCAGTGCTGCTATCATGGGAGCATGATTTTTCAATACACCCAGCTCACCATTCAGTTCCGGAACCACTAGAAACTGGATTTCATCCTTTAAGAGAATCTGCTCCGGAGTAACAATTTCTACCATGAAGGTGTTGTCTGCCACAGACTACCCCTCCAATCTTTTTGCATTTTCCAATACAGTATCAATATTACCCATCATATAGAAAGCTTCTTCAGGCAGTGCATCATGTTTACCTGCCAACACTTGCGTGAAAGATTCTACCGTTTCGGCTACCGGTACGTAGATGCCCGGTCTGCCGGTAAACTGTTCTGCCACGTGGAAAGGCTGAGACAGATAACGCTGAATCTTTCTGGCCCGGGCAACAATCAATTTATCTTCATCAGACAATTCATCCATACCCAGGATGGCGATGATATCCTGCAGTTCTTTATATCTCTGCAGAATCTGCTGCACACCGCGGGCAGTGTTATAATGTTTGGCACCTACGATCTGCGGGTCGAGTATACGGGAGGTTGAATCCAGGGGATCAACCGCCGGGTAAATTCCCAACTCGGAAATCGCACGGGACAGCGTAGTGGTTGCATCCAAGTGGGCAAAAGTCGTAGCCGGGGCGGGGTCGGTCAAGTCGTCAGCCGGTACGTAAACTGCCTGGGCGGATGTGATGGAGCCTTTGCGGGTAGTGGTTATACGTTCCTGCAAAAGACCCATATCAGTTGCCAAGGTAGGCTGATAACCAACGGCGGAAGGCATACGTCCCAACAGAGCGGACACCTCGTTACCTGCCTGGGCAAAACGGAAAATGTTATCAATAAATATCAGCACGTCCTGGCCACCAACATCACGGAAATACTCCGCTACGGTCAGACCGGTCAGAGCAACCCGCAGACGTGCTCCTGGCGGTTCGTTCATCTGGCCGAAAATCAGAGCGCACTTATCAATAACGCCGGATTCGGTCATTTCACCCCAGAGGTCATTGCCTTCACGGGAACGCTCACCCACACCGGTGAATACGGAGTATCCACCATGCTCATAAGCGATGTTTCTGATCAATTCCTGAATGATAACGGTCTTGCCAACACCGGCGCCACCGAACAGACCAATTTTACCTCCCTTGGCATAGGGACAAATCAGGTCAGCAACTTTTATACCGGTTTCCAGCATGGTTGTCGCCGGCAGCTGATCCGTCAATGGCGGGGGATCACGATGAATTTCCCAGTACTCGGTTGCATTAACCGGACCGGCATCATCAACCTCTTTGCCCAGAACATTCAGAATCCGGCCCAGGCATCCATCGCCAACCGGAACCTTGATGGCGGCTGAAGTATTAGTAGCTTTCATGCCTCTCATGATTCCGTCTGTAGGACTTAAAGCAACGCAGCGAACAGTGTCGTTACCCAGCAACTGCATGGCTTCCAGGGTTACATCAATGTCAGCTACGACCTTGACATTGCTGTCCTGGTCTTCTGATTTTATGGTAATAGCGTTCATTAGATCCGGTAACTCGCCCGGTTTGAACCTGATGTCCACAACCGCGCCTATAACCTGAGTTACCTCTCCATAGGTTACATTCGCCATTCTCTACTTTCCTCCTTTATTGAGAGCTTCGGCGCCTCCAACAATATCAAGTATTTCGTCAGTTATAGCTGCCTGTCTGACCTTGTTCATCTGCAGGGTCAATGAATCGATGATTTCTCCTGCATTCTGGGTAGCATTCCCCATGGCTGTCATACGGGCGCCGTGTTCGCTGGCTTTACCTTCCAGCATGGCGTGGTATATCTGACTGCCGACGTATCTGGGCAGTAAAGTCAAAAGGATGAGTTCGGCACTGGGTTCATAAATATATTCTACATATTTTTCTACCATTTCTTCGCTCTCATCAAGTTTTTCGATGGGCAGCAATTTGGTAACGGTAGGAATTTGCCGCAGTACATTTACGAATTTGGCATAAACCAAATACACCTCATCAAGTTCCTCATTTTCATAGGCATTGATGATATATTCAGCGATTTCCCTTGCATCCGTATAATTTATTGAGTCCCCTAAATTGGTATATTCAGCATCCAATCCCTGACGCTTGCGATAAAAATCGCGCGCTTTTCTGCCAACTGCTATGATACCGTTTTCGACTTTTCTCTCGTCGTTTGCTATGGCATCATTGGCAGTTTTAATGATATTTGTATTGTAGCCTCCGCAAAGGCCGCGATCAGCCGTAATTACAACGTATCCAACTTTGCGGACTTCCTCCCTGGTAACCAGCAGGGGATGCTGTACATCGGTTGCCAATGAGGCCAGCCTGGCCAAGGTACCCTGCAATGTTTCCGTATAGGGACGGGATTGTTCAGCCTGTTCCTGCGCTTTGCGCAATTTTGCAGCAGCTACCATCTTCATCGCTTTGGTAATCTGTTGAGTGTTCTTGACGCTGCGGATTCTTCGCTTAAATTCTCTTACTCCTGCACCTGCCATTTACACTCACCACCTAAACTGCGAAGGTAGACTTGAATTCTTGTATGCCTTTTACCAACTTGTCTTGCGTTGCATCATCAAGTTTACCGGTGTCACGGATCGCAGCTAAAACATCAGCATTGGCACTGCGCATGAATTTCAGGAAGTCAGTTTCAAACTCCTGAACCTTGTTTCTGGGCATATCATCGAGATATCCGTTAACACCTGCATAAATCATAACCACCTGTTCTTCCGTCGCCATCGGTACATATTGACCTTGCTTCAGAACTTCGGTTACTCTTTCACCGCGGGTCAGTCTGGCCAAAGTAGCTTTATCCAAGTCAGAACCGAACTGGGCAAAAGCAGCCAGTTCGCGGAACTGAGCCAGATCCAAGCGCAGCTGGCCGGCAACAGATTTCATGGCCTTGGTCTGGGCGCTGCCGCCTACGCGGCTGACGGATAGACCGGCGTTGATAGCCGGACGTTGACCTGCATAGAAAAGGTCGGTTTCCAGATATATCTGACCATCGGTAATGGAAATAACGTTGGTCGGAATATACGCGGATACGTCACCAGCCTGGGTTTCAATGATCGGCAGTGCAGTAATGGAACCGCCGCCATAACTTTCATTAAGTTTGCAGGCTCTTTCCAGCAAACGTGAATGCAGATAGAAAACGTCTCCGGGATATGCTTCACGACCGGGCGGACGTCTGAGCAACAGTGACATTTCACGATAGGCAACTGCATGCTTGGACAGATCGTCGTAAATAATTAATACGTCGGCTTTTTCGCTTTCCATGAATTCCTCTGCCATGGCAACCCCTGCATAAGGTGCTATATAAAGCAACGGAGCAGGTTCGGAAGCTGTAGCAGCTACGATAATAGTATAGTCCATCGCACCCATTTCTTCTAGCTTGGTGGCTATAGCTGCGATGGTAGATTGTTTCTGACCAATACCTACATAAATACAAATCATATCTTTTTTGGTTCTCTGGTTGATGATAGCATCGATCGCAATTGCGGTCTTGCCAACCTGACGGTCACCAATGATCAACTCACGCTGGCCTCTGCCGATCGGGACCATGGAGTCGATAGCCTTCAGACCGGTCTGCATGGGTACGTTAACCGGTGCACGGGTTACAACACCCGGCGCAACGCGTTCAACCGGCCGGAATGTATCTGTGTTGATAGGCCCTTTGCCATCAATAGGTTGTCCCAATGCATTTACCACACGGCCCAGCATGGCTTTCCCTGTAGGTACTTCCATGATTCTTCCGGTAGCTTTTACGATGTCCCCTTCTTTAATATGTGCATAAGGTCCTAAAAGAACCGCACCAACATTATCTTCCTCCAGGTTAAGAACCATTCCGAAGGTTCCACCTGTGAATTCCAATAATTCGCCAGCCATAGCTCCCTGTAATCCGTAGACTCGAGCAATACCGTCACCAACATAGATGACTGAGCCAACATTGCTGACTTCGACCTCGGATTGGTAGCGCTCTATTTGCTCTTTCAGGATGGCGCTAATCTCTTCAGGTCTAATACTCATTTACGTGCTCACCCCTATCGAATTAACTTATCTTTGCGTTTTTGAGTTTTTCTTTTAACATCTGCAATTTTTTAGCCGCTGTGCCATCCACTATCTGGTCACCCATGCGTATTTTAGCTCCACCGAGAAGCGCCGGGTCGACCGTCAGCTTTAAGATTACTTTTTTGCCGGTAGAAGCGGATAGTCTCTCCTCCAGAGCGACCAGTTCCTGCTGAGGAACCTCCCGAGCGGCATAAAGTTCAGCTTTCTTAATATTGCGGGACTCATCTGCCATTTCAACAAATTCCCTGTAGATAGTCTCCAGATAGCTTTCCCGTCTTTTATCAATGATCATAAACAAAAAGTTCATGGTCATCTCTGAAAGCTGAGTACCGAAAACCTTTTGAACCAAATCCTTTTTTTCTCGGGCGGGAATCAGGAGGTGATCCAAATATTCCTTCATGCCTTCAACCTCAGCTATACTGGTTATGACCTTTTCCAATTCCGCCTGGTATGCATCGATCTTATCGGCTTCACGGGCAATGCTAAAAAACGCTTCAGCATAGCGCCTAGCGACGCTCTTGTTTAGCATAGGAAATCGCCCGCTTCATCTACAAATTCTTTGACCATCTTTTTGTGGTCTGCTTCCGTAATGGCTCTTCCCAGAACTTTTTCCGCTGCCATCATGGCCAGAGTAGCTGCAGTATCACGCAGTTCAACTTTGGCAGCTTCAGTAGCAGCAGCAATCTCTGCCTGTGCTTTGGCTTTCATTGCCGCTGCCTCTTCTTTGGCCTGAGCAGCAATTTCAGCTTTGGCATCTTCTGCGGCTTTGGTGGCTCTACCAACAATCTCCTGAGCCTCTTTACGGGATTCAGCCAGATTGGCCTGTGCTTCTTTCCTTAATTGATCAACTTCAACCCTTAATTCTTCTGCATGTTTGATTGAACTTTCAATGGTGTTTGCCCGCTGTTCCAGCATCGCATTGACGGGATTAAACCCAAACTTGTAAAGCAGGGCCAGCAATACGAAGAAGTTTACAGCTGACCAGCCGATTACATACAAGTTGCCGAATACCGGGGGCTTACCTTCCGGTGCTGCAATCGGAACCGAAGCATCACCTGAAGCCATGCAGATGGTGGCATACCCCAATACCATAATAAAGGCTGAAAGGAGGCTCAATAAATATACCCTTTTGTTCCTTTTCACGGATGTGCTACCTCCATTCTCAGAGCTAATAGATTATGGGCGATAGAGCCGCGCTAGTTCTATAACATTGCCTTGCTCTATCGCCCCTCTTGGTAGGTCAACGATATACCTTTTATTCTTACATTTTGCCAACCAGCATGAATGCGATCAGCAGACCATAAATGGTCAGGGTTTCAATAAAAGCAAAGGTAATAAACATAAGGGTTCTAACGTCCCCTCCAACTTCAGGCTGTCTGGCAATGGCTTCTATAGCCTTTCCACCAGCAACACCCATTCCAACACCGCCGCCCAGACCGGCAATAGATACGGCTAAACCAGCTCCTAATGCTATGCCCATTTTTTCCCCTCCTTTCATGTGCCAATGCTTTATTCACATTGTCTAAGTTTTATATAAATTTTAATGACCCTCTCCTGTAGCTGAAGCTATATAACTAGCCGACAGAATAGTGAAAACAATTGCCTGGATAGCACCCAGCAAAACACTCAGTGCCATCAGGGCCGACGGAACCAAGAACGGAACCAGGAATAACATGTAGGCGATAATCATTTCCTCACCAAAAATATTACCAAATAGACGAACGGTAAGGGACAGCGGGTGAGTTATTTCTTCCAGCAGGTTCAGTGGCAACATCAGCGGGTTGGGACTCACAAAATGGCCCAGATAATGGAATCCATGTTCAGCAAAACCAGCCATCTGGACTGCAAAAACGGTGATTAAAGCGAGTGTGACAGTAACGTTCCAGTTACTGGTCGGCGGTTGAAATCCCTGAATATGCGCAGCTCCCGGTATCAGACCACTGTAATTGCTGCACAGTATAAACAAGAAGAACGTGGATAAAAGGGGAGCATACTTCTTTGCAATATGTTCCTTATCCATTAGCTGTGTGAAAAAATCATATGTCCAGACAACGATCCATTCGAAGGCATTCTGCAGGCCTTTGGGACATACCTGCATATTCCTCGTTGCAAAAAAGGCTAATAAACCAATTGCTGCAACGATGCACCACTGAGTAACAACCAGATGATCCACAGGAATAGGACCTATATTAAAATAGACACCATCCCACATACCAAATATCATCTCTTCTCCCCCCTTCCTAATATTATATTATTTGTGGTTTTGTCGGTCTTTTGCCGGACCTGACCCAAAACTTCAAACCTTAAATTATAAACTGCCGGAAAATATTCAATTTTGTTCCTCTCCGGCTCCCGACCCAGGTGAAGGCTTTTTGCGGTTTTCAGCCGTCAAGCGCTCCCACATCATTTTCCCGGCCGTAAGCATTCCAAAAAGCAGACCGCCAATTGACAGCCATGGTCCAGTGTCGAACTTTCCGTCCAGCCATTTGCCGCCAAAATAGCCCAACGCAATAGCAGCAGCCACGGATGTGGCCAAGTTCATGGCATCCGCGAGCGCCCGGGGCCAGTTTTGCTTTTTGTCAGCCATCTGCTACCCCCTTGTTCTTTTTACCATTTTCAACACATACTGTATTCTACGTATTAATCCAAAATCCTTTTTGGGCTGATATTTTTTTAATTTCGAGCTTTTGCATGGCCTTTTCCCTATTTATTGGGAGGGATAACTGTATTTTTATTTTTACATGCTTTTGCTCTGACGAGCCTGGCTCGGCCTATATGAATATTTCTCTTCTCGACGAAAGCTGCCCGATTACATACAGGCAGCTTTTTTGTCTAATTAAGATATCTCGCATTTATGATATTCGCCATAAATTTAAAATATCCTCTATAATTACATTATTTTTGCGTTCTGTTTATGAGCATGTATCAGAACGACAAATAGCCTTTGCGGCCTAGTTTCTCCACATGTTTCTGCAGCATTTGCTCGATGTCGATATGATAATTATCCTCCAGTACAAACATCATAGTGATGGCGGTTTGTGCTACATCAAGCAGTTCCCGGGCAATTTCTTCAATTACATGATTTTCCTCCATATGCACAGTTTCTCCGCTCAGACCACGAAATTTGCCGATGCATTGGGCAAGTTCCCCCGCCTCTTCCATAAGTTTCAGGGCAGTGGATTCCATGGTCGGACTTAATCCGTTCAGCCTGGGTAAAGATAAAGTCTTGGTATCCATCTTAAAACTCCTTTTCCATTGTCGGCAGTATTTCTACAATTTCAATACCGGCTTCCTGTAAAAACTGAACTGCCAGCTTATCGTCAAAGTTGCCGCGATGTACAACTTTAACGATTCCTGCATTAATGATCATACGTGCGCATATCAGACAGGGCTGATTCGTACAGTAAATTACTGCATCCTGGGTAGACATTCCGTAAAAGGCAGCATTAATAATGGCATTTTGTTCTGCATGTACGCCGCGGCACAACTCATAACGATGCCCGGAGGGAATTTGCATTTCCTCCCGCAGGCAACCCATCTCCAGACAATGCCCCAGTCCACGCGGTGCACCGTTATAACCGGTCGAAATGATTCTTTCATTCCTGACCAGAACCGCTCCCACCTGGCGCCGCAGACACGTAGAGCGACTGGCGACGAGAGTTGCCAGTTCAAGAAAGTATTGATCCCAACTGGGACGCCGTCTGACATTGCTTGGATTCTCTTTCATATTAGTAACCTATATTCCGTAGAGCGGATATTTATCACAAAGCATCCGGACAATTTCCCGCGCCTGATCCAGTTTGCCCTCATTTTCAGGATTATCCAGCGCCAAAGTGATCGCTTCTGCGACAGCCTGCATATCCTCGGTTTTAAAGCCACGGCTGGTCAAAGCCGGGGTGCCGATTCTGATTCCGCTGGTAATGGTTGGCTTTTCCGGATCAAAGGGTATGCCATTTTTATTTACAGTTATATTGATTGATTCGAGAATGCTTTCCGCTTCCTTGCCGGTTAGCTTTTTCGGTCTTACATCGACCAGCATAAGATGATTGTCAGTTCCTCCGGATACCAGCCTTAATCCTTGCCGCATCAGTTCCTGCGCCAGTACGCGGGCATTAACCACAATTTGCTGCTGGTATTGTTTAAACTCGGGCTGCAAGGCTTCATTAAAGCATACCGCTTTCGCAGCAATAACGTGCATCAAGGGTCCCCCTTGGGTTCCCGGAAATACTGCGCTATCTATTTTTTTGCCCCACTCTTCTTTGCAGAGGATAATCCCGCCGCGCGGGCCCCGCAGGGTTTTATGCGTGGTTGTGGTCACAAAATCTGCATACGGCACTGGACTGGGATGCAGGCCGGCGGCCACCAACCCGGCGATATGCGCCATATCAACGAAAAGCAAAGCTCCGATCTCATCGGCTATCATTTTAAACTTGGCAAAATCTATTATACGCGGATAAGCGCTGGCACCCGCAACGATCATTCTAGGCTGTTTTTCCCGGGCAATTTGGCGCAATTCTTCATAATCTATCATTTCAGTTTCAGCATTTACGCCATATTCAAAAAACTGATAGTACTTGCCGGAAATGTTAACTTTGCTGCCGTGAGTCAAATGTCCGCCATGACTCAGGTTCATACCCAAGACTTTATCGCCGGGGCTTAAAGCGGCAAAATAAACTGCCGTATTGGCCTGAGCGCCTGAATGGGGCTGAACATTTACATATTCACAGCCAAAAATCTGTTTTAGTCTTTCCCGGGCCAGGGTCTCGACTACATCGACATATTCACATCCGCCATAATATCTTTTTCCCGGGTATCCTTCGGCATATTTATTGGTCATAACCGAACCCTGAGCCGCCATAACTGCCCGCGAGACAAAGTTTTCCGAGGCAATCAGTTCCAGCTTGCGATCCTGCCTGCGCTCTTCATTGGCGATTGCTGCAGCAACCTCCGGGTCAACCGGCAAAACATATTTGTCAATATAATCCACTAACAACACCTCACACAATACTTTTTTTCAATGGCATTTATTTTGTCAACTCTGCGTTGATGTCTGCCGCCTTCAAATTCAGCCGCTAAAAATGCGCTGACAATTTCTCTGATGGCCGGCACCTCTAGAACCCTAGCCCCCAGGGCAAGAACATTGGCATCATTATGCCTCCTGGCCATTTCCGCACTGTAGGGATCTGAACAAAGGGCTGCCCTGATACCGGGAATTTTATTAGCAGCAATTGATATGCCAATGCCAGTACCGCAGATAATAATGCCCGGAATGCATTTTTCCAGTACCCGTGCGGCTACAGCTTCGGCAATATCAGGATAATCAACTGAATCAGCGCTGTAGCAGCCGCAATCGATGGCCTCGATCCCGGATTCTTTAAGTAATGCGATGATTTTACTTTTTTGTTCCACCCCTGCATGATCGCTGCCGATTGCAACTTCCAATTTGTATTCACTCCTGTTATTAGATTTAGAGAAACTAATGCAAATATTATACACATATTTATAGTATTAACTAATTTTTTTAATTATTTCTCCGATCATGCTCTTAATCTGCCGGGCGCACTGGCGATAAGTTTGGATTCCTGCAGCGAAGGGATCAATTACGTCTGCATGTTCACCCCGGCTGAATTTGGCCAAGGTGCAAATCTTTCCGACAGGAACATCATACTCTTTAATAATCTCCCGGGAATGAGCCTCGGTCATAGTCAGAATCAAATCCGCCCATTGAACCAGATCCTCATGCAGAGTCTGCGCCTGATGATTGCTAATATCAATGTCCATTTCTGCCATGACTTTGACGGCCTCGCGGCTGGCAGGCGAGCCATGCAGCGCATAAATACCGGCTGATTGAGCGATTATTTCATCTCCTGATATTGTTTTTTTCTTTTTAAGCTGTTGCACGAAGAGAGCTTCCGCCATCGGACTGCGGCAGGTATTGCCACTGCACACAAATAGGATATGCATGCATTTTCCTCCCTTCAAAATTATGTAATTGATTTATTTTAGCAAGTCAATTTAAAATGCCATCTTAAATGCCAAGGCCAGCAGGATCAATCCCCCGACAGCCTGGGAATAACTGCCCACTGCCCGGCTGAATATCTTGCCGCCTTTGAAACCAAGTATCGTCATAATACCGGCTATAATACCCATTATGATTACGGTGAACAGGATGGGGGCCTTAATTGTCCCCAGACTGAATCCGACCGTAAGCGCATCAATGCTGACCGAAATTGTCAGTACCAGCAGGCTTACCCAGGTGTCGGCTTTTTTTTCACGGTTATTGTTTGTCAGTAAGTCTCTGGCTTCAGTAAAGGAAACCGGGCGCGGTTTTAATTCCCGATATGATTTCCACAGCATTTCCAGACCAATATAGGCTAGAACGACTGCTCCGATACGTCCTGCCCACACACCCAGCACCTTGCCGGCAGCCAGCCCGAGACTTAAACCCAGCAAAGGCATGAGAACATGAAAAACAGCCACCAGCGCAGAAAAGCGAATTTCATAGCGTCGGCTTACGCCTTTAATGCCCATGCCCATAGAAAGAGAAAAGGCGTCTGCACCCAGTACAACTGCTATCAGTATTATCGTCCATAATTGCCCGTTCATTAGTGGATACTCCCCATTTATTATTTGGAAGCGGCCCGGTTGATACGGTCTATGACCGCCTGGCTCAGACCCCCGTTATTTTCGTCAAACGGTTCAAATACCAGGATATCGATTTTCTCATTTTCCGCATCTCTGAGAATAGAGAAAAAAGATTGTCCCGCAACATCTATTTTTAACATATATTCTTTCGCAAAGCGGCAGGGATAAATATGTTTTGCCTCAATTGTCCGTACCAGACCCACTGACTTTGCTGCCTGCTGCAGGGCTTCTGCCCTTTGGATCAGATCGCTTAGAGTTTGATTAAGTATTACCTGAACCGGGCTGTTGTAAGCTGCTTTTTCGTCCGTCGCAACATCCGGCAGTTCAAATTTAATTCCCAAAAGAGCTTCTATATCTTCCGTCGGAATTCCTCCCCGGCGCAGTATTTTAAAACCACCGTTCAGATCAACCACCGTTGACTCAAGCCCGCTGCCGGTTTCTCCTGCATCCAGTACTGCTGCAATCCGCCCGTCGAGATCAGCTTTAACGTGCTCCGCACTGGTAGGGCTGGGACGGCCATAAAGGTTGGCACTGGGTGCGGCCAGTGGCCCGGCAGCATTAATAAGCGCTATAGCTACCGGATTTGACGGCATACGCAAGCCCACCCCGCTCGTACCTCCTCTGACAATATCCGGCACCTGCTCCCGGGCAGGCAGAATAATCGATATGGGGCCCGGCCAGAAATGCCCCATCAACTGCCGGGCTTCGTTGGAAATATCCTTAACCAGCATCTCTATGTGTTCCTTGCGGCTGATGTGAACCAGTAAGGGATGATCAGCCGGACGGCCCTTGGCGGTAAATATTTTCCAAGCCGCATCGGCCTGCATGGCATCCGCACCTAAACCGTAAACCGTTTCCGTAGGAAAAGCAACCAGTTCACCACGCCGTATCATTTGCGCCGCCTGGCGTATTACGGAGGCATCAGGATGCTGCACATCGACTTTTAAATATTGAGTTTTAATCATATGAACTCCTCCTGGCTTGTACAACCCGTTCTCTTCCGGCGGCGTCTTGCAGTATCCTGATGTCTGAAAATCCTGACAGGATGGCGGGAATGAGGTGAGCCTGACGGGGATCGATCTCAAATAATAAAGTCGCCCCCTCCCGCAGCAGTACTCGGACCTGGGGAATCAACCGGCGATAAAGATCCAGTCCATCCTTACCGGCAAACAAGGCCAGATGAGGCTCAAAATCACGTACCTGCGGATCAAGTTTTTCCCTCTCTGTCTCAGCTACATAGGGCAGATTGGCAACTATAATATCAAATAAACGCAATTCGCCCTCAGTCTGACTGCCAAGCAATGTTTCCAGCAGATCGCTTTCCTGAAAATCAATGTCAGCATTATGACGCATGGCATTTCTGCGGGCAATTTCCAGGGCTAATGGAGAAATATCCGTGGCATATATTTGCGCCTGGTCAAGATAATAGGCCAAACTTACTGCGATCGCACCGGAACCGGTACCAACATCAGCAATCCGTGGAGAATTAAGACCACGGGCTATCTTAATAACTGTTTCCACCAGCAATTCCGTTTCCGGACGCGGTATCAGCACTTCAGGACTGACTTCAAAGTCCAGCGACATAAATTCCTTATGTCCGGTTATATAAGCTATAGGTTCTGATTTGATGCGTCTTTTTATGTATTCTTTGTAAATTGCTCTTTCGGCAGGGTTAACCGGAGCCTCATAATTGGCATACAAATAAACCCGATCCTTTTTCAATACATGGGCCAGCAGGATCTCAGCCTCCAAGCGAGATTCACTTATACCCCTGTCCAAAAAATACCGGGTTGTCCACTCCAGCAAATCTTTTATTCTCCAGATTGTCTGCACTTACTCCACCTTTTTTAAACGTTCTGCCTGATCATTGGCCATTAGTGCATTAATAATTTCATCCAGCTGCCCGTTCAGGATCTGATCTAATTTATGCAAAGTAAGATTAATCCTGTGATCACTTACCCTGCCCTGCGGGTAATTATAGGTACGGATCCTTTCGCTTCTGTCCCCGGAACCAACCTGGCTTTTTCTGGTTCCGGCCATTTCCTCATTTTTTTCAGCCTCGATCATTTCCTGTAATCGCGCCCGCAAAACCCGCATGGCCTGCGCCTTGTTTTTATGCTGTGATTTCTCATCCTGACAGGTAACCACCAGGCCGGAAGGCATATGGGTTATGCGTACTGCCGATTGGGTGGTATTGACGCACTGTCCACCGGGACCGCTGGCACAATAGACATCAATTTTCAATTCATTTTCATTAATGGCAACGTCAACTTCCTCAGCTTCCGGCAAAACTGCCACCGTAGCTGCCGAAGTATGGATCCTGCCGCCGGATTCAGTACTGGGGATTCTCTGTACCCGATGAACACCCGACTCATATTTTAACTTACTGAAAGCACCGACCCCATCAACCACAAAGATAAGTTCTTTGATGCCTCCCAGTTCAGTATAATGCGAATCCATAATTTCTATTCTCCAGCCCTGCTCTTCAGCATAACGTGAATACATCCGGAAAAGATCGCCGGCAAACAAAGCGGCCTCTTCACCGCCCGTTCCCGCTCTGATCTCCATAATAACGCTTTTTTCATCGTTAGGGTCGCGGGGCAGAAGCAGTATCTTCAATTGCGTTTCCGCAACCGCAATTTTTTCCTGCAGTGCCTGGATTTCGCTCGTCAGCATTTCTTTAAATTCCGGGTCACTTTCTTCTTTCAGCATCAGCTGATTTTCTTCCAGCTCCAGACAGGCCTTTTTGTATTCCTGATAACTGGTTACCACATCGGTAAGCTCAGCGTGGGCTTTGGCATACTTCTGGAATTTACTCTGATCGGCAATTACTTCCGGATTGCTGAGATTATCGGTCAGTTCATTATATTTTAATTCCAGACTCGCAAGTTTTTCCAGCATTTTAATAATATCCTCCCAGAACTTTTCCTATGATTCTTTTCATGCAGACTGTATTCCGTCAGGTTCATCAGTTTTCTGATCCGGGATGCTTTGCTTCTGTAAAACAGCCTTAAGGGCAGTTAGTGCAACTTCCAGCTGCTGGTCATCAGGTTCCCGGGTAGTCAGCTTCTGCAACCATAACCCGGGGGCTATCAACCATCTGGCCCAGCCTTTCTCATAACAAACAGCAGACAGCTTGATAAATTCATAACCTAAACCGGCTACGACAGGAAAAACTGCAATCCTCGACCAAACCCGATAAAAAAGATTTCCTTCACCCAATAATGCAAATACAAGAATGGAAATCACCATAACAATCAATAAAAAACTGGTCCCGCAGCGGGGATGCATAGTCGAATGGCGGCGGGCATTTTCAACCGTTAGTTCCTGGCCAGCTTCCAGAGTGTGGATTGATTTGTGTTCTGCTCCATGATACATAAATACCCGGTCGATTTCATCCATTTTGGAAATCGCATAGACATAGACCAGGAAAAATATAATGCGGATGATTCCTTCAACAATATTTTGCGCCAGTACTCCGCCCAGATATTGACTGGTAAAATGTACAATCCCGGTGGGCAAAGCCACAAAAAGAACGATTGCCAGCACAAAAGCCAGCATCCCGGTGAAAAATATTTCTCCGGCAGTCAGTTCTTCCTCTTCTTCCGCCATGGACATGTTGGCAGACTTGTTCAACATCCTGATACCAACTGCCATAGAATCAATCAAGACAAATGTTCCTCTTATAAAGGGCCATTTTAAAAATGGATACCGTTTGGCAATATCGCTATTGGTTTCAATCTCCAGTTCAATGGTGCCATCCGGTTTGCGTACGGCCAGAGATGTTTCCTTGGGCCCCCGCATCATTACGCCCTCAATAGCTGCCATACCACCATATTGAAACTTTTTATTCATATTCCCCCTGCTTTCCCGGGCCTCTAATCATTTTTACCGCTCCCGGTCTGCCATTCACTGTTAATATAAAGAAAAAAGCAGGAACAATGCCCTGCTATTTACTAAGCTAACCCGTACTTTTTCTTAAATCTATCAACCCTGCCGGTAGTGTCTACAATCCTGTGGGTATCACCTGTGTAAAAGGGGTGGCATTTTGAACAAATCTCCACTTTTATATTCTCTTTGGTCGATCCGATTTCTATCTCGTTGCCACAAGCACATTTAGCTGTTGTTATTCCGTATTTGGGATGTATTTTTTCTTTCAATGTTATCACCTCACTTTGGTACATTTAATATATATGACATGTTAAAATTGATGTAGTCATTACAGCAGACTGCGAAAAACATTATATCAATAATATTATGAAAAGACAAATAAAATTTAATCCCTTAAGAAATTTTTATAAATGCATTTTGCTTACTGTTTATCGGGCTCGTCCGGGCCAGAGTAACGATAAGTAAAGAACTGCTGAGCAAAAAAGTTATCGTAATTGGTAAAATATTCTTCCTCCCCGCTGTTTTCCTGCAGTTTATTCTTAAATATATACATTTTGGCATCAAGATTATCGGCTACATGCAGTACAAAAGCTTCCGGAAATAGCGGAATGACGGGTGAACCAAATTCCATACTGCCATGATGGCTTAAAATCATATGCTTGATCATCCACTCAAGTTGTTGCGGAAAATATTTTCCTGTCGCTCTAAGAAGGGCAATTTTTTGCCCGGCGATTTCACTGCCAATTACAATATGGCCCAGTAGTTTACCTTCCGTCGTATATTGAGGGGTGGCCCCATTCTTGTATTCGACTGTTTTGCCGATATCATGAACCAGCGCTCCGAACAGGAGCAAATCCTTGTTCAAATAAGGATAGGAAGCAGCCATTTTAATTACTAAATCGGCCACCTGACAACTATGTTCCAGCAGTCCTCCCGGATAATTATGATGGATTCGCTTGGCGGCCGGAGCCCGGAAGAATATTTCCCGGGCAGCAGGATCGAAAATCTCGTTAACGAGATCGTTAAGATAAGGGTCAGTTATCGATTGTACCAGCTCTTCAAAATGCAGCTTCAGTTCATCTAGATTCTCGGCCTGCTTCAGATAAACGCTGGGGTCTTCATCCAATACTTTGATGATTTTGGCAGTAATCTGGTTTTTGCCGGCAAAATTGCCCATGTCACCCAGAATCCCAATTACCGCACCGCTGACCAGTGTCCCGGTAAGCCGGCAGTTTTCCCATACCACTGCATCTATATCCCCGCTGCTGTCACCCAGCCTGAGGTTATACATGTCTTTGCCATCCTTGGTTTTACGGTAAATCTTGTCCAGGATTAAAAATTTGCCGGATACCTGCTGGCCAACATTGCTGGCTCTCATTTCCTGCGCATTCATCAATTTTTTGTTGCTCTCCAAAATTTTCTCTCCTCATTTCTTTAAGTAAACCTGTAAAAAAGGAAATGCAGCACTATCTGACCGGATAAGTATAGGACCCGATTTGAACGCGGGGCATTTCCTGCTGAATGATACTAATAAAATTCGTTATTCCCATGATCTCGCCACCCGGCTCAACACGACTGAATAATTCCTGGGGATCAATATTTAAATTGCGCAACTGCAACATATCCACGTTTCCCTCCGCCAGCAGATGCAGCAGTGCTTCCATTTCATCTTCCCGGTCGGTAAATCCCGGAAACGTCAAAAGGTTTAAAGATACTCTGAGACCATGGTCATGGGCATATTTAATCGAGTTTTTTACATCTTCAAGACGATAATTCTTAGGCCGGTGATAAATATTATAATTTTGCTCCCGGCAAGAAAATATCGTTACCCGCAGCGCATCCAGACCGGCATTCACCATTTTAATAATACCTTGCGTATAACCGGCGTTGCTGTTCATATTGATCGTACCCCGGTTGGTATCCTGGCGTATGGCGCATATAGCCTCGGCCAGACGATCAGCATTTAAAGACGGTTCACCCTCGCATCCCTGGCCAAAACTGATGATCGCTTCCCGGGCATGGAGCAGATGTTCAAGCCCGACTTCTGATATTTCCTGCACTGAGGGTGAAAAATCAAGCCGGTGCTGAGGTGAATCCATCTCCAGGTGGCTTTCCGATATGCAGCCGATGCAGTCGGCATTACAGGCCGTCATGGTGGGGATCCCGGCTTCCCAGCGGCCATAGAAAAGATTCTGGGCGGTGTAACAGCTGTATTGCAGTGAACATCGCGCTAACTGGCGCAGGATCCTGTTTTCAGGGTATTTGTTAAGCAAGCGCTCAATCCGCTGCGGTAAAGCAGCAGTATTATAATAATGGGGGTGCCATTTGCGGTGCTCATCACTTTTTACTGCCGCGGTCCAGATTTTGTTATCCTTAAATCCCACCGCCGCGTAGCCAAGTAATGGCAATGACTTTGCTTCCGGGCTGACACAAGCCGGCAGCAGCGTACGGGTAAAACCCTGGGGAAGAAGAGCGGCAACCGCAGTTATCGGCTCATCGCCTTGACCGGGCTGGTGGTTAAAATACTTAATATTACCCTGCCGTCCAAGCCCTACCGGGATAAAACCGGGCAATGATACCAGTGAGGCACCTTTGGGCAAGGGGATCATCTCGCTCTGATCTGCTTCGACCCATTCAAAGCCGCTGCGCCCCAGCATCATGACCTCGGAATTCTCTATCACTTCCCCTTTTTGATTGGCAAAAAGCGTTAAAAACATTTAATTTAAACCTCAAATTACGAAATACTCCAACCTGTTTGGCAACAGACAGTAAAATCACTCAAAATGATAAACGTTTAGTATCCTTGCTAAGCGAATAGACGCCGCTGCATATATGAAATTATACCTCTTCTGGCTATAAAAAAAAGCCCCCCGGGGGAGGCTTTTAATGATTTAGGTAATTCAAGGGGTTATAACACTTCTCCCCTATGCGGATCTCGAAATGCAAATGCGGTCCGGTTGACCTTCCGCTGACGCCTACCCGGGCAATCACCTGGCCTCGTTTGACCCGCTGCTTTTCTTTCACCAGTATCTTCTGGGTATGCGCATAAAGCGTACTTTTCCCGTCATCATGCCGGATAATAACCGTGTTTCCATAGACATTTTTCCAGCCGGCAAACGTAACCACACCATTAGCAGCGGCTTTAATGGGAGTACCTTGCTTGCTGGCTATATCAATTCCATGATGATAGCCCGATTTTCGCCAGCCAAAATTTGAGGTAATCATACCGGTAAGCGGCCAGGAAAACAAGCCGGAAAAAGACAAACCGCGTGAAGGCCCTGATGCTGGCAGCGATTGTGCTGAACTGCGCTGAGGAATAGTCAAGCGGTCACCGATTTTTAAACAATTGGGGTTTTTGTCCCGGTTGGCACTCTCAATTGCGGCCACATTCAGCCCGTACTTGGCAGCAATACTCCACATGGTCTCCCCTGCACATACAACGTGGAATGTGCTATTGGTTGAGGGAATTTTGATAACCTCGCCGATGTCAAGAATACTGTTTTCATCCAAACCGTTCAAAGACATCAGGCTGGCCAAATTTGCTCCGTTGCGCCTGGCAATGGACCAGAGATTGTCACCTGGTTGTACACGATATAAAACAGCAGCATTTGCATTACGACCATTTACCCTTGATATATTGGTTCTTCCTTCAATTAAGCGCGCATCAGTAGGGTGGACATATACAGCCAAAAACAAGCCTGTAAGTAACAGGCTTATCCACCTTTTATGCAATATATTTTCACCTCTATTCTGCCCCGACTAAAAATGTGGGCGTGTTCACTTTTTATTCTGGGCAGAAATAGAGGTTATTATTCATAATACTTGCTTCCGTTTTTGCGGGATGTATCTCTTTTGCCAAAAATGATAGGTGCTGCTCGGAGGAGATCATCATTGGATTTGGTTTTTTTCATGGTATCGATCATCATCTGCATCGTTTCCACTGAATTGTAATCGCTAAACGTATTACGCAGATTCCACATTAATTCCATTTCATCAGCATTAAACAGCAGTTCCTCTTTACGGGTCCCGGATCTCTTCAGATCAATCGCCGGGAATATTCTGCGTTCCGACAGTTTGCGATCCAGTACCAGTTCCATATTGCCGGTGCCCTTGAACTCTTCAAAAATGACATCATCCATGCGGGAACCGGTTTCCACCAGTGCCGTAGCGATAATCGTAAGACTGCCACCTTCTTCAATATTGCGGGCAGCGCCGAAAAAACGTTTGGGCTTGTGCAGGGAGGCCGGATCAATACCGCCTGACAGGGTTCTGCCACTGGGAGGTATAATCAGGTTGTGGGCCCGGGCCAATCGCGTAATACTGTCCAGCAGGATGACGACATCCTTCTTGTGCTCTACCAGACGTTTTGCCCTCTCCAGCACCATATCAGCTATTTTGACATGGTTTTCCGGAGGTTCATCAAACGTAGAAGCAACCACTTCAGCCTGGGTTGACCGCTGCATGTCGGTAACTTCTTCCGGTCTTTCGTCAACCAACAGGATAAATAATTCTACTTCGGGATGATTGGTGGTAATACCCTGGGCCATTTTCTGCAGCAACATGGTCTTGCCGGCTTTGGGGGGAGCAACGATCAAACCGCGCTGGCCTTTGCCGATGGGGGCTACCAGATCGATGATGCGGGTGGAAAGTTCCCCGGAATCAGTAGAAAGAGTCAGACGGTCGGTCGGATAAAGTGGAGTCAGCGCATCAAAATGAATCCGTCTGCCTGATTCTTCCGGGGGCAGAGCATTGACATCCTCAACTTTGAGTAAAGCAAAAAATCGCTCGCTGTCCTTGGGCGGTCTGACCTGACCACCTACCCGGTCTCCGGTACGCAGATCAAATTTTCTGATCTGGGAAGGAGACACATAAATATCCTCGTGACTGGGTACATAAGCAAAAGGTCTTAAAAAGCCGTACCCGTCAGGCATGATTTCCAACACTCCGCAGGCTTGCAGTAATTCATTTGAATGGGTCAGGGCTTTGGTAATTTCAAATACCAGTTCCTTTTTGCGTAGCTTGGAATAACCGGCCAGATTGATATCCTTGGCAATCTGATACAGTTCCAGCATAGTTTTATTTTCCAGCTCTGAAATATTAAGTTTCAATATTTTCCTCCTCTCGCTGTTAAAAGCATAATAATTATGAATTGATGCAACCCAAGCAGATTTCATGAGAATCCAAAGCTTTTCCGGCTTAAGAATACTTGTCAGCCGGATATGTAACTGTTAATCATTACAAAGGGGTAACTACAGTGAAGATTTGCCTTGGTAGAATCCCCGGGTGGGTATATATAGAGGCTGGTATGCCGCCTATATATATTCTTACCTTTTGTTGATCAAGTAAACAGATATGCAAAATCTTAAGTAGCAGAAGAATTGAGTTTGCTTTATCAGTATATTATTCCATGGTCAAAGTGATACGTTTATCTTTGAATAATGGTTTTTTATCCAGACAATGGTTCGCTTCAATAAAGCGAATTGTGCCTGAAGCACTGCGCATTACTATGGTATGAGTGATTGCACGACCTTTGACATATCTTACTCCTTTAAGCAAATATGAATCGGTAATGCCGGTGGCTACAAAAATTACATCATCAGATTTGACCAATTCATCGATCTTAAAAAGTTGTCTGACATCCTTGATGCCCATTTCGTGACAGCGCCTGATTTCATTTTCACCTTCCGGACAAAGGCGGGCCTGAAAATCGCCGCCCATACATTTTAAGGCCGCGGCAGTGATAACCCCTTCCGGCGCTCCGCCAATACCCATCAGGATATCTACGCCTGAATTTTCATAGGCAGCCGCCACTGCCGGGGATACGTCCCCGTCACTGATTAATCTGATGCGGGCGCCTACGCTCCTGACCTCCTCAATTATGCCCTGATGGCGCTCGCGATCCAATATAACGACGGTAACTTCACGGATGGATTTATCTAATGCCTTGGCTACCTGGCGCAGATTTTCTTTGACCGGAGCATCCAAAAAAACTCTGCCTTTGCACTCAGCACCGACGGCAATTTTATCCATATATATATCCGGAGCGTGCAGCAACGTCCCGACAGGAGCAGAAGCCAGCACCGCGATTGCCCCGTTTAGACCTTTGGCAACCAGATTGGTACCTTCCAGCGGATCAACCGCTATATCTACTTGGGGCGGAACCCCCAAACCCACTTTTTCTCCGATAAAAAGCATGGGAGCTTCATCCATTTCGCCTTCACCGATAACGACGACTCCATCGATGGAAACGGTATCAAACATAACCCGCATAGCTGTAACTGCGGCATCGTCTGCGGCTTCCTTGTCACCCAGTCCAACCCAGCGAGCTGATGTGAGTGCTGCGGCTTCAGTGACTCGTGCAAATTCAAGTGCCAGCTCTCTTTCCACAATAAACCCTCCCAATTTTTGGCTGCAAAAAATGCTATCTCCCCCAGAAAGCATTACCTGCTTTACAGGTTATTGAAATGCTTCCTGCCAATCCTGCAGGAATTTTTGTATTCCTGCATCGGTAAGCGGATGTTTTATCATTTGTTTGATGATCTTGTACGGTACGGTGGCAATATGGGAACCAATCCTGGCGGCTTGCAGGACATGAACGGGATGTCTGATACTGGCGGCAATTACTTCTGTATCCAGCGTAAATTGATTGAAGATGGTCATAATATCTTCCAGCAGAATCAATCCATCATTGGCTGTATCGTCTACACGGCCAAGGAAAGGACTGACATAGCTTGCCCCGGCCCTTGCCGCCAGCAGCGCCTGGGTCGCTGAAAATATCAAAGTTGCATTGGTTTTTATTCCCTTTTGTCGGAGATCCCTTATAACCTTAAGCCCATCCTCGGTCATAGCAATCTTGATAACGACATTCGGATGGATCCCGGCCAACATTTCAGCTTCCTGCATCATGCCGGTATAATCCTGGGCAATAACTTCCGCACTGATGGGCCCTTCCACGATCGCACAGATTTCCCGGATAACTTCCCGGTAGTCTCTTTTTTCTTTGGCTACCAGACTCGGATTGGTGGTGACACCTGCCAGAAAACCCATCGCATTTATGTCTTTGATTTCTTCTATATTAGCAGAATCAATAAAAATTCGCAAAAAACATTCCTCCTTTGCAATGGACTATATATTCTCCTGAAGCCTTAAAATTTATTAAAATCAATGGGTTTTTTAGGTTTTTTGGATTCTGAAAAGCCTTCCTCATAAATATATTTTAGGCATGCAGTGGTAAGATTAAATACTGCTCAGGCAGTCTGCTCACTAATAAGATTATTTACCATATCCCGCAATACAATTATATCAAAAGGTTTGGTAATACATTTTTTGACTCCGGCCTCCAGGGCTTTTTTGACTACTTCAATTTCACCATAGGCAGTCATCATAATGATGGGCACATGGTTATGTGTCTGAAGAATGATCTGGGATGCTTCCAGGCCGTTCATATTAGGCATCTTTACATCCATTAAAATAATATCCGGCAATCTTTCCTCAACCATGTTAATCGCTTCCTGGCCGTCAGAAGCCACTTTAACGTCCCAGCCCTCTTTTTTAAAGAGCTCTTCCAGCAGTCTCCTTACCCCTTTTTGATCATCTACAATTAAAATTTTCCCTTTCATTAAGCTCCACTCCAATATAGTTATTTGCTTAACGGATAACGTTATTTATTGTAGATCCTATATTGAAATAAGCTGCGTCTGTTTAATCTTCAATTGATAGCAATTCGACGGGCGAATCCATTCCACCTTCTTTTGTGGAAATTTTAACCACTTTCCCATGATGCAGATAGATCCTGGTTATATCCGGCGAGGTAAGTGTCTTCCTGACCGGCACCGTTACTTCATCACCAATATTTACCTCCCGATCCGGAGGAATTTCAACCAGTGCCATTTGCATGAATACTTTCCCCCGCACCGGATAATCGATCCCCTTTATGCTGACCTGCGGGCCGAAACGGGCAACGTTGCCATAAAGCAATATAATTTTGACTATGGTTTTCAGCAGATCCAGCCAGCCGGACGGTTTGTTGCCTACCTGCAGTGCCAGACCGTCAATAAATCCCACGGGAATAACCGCAACCTGAGCCGCCTTTTTAAGCCGGTAGCTGCGATAATAAGCCAAGTAACTGCCTTTTTCAAGCTTGCGCAGGGATACGATCCTGGTCTTGAAGTGATACGGATCCTCCAGCACCAGATCGGGCCGCGCAATGCCAACCGGAGCCTGTCCCGAAAGCAGGGTCCCTATCCGCACCGCATCCAGTTGCATCTGCGGATATTTAAGCAGAACTGCGCTGTTGGCACAATGGCGCAGCGATATCTTTAACCCCGCCTCCTCCAGTTGGTGTAGAATTTGCATAAAACTTCTGAATTGACCTCGGGTATAGGCCGGGCTGGAAGCCGCCGCAGCCATATGGGTATAAATCCCTTCGATATTAATCCGGCAGTTCTTCCTTATTTTCGGGATTAGCCCCAGAACTTCCTTGGCCTGTAACCCAAAACGTCCCAGGCCGGTGTCCACCTTGAGATGAATTTTTATTTCCGCATCAACTGAAGCACTAACATTATCCAGCAGCTGCCAGTCAAACAGTGAAGCTATCGTTATAGTCAAGTTGTATTTTATCGCTTCCCGCAGCTCGTATTCCGAAATGATGGGGCTAAAAACCAAAATGTTTTCAGCTATTCCAGCCTGCCTTAACTGCATAGCTTCCCGGAAAAAACTGACCGCAAAGTATTCCACCCCGTTGTCACGCAGCAGTTGTGCGGTTACAGCTGCTCCATGTCCATAGGCATCCGCTTTGATTACCGCAATAAGGCGGGTTCCCTCGGCCAGCAAGGATTTGACCGTTTGCAGATTTTTTCCTACCGCATCAAGGTTGATTTCAACCCATTTGTCAGGAAGATTCGGCACCACTATTTTTCCCCCGCTTCTTTTCTTTTACTCAGTAGTGCCCGCGTGCTTTTGCGGTAAACCGGCAGGGCCTTGGTCCACAGTAAATAGAAAAAGGAGTCATAAACGGTGTCCCAGTCTCCAACAAATTCAGTAAATTCTCCGTTAAAACCTTTTTTAAATTTATACAAACCATAGAGAGGATTGCTTTCGTCCAGGTCACCCGAAACGCCGCGAAAATCATACAAGGTGCAGCCTTTTTCCCGCGCCCAGCGAATCATGGACCATTGAATCAAATAATTGGGCATCACATTGCGATACTGGTTGCTTGATGCTCCATACAAATACCATGCTTTGTCACCCATACACATAGCCAGGGTTGCCGCAATAATCTTGCCTTCCCATTCCGCTAAAAATACTTCTCCCATGTCATTCTCAACCATATGTTCCCAGATCATTTCAAAATATTCATAACCCCGGATCAGGAAACGATCCCGTTCAGCTGTTTCTACCAAAACATCATAAAAAGTGCGCAGATCTCCTCGACCGTCAGCCTTTCTTATCTGTACACCTTTTTTCTCGGCCAGGCGGATATTGTAGCGGGTCTTCGCATGCATATTATTTAATAGCTCTTCTTCTGAAGGTGTAATATCAAGGCGAAAAACAAAGGCTGGCTGCACCCCTTCAAAATCCAAACCGGTTTCATTTTTGGCAAAACCGCATTCTTTCAGGATACTGGCAAAAACTTGATCAGAAACTTTTACATCAGGGTCGATTTTTAAAAAAATAGCTCCATGCTGACGGGCGGCCGAACGAGCACCGGTAAAAAGTTCCTTCGCCAGAGCCGGGTTGTCCAATTCCATTACCGGTCCGCGCGGGGAATAAAAAATGGATTTCTTAATACCCGGCAGGGGCAGCGTCCTTTTCAAAATCAACAGCGAGGCTTTTATCTCTCCTTCATTTTCCAATATGAGCGGCAGCGGAGTCCAGCCCATGCCTCGTTTGACCTGACCCCATTCCCAACTCTGCAGGAAATGACCCTTTGGATGCCGGCGAATGAAATCGTTGTAGCGATCTTTTTCATCAGCAGTAATGATTCTGGTATTCATAAAATTCTCCCTTTAAATATTCCTGATCCTGCCATGCATGAGTTAATTATATATCATATCGCGGTTAATAATCTCTTCTCGTTGTATTTTTGCTTAAACCTAAATTCATTTAACGTATTATGCATCTGCTTTTTATGGTTCTGCAATTATTCTTCACATATGCCTGTAAATAATACTAATAATTGCCTCAAATATAATTTTTTTCTGCAAGGAAGGAAATCTGTGTTTTTGTTCGAATAATAAATAATATAAATTATTTTGAATTTTCAGTTGATTGGTCTTGCTAAATTTCTGTCGGTTTTCTAATTATAAGGGGGGGGAAGATAATTGAGTACTTATCTGGATGAGTACAGAAGTAAGCTTATCAGTGTTGAAAAAGCCGCCTCGTTGGTTGAATCCAACAACATCATCGATTATGGCATGTTTGCCACCAAGCCGGTCGATTTTGATGTAGCGTTGAGCAAACGGGCCGGAGATGGTTTGGAAAATGTATCCATAAGAGGGACCGGAACAGTATTGCCAATTCCGGAGGTAATTAAAAACGATCCACAGCAGCTAAGTTTCCAATATTTTTCCTGGTATTATACTTTAATCGACCGAACTGCCGGAGATTACGGCTTATGCTGCCACAATCCCTTCAACTATCATGAAGCTACCTTGCTGGCCGCAAATACAGATTTTTCGCATATGTGGCCCGCAGTTTGGTGCGCGCAGACAACGCCGATGGATGAACATGGCTGTTTTAATTTTGGTTTGGGCAACTCCCACAACCGGGGCCTAGCTTTGGCCTCTAAAATTGCGATCGTAGAAGTCAACGAGAATATGCCCCGGTGTTTGGGCGGCTATGATGAATATGTACATATCAGTGAAATAGACTATATTATCGAAGGCTCCAATTCGCCAATTTTTGCCACTCCTCCATCAGGCAAACCCACCGACGAAGAAAGAAAGATTGCAGAATATATTGTTGAAGAAGTCGTCGATGGGGCAGTTGTTCAATTGGGCATAGGGGCACTGCCCAACCTGATCGGTCATATGATAGCAAATTCAGATCTTAAAGATTTAGGGGTCCAGAGTGAAATGTTTTGTGATGCCTATGTGGCCATGTATGAAGCCGGCAAGATAACCAATGCCAAAAAAGCCAGGGATCTTTACAAGAGTACCTATGCTTTTTCTCTGGGCACCCAGGAGACGTATGACTTTTTAAACAACAATCCCCGCTGTGCATCCTGTAATGTAAACTATACCAATGAGCCTTCCCTTATCGCTGTGAACGACAACTTCATTGCCATCAACAATATTCTGGAGATTGATTTGCTTTCCCAGGTCTGTTCGGAGACCTCGGGTTTAAGACAAATATCCGGGACTGGCGGACAGTTGGATTTCGTGGTAGGGGCATTCCATTCCAAAGGCGGCAAGGCTTTCCTGGCTTTCTCCTCAACCTTTAAAGACAAGGAAGGCAAGGTCCACTCCCGAATCAAACCGATGCTATCTCCCGGCGGAGTAGTTACTGTTCCCCGTACCCAGGTACAATGGCTGGTTACCGAATTTGGCAAAGTCAACCTTAAAGCCTTGTCGATCTGGGGTCGGGCAGACGCTCTGGTCAGTATTGCCCATCCCGATTTCCGCGATGACCTGATTAAATCAGCTAAAGAAATGAAACTCTGGACGCGTACGAACAGGATTCCCTTCTAACCTGATAGCTGTCAAATTTAGTGCTCTTAAATTTCAATCCCGTATCACCGGTTTTTGATGATACGGGATTGCTTTATGCTTTGAATTTAAATGAAATGATAAAGGCCGACGGATTTTTTCCTCGTTTTAATATTTTTTCATTTCCAGAGTTGCTTTGATCAAACCTAAAAACAAAGGATGGGGGCGATTGGGACGGGATTTTAATTCCGGATGGAACTGACAGCCAACAAACCAGGGATGATCATTTATCTCAATCATTTCCACCAGGCTGCCGTCCGGGGAGAGGCCGCATATTTTCATGCCGTTTTGCTCCAGCAACTCCCGGTAATCGTTATTAATTTCGTAACGGTGCCGGTGCCTTTCAGTGATCAAATCCTGACCGTAGGCGGCCATAGTCTTTGTACCCGGCAGCAAATGACAGGGGTAAACGCCCAGACGCATCGTCCCGCCTTTATTTTCGATCCTTTCCTGGGCGGACATCAGGTGAACAATCGGATGCGGAGTATCAGGGGCAAACTCCGAGCTGTTGACTCCATTTAAACCGCATATGTTGCGTGCAAATTCAATCACTGCGCACTGCATACCCAGACAGATCCCCAAAAAAGGCACCTTGTTCTTGCGAGCATAACCGGCAGTAGCAATCTTGCCTTCAATTCCACGTTCGCCAAAGCCGCCCGGAACCAGAATCCCATCAGCATCCTGCAAAATGTTTTCCGGTCCTTCTTTTTCAATTTTTTCAGCATCAATCCATTTTATTATGATTTCTGTATTGTATTGGAACCCTGCATGCTTGAGTGATTCCACCACACTCAGATAAGCGTCCGGCAACTCGACATATTTTCCTACCAGTGCGATGGTTACTTTTTTATCCAGGTTTCTCACCCGGTTCACCATTTCTTCCCAGTCGGCCAGGTCAGCTTCCCGACATTGCAGACCGAGTCTTTTGACCACCTCACGGTCAAAACCTTCCTGGGCCAACATGAGGGGAACTTCATAAATCGAGCTGGCGTCTTTTAATTGAATGACGGCTTCCCGGTCTACATCACAAAACAGCGCCAGCTTGGCTTTAATATCTTCGGAAAGATCTTCTTCGGTTCTGCACACCAGAATGTCGGGCTGGATACCGATGCTCCTCAGTTCTTTCACGCTGTGCTGGCTGGGTTTGGTTTTTAGTTCACCGGCGGCTCTTATGTAGGGAATCAAGGTGACGTGAATATACATGACCCGGTCTTTGCCGAGATCAAATTTAAGCTGACGGATTGCTTCCAAAAAAGGCAGGGACTCTATATCTCCGACCGTACCCCCGATTTCAGTAATCACCACATCGGGTTTGACCGCACTTATTTTTTCGGATTTCAATACTTGTTCTTTTATCTCATTGGTAATGTGAGGGATAACCTGCACGGTCTGACCGAGATAGTCACCACGCCGTTCTTTATCTAAAACTGTCTGATAAATCCTTCCGGTGGTTACATTGGCATATTTGCTTAGATTCTGGTCTACAAAGCGTTCATAATGCCCTACATCCAGATCTGTTTCTGCACCGTCTTCTGTGACATATACTTCACCATGCTGGTAGGGGCTCATCGTACCCGGATCGACATTTATATAAGGATCGAATTTTTGCAGGGTTACTTTTTGCCCCCGGCTTTTCAACAGCCTCCCCAATGAAGCAGCCGTAATTCCTTTTCCCAGGGATGAGACCACACCCCCGGTTATAAAAATATACTTGGTCACTTGCCAGTCCCTCACTTTCCCGTAACTCTTAATGCAAATCCTTCTGTATTTTAAGCTTCTTGATAGAAGGAGGTCAACCCATAAGATAATCCAGTACTATGATTTGTGTTTCGTTAGGCAAGTCCTGTGAACTGATTTCCAAACTGGGTAATTTCAACACTTTTTCATATTTGCCGGTAAACTCTTCTACTGGTGCCAGACGGAAGGAAAGATGGGGGGTCTGAAAATGCATGGGAATAACGATTCGGGGCCGTAAAAGGCCAACTATTTCATAAGCTGCATCTGCGTCTACAGTAAAATTCCCCCCCACCGGCAACAGCAGTATATCAACGACACCTATCTCTATAGCTGTTTCCTGGCTCAATATATGACCGAGATCACCCAGATGCAGCAGATTTATTTCTTCTGTGCTGATTTTAAAAACGGTGTTACCACCTCTCTCCTGCCCGGATTTTTGGTCATGAAAGGTGGGAAAACCCTGTATGCTCATCCCCTCCAACTGGTAAAAACCGGGAGCAGAGAAGACCTGAGGTGAGCCGGAAACATTTTCAACTGTATTATGATCCCAATGCTGATGACTTACCGTAACCACGTCTGCCCGGCGGGGGAACATAGGATAACCCAGTTCATCATTAAACGGATCGGTGATAATTGTGCCGGCACTAGTATCTATCTGAAAGGATGCGTGTCCAAACCATTTAATCAACATTATCTATGCTCCGTTTGCATCCTGCTGGTATCGTAATACCAGCAGCCTTCGCCCTGATAAACCAGACGGTTGTCTAAATTAATACGGGTATAAATGGAGTTTAGTGTATCCACGTCATCCTTCTTTTGCATCCTTGCCGCAACCATCTTCAGTAAATCAAGGTAGTACATAGGCTCCGCCTGTTCGGTCAGAATTTCAACCGCCCAGTCCGCTTCACTTTTCTTTCTTTTGATCATATCTATCCCTCCTACATCTGCTCGGGTGCGCTGACCCCCAGAATATCAAGTGCATTTTTCAGCGTTATACGGGTGCATTCCATCAGCACCAGGCGTGCATCCTGCAATGCTTTATCTTCATTCAGAACCCGTTGATGATTATAAAAACTGTGGAACATTCCCGCCAGATCCAGTACGTATCTGGCCATACGATGCGGCGCCATGGTTCGTGCAGCAATGGCAATTTCTTCCGGAAAATCGGCAATCTTTCTTATAATCTGCAATTCCTCCGCACCCCAGCACGAATAATCGATCTTCTGCAGATCAGGCATTGCCGCTCCTGCAGCCTGGGCCTGGCGGAAAATGCTCCTGATTCTGGCATGGGCGTATTGAACGTAATAAACCGGGTTTTCCTGGCTCTGTTGCTTGGCCAGTTCCATGTCAAAATCAAGATGACTGTCCGGACTGCGCATGACAAAGAAAAAGCGGGCTGCGTCCTTGCCGACTTCTTCAATTAATTCATCCAGGGATACGGTCGTACCGGTACGTTTGGACATACGTACAATCTGACCTCCCCGATATAGTCTTACCAGCTGCATCAGCATGATGTCAAGACGATCCGGATCATAACCGATGGCCTGCATGGCGCCTTTCATGCGGGCAACATGGCCATGATGATCAGCACCCCAAACATTTATAACCCAGTCGAAGCCACGATCGAATTTATCCTTGTGATAGGCGATATCAGCAGCAAAATAAGTAGGCAGACCGTTGGCCCTGAGCAAAACTTCATCTTTTTCATCGCCGAACATGGTAGTTCTGAACCAGAGTGCGCCTTCCTGCTCATAAACATAATCGCGTTCCCGCAGATATTCTATAACTGCTTCAACTTTGCCCCCATCATGCAGCGTTTTTTCACTGAACCAGACGTCATAGCTAATGCCGAAATCGTTAAGCGTTTTTTTAATATAACCAACCTTTTCCTGCAATGCATATTCAATCATCAGCTGCTGACGCTTATCCGAATTTATGGTCAGAAAATAATCCTTATATTCCCGGATGATGTTCTTGACCGTATCGACTACATCCTGACCGGCATAGCCATTTTCGGGAAATTCTACATCCTGCCCCATCAATTGCAGGTATCTGGCCTCCAGAGACTGCCCGAACACTTCAATCTGGTTGCCGCAGTCATTGATATAAAATTCTCTCTCCACATCGTAGCCGGCCCGGGCCAGCACATTGGCCAGGGTATCCCCCAGAGCTCCGCCGCGGGCGTTGCCCATATGCAGATTGCCGGTCGGATTGGCACTTACAAATTCCACTTGTACTTTTTTGTTAAGCCGCGGATTTTCACCGAAGTGATCGCCCATACCGATAACCATGGCCGGAATTTCATGGAGCCAATTATTATTTAAAAAGAAATTAATAAAACCCGCCCCGGCAACTTCCACTTTCGCCAGGAAATTTTCTTTACGGTCAATGTGGCTGATAATAATTTCAGCAATTTGCCGCGGTGCCATGCGTGCCTGACGCGCCAACAGCATCGCCGCGTTGCAGGCGAAATCTCCATGGCCACTGTCCTTGGGTACTTCAATTACGAATTCAGGGGGCAGCTGGTAATCCAATTGCCCGCAATCTCTTGCTTTTTCCAAAGCTTCAATTACCAAACGTGCAAGCTCTTTTTTAATATTCTGAATAGGATTCATCCAGATTCTCCTTTTTTGGGTGATGGAAATTTATAAACAATTAAGCAGGTAAATTTTTGGGATTTTAAAATTCTCGGCCCTAATGTAAAACTACTATGTAAAAAGCAGGCAAAGAAATGACAAGTCCTGCAGATTCGACCGGCAGATATAATATCATTGCAAACTTCGGTCAGCAGAGTGAGTATTCCTCAATCTCCGTGTTATCATACATCAGCAGTTGATAAAAGTCACGGTTATTTTACTTTTAGCAGACAAAAAGAATATCGCTTAAAACAATCTACATCTAATTATAACTAATAAACGATTTTCTAAAATGTTTTTCTAAAACTTTTATTCGATCAGAAGTACAAATTTTTAAACCCCGAATTCAATGCAAATGGTTTATACTAGAGCTAAATTTACCGGCAGAACCGCCCGGATTAACTGATTGGTTTTATTTCATCGGGAAGGAAGCGTTGGTATGTTGCTCGCGCTGAAAATTTTACTGACGGTTGCCGCCATAGCGATTTTACTGCTTTTGATCTGCCTTATTATGCCCCTGACTTATGAAATTTCCCTGTCGGGTCAACAGCCCGGCGTGCAGTTTAATGTCTTATGCCGCAACTTTTTTTTAGCCATAGAAGCCAAACGCAGAATTGGTAAAATGGGATCTGAACTGCTCATATTTAATCGACCGGTTGTATTCAGATCAAAAAAGAAATCTTCATCATCTGCGCGCCGCGCCTCCAGCGCCCGGGACAAGCAAAAATCATCCCCCTCCCTGCTGCGTGAAGCTATTGGGGATTCCGCCCTTCTTAAGCGCAGCCTGAAGTTCATCGCTGCGGTGTGGAAAAAGGCAAAACCACGCCATCTAAACGTTGATGCCTGTATCGGCTGCAGCGAGCCTCACTATACCGGCTGGATGATGGCTGCAGCAGCTATGCTGCAGGCAGACAATAGCTGCTATACGATTCATATTGAGAGCAATTGGCTGGAACCCTGTCTGGATGGAGAGATACATTTAGCCGGAAAATTTATTCCCGCCGTAATTCTGTGGCAGGTTTTAAAGTTCCTGGCCAGTTCTGAAGTCAGACCCTATTATAGGATCCATCACGGCTGCATCGTTGTTGCCCGGATGCAAACTGCCTGAAATGTGCACTGCTTTTACTGCTTAAGAAAAAATATTCATCTTTGAAAGGAGAGGAAAGTAATGGATTTATCCCAACAGATCGGCGTTTTATTTTCTGAACTGGAAAGAATTTTCCGCACCAATACCGAAGTCGGAGAACCAATCACTGCCGGTAACGTAACCGTTATCCCCATCACCAGCATCTCCTTCGGGGCCGGGAACGCCGGGGCCGGATCACAGAAAGGAAAAGAAGGAGACAATGCCCGGGGCGGTGCCGGAGCAGGCGGCAAAATAACCCCGGTGGCGGTGATTGTTATCAGGGATGACGATGTCAGCGTGCTGCCATTAGGCAATAAAAACTCCATGGATAGCGTCATGGCCCAGCTGCCTGGCATCATCAGTCAATTTAAAAATAAAAAAGAAAACCAGTAGACGTAAAGTCTTATGCAGATCTCGCAGCTCCAGCTTGCATATGGTTTGTTTTTAGAGTAATCTATTGGCATTGTCAATAATTTACTCACAAAAACACTTGGAAAGGATGGTCTCTTTATGCCCCAAAATCCGGAAGTAACAATAGAAATGGAAAACGGAAATAAAATCGTAATTGAATTATATCCTGAAATAGCCCCCAACACTGTCCGTAATTTTATTTCCCTGGTCAGCTCCGGTTATTATAACGGGGTGATTTTTCACCGCGTAATCCCCGGCTTTATGATTCAGGGAGGATGCCCGCAGGGAAATGGTATGGGCGGACCGGGTTACAGTATTAAAGGTGAATTCTCCGCCAATGGTTTTTCTAACCAGCTGCAGCATGACCGCGGCGTTATTTCCATGTCCAGGACCTCCATGCCCAACTCGGCTGGCTCACAATTTTTTATTATGACGCAGAAGTCGCCCCATCTGGACGGACAATATGCCGCCTTCGGCAAAGTAATTTCCGGTATGGAAGAGGTAGACCGTATTGTACATGTCGACCGCAGCCGCAGTGACAAGCCTTTTGCAGATCAACGCATGCAAAAGGTTACGGTGGATACTTTCGGAACAGATTTCGGCGAAGTAGAAAAATACTAACCCACCAGAAAAGAAATTCAAAATCTAATAGAGCAGCAAAAAGCTATATCCGTTTGGACTCGGGTACAGCTTTTTTTGCGGTCTTACCGCTATTTTGCAACGACCATTTAAGGGATAAAGTTCATTTTTCTCGCTTCAAATTCCAGCCAATCACGGAAATCAGACTGTCGATCCATACCATTTTCTTGACCCGGGTACGGGATTCTATCCTTTTAAATAAACGATGCCATATTCCGTAACCACATATTATTCATCCGTACGGGAACCGTGGTATAAATAAATGCCGTTGGTTATAGTAAGAACGGTTTAGAACGGAATATGCAAGGGATCGCTTGATTTCAAGCAAGAAACTACTGCTTTAGCTCACCAGGCTGGCGGTTGCCGCCGGGTAAGTACGTCTGAGCATAATCTCACCGCAGCCTTTTTGCTGCAGGATCCCATTGACCGTACCCATGGCCAGATGAGGAAAATTGTTCTGTTGGCTTAAATGGGCCAGAAATACCTGCATTACCCCGGTATGGGGAATCCGGGCCAAAACGCTTCCCGCCTCTTGGTTGGAAAGATGCCCCTGCGGGCCGCTGATACGCTTCTTCAGGTAAGCAGGATAGGGGCCTTCTTTGAGCATGGCCGGATCATGGTTTGATTCCAAAATTAAATTATCGGCATAAACCAAAGCCGCTTCAACCGTCGGTGTAATTCGGCCCAAATCTGTTGCCAGCACGGTCTTGGCATTGCCCTGCAAAAGACAAAAACCGACCGGATCAACAGCGTCATGGGAAATATCAAAGGGCACAATTTTCATGGTGCCCAGATCGAGTGACATGCCCAACTCACGGCAACAGTCCCGAGGCAGTTTACCCCGACAAGGGATCTTCTCCCAGGTGGCAGGCCGGGTATAAACCGGCACTTTATAACGCCGTACCAACACATCAAGCCCTTGGATATGGTCAGTATGTTCATGGGTGATAAAAATCGCATCCAGTTGGCTGGGATCAAAACCAACCCCCGCCAGGCCCTTTTCAATGCGACGGGTACTTATACCGGCATCGATTAAAATTTTATGGCCGCCCATCTCAATAAAGGCCGCATTGCCGGTACTGCCGCTGGCCAGAATATGTATTTGCATAAAAGTTCCCTTCATTATGTACTTTAAAATTAACAACTTTATAAATTATAGCTTACTTGTCTGCACCGCGGGTAACAATGAAATTATTTTGCAGTATCAATTATCGCAAACTCATTATTTTTTGTCTTTTTCTTAAAACATAGCTCTACTTATTCCATGCTGCCCAGCCGGGCGTGCACGGCCAGCCAGATGCAGGGCGGGTCTGAACTTGTATAAGTGACTTGGTGTCTTTCATGGGCCGGGATCAGCAGCCAATCACCCGCGTTCAGTTTTTGCATGCGGCCATCTTCCCAGCTAATTTCCGCCTGGCCCTGCAGCAGTATCACCCACTCGTCCCGTCCCTGGTCATACCACTGGTTTTCCGGTGTGACCTGCCCGCAGGATATGATTCTTTCAATAAGTACGCCGTGATCCGGAATCAGGGTTTCAAAAACTTCCCCGTCCGATAAAACCGTTGGCAGATCAAAAATATTCATATTCGTTCCCCTTGCCGGTATATGATACGTTTAAACAATTTGCTTTCACCAAAAATCGCTTCGGGCTGTTGTTGATATTTAAGCCAACCAGTGCTTTAATATTGCGCATTACATAATGCTCCCCGTCTGGCATTAATGGAAAATCACCTCATTATGGATATTTCTTGATGACTCAAAGGATGCGATTGGGTGATTCATCCCTAGTCATTTTTAAACCAGTTGCGGCATAAATCGCCATACACTTTATAGGCATTTTCTAAAATAAAATCCCAGGGCAGATAAGCAAAATAGCCGTATTCCTTTACATATTCAATGTAAGGCTGTCCATTCAAGTCCAGGGAGGATAAAATCGCGTCGTGTTCACCATCAAATTCCACCGTCGGGACCTGAATCCGTTCACAGATTTCACGGTCAAAAGTTGCTGCCGCTTTGACCCACTTGCCATTTAGAAAAAGATGATTGTAGGCGTGCGGAAAAAACAAATTATCACCCATTGCCTCAACCGCTTCCGGCGGCGATTTATGATTGCGGATGGAGACCAGGATCAAACGGCTTGGTATGCCTGCCCCGCGGGCCAGCGAAGCCAGCAGGATCGCTTTTTGCAGACACCAGCCTTGTCCGCTGGCCAGAATGGCAGAAGAATGATATGCATTGCGGTCTCCAGTGGTAGCGTACATATTATAATGACAGTTGTCACGAACATAATAAAATAGCCGGACCGCCTTCTCAATGTCGCTGCCGCAACCCTCCGTAAGTTGTCTGCAAAGTCCGGCAACGGCAGGATGATCAAAGTCAAAGTCCTGGTCGGCCCGTAAATAGTCCTGTATATTTTCCATTTCCCCACACTACCCTTCTATACATTATCCTTTTGGCTTTTTTCTAATCAGGCGGTGCTTAAATCTGCCTTTATATTTCCATTTTAAAGGATATGAACCGGAATGAAAAATATTTCCGAAAATTGTTTGACCATTATTGACTATTTGCAAAGCGCTTATTATACTTAGCTTATAGGGAGAAGTGCACCACCTATTCATAAAAAAGAAAAATAAACGATTTTTTGACTTTGGCTAACTTTGGAATGCAATTACACCTATTTGCTATGTAAAACCTGTTTGCAGTTTTGTTGCCGGAATAACTAATATTTTGCCGGCAATGGTTCAAACTTAACGAAGAAGTCGATACGAGGAGGGAAAAGAAATGAAAAAAGCTGTAGGTATTGATTTAGGAACCACCAATTCGGTCGTTGCCATTATGGAATCCGGAAGTCCAACCGTAATTGTCAACGCAGAGGGAGCACGCACGACTCCTTCAGTCGTTGCTTTTAAAAATAACAATGAAAGATTGGCCGGGCAGATTGCCCGTCGCCAGGCGGCTTTGAATCCGCAGCAAACCTTTTATTCGATCAAACGTTTTATGGGGCGCCGCTTCTCTGAAGTAGCCGATGAGCGCACGCTGGTGCCGTACGAAGTTACCGCCGGCCCCAATGATGCGGTGCGTTTTAAGGTCGGCGAAAAACTGTATGCACCGGAGGAGATTTCGGCCATGATTCTGCGTAAACTGGTAGATGACGCCTCCCAGTTTCTGGGCGAAACCATCACCGATGCAGTCATAACCGTACCGGCTTATTTTAATGATGCCCAGCGCCAAGCGACCAAGGACGCCGGCAAAATTGCCGGACTGAATGTATTGCGGATCATCAATGAGCCGACCGCCGCCTCGCTGGCCTATGGACTGGACAAAAAAGCCAATGAAACCATTCTCGTTTTTGACTTGGGCGGCGGGACCTTTGACGTCTCCATCCTGGATGTTGGTGACGGAGTTTTTGAAGTCCGCTCCACCAACGGTGATACCCATCTGGGCGGTGATAATTTTGACAAAGCCATCGTCGACTGGCTGGCAGAAGAATTTAAAAAAGATTACGGGATCGATTTGCGCACAGACAAGCAAGCCCTGCAGCGGCTGACTGAAGCAGCAGAAAAAGCCAAGGTAGAACTATCCAGCGTTAGCGAAACCCAGATCAGTTTGCCGTTTATCACCGCTGATGCCAGCGGTCCCCGTCATCTGGATATAAAATTGACCCGGGCCAATTTTGAAAACATGATCCATGATCTGGTGGAAAGATGCCGGCAGCCGGTGCTGAATGCCCTGCAGGATGCACGTCTGACCGCAGCTGATATTGATGAAGTCATCCTGGTGGGCGGCTCGACCCGGGTACCTTTGGTACAGAAACTGGTACGTGATCTGATCGGTAAGGAGCCCAACATGGGCGTCAATCCCGATGAAGTGGTGGCCGTCGGCGCAGCCATTCAGGCCGGCGTGCTTATGGGAGAAGTTAAAGATGTGGTGCTGCTGGATGTGACGCCGCTGTCCCTGGGCGTTGAAACCATGGGCGGCTTGATGACCAAACTGATTGAGCGCAACACCACCATTCCGGTGCGGCGCAGTGAAGTATTTTCAACGGCGGAAGATAACCAGCCGGCCGTTGATATAAACGTGCTGCAGGGCGAAAGGGAGATGGCCCGGGATAATCGCTCCCTGGGCAAATTCAAGCTGGATGGGATCAGTCCAGCTCCGCGCGGCATCCCTCAGATTGAAGTCACCTTTGACATCGATGCCAATGGGATTTTAAAAGTCAGCGCCCGGGATCAGAGCACCGGCAAAGAGCAGACCGTCACCAT
>Ga0123326_1000232_pt1 | contig 55942 bp, 53 predicted proteins | sample BioC13SIPDNA_FD_89739 | JGI IMG/M metagenome (GOLD analysis project Ga0123326, IMG submission 89739) | Anaerobic biogas reactor microbial communites from Washington, USA - Biogas_R1_A C13 SIP DNA | ecosystem: Engineered > Bioreactor > Anaerobic > Unclassified | place: Washington, USA | collected...
AAAGAGGAAGTTCAGCGTTCCACGCCGAACCAAGCGGGAAGCACAAATCTCTTTGGTGAGATTTGGCTTCCGCCTGGCTACGCCGGAATTCATCTCGTGTCTCCGCACCCGGTTTCCGGATTGTGGGATGACATTTTCCCTGATGACTTATACCATGACATTATTGCTGATCAACAACAAAATTGCTTTTGATCCATTGACATTCTGAGGGCAATTATATAAAATATATCGTTAACTTGACTAAGACCAGCTTGTTATTATACAATAGAATACATAAATGAATAAGAAGGTGATATGTTTGGATTCTCCCAGGCCGATATCACAGATCAAGGAAGATCTAGATGGATTTGTAGGGAGCCGCATCCGATTGAAGGCCAATCGAGGCAGGAACCGCATTATTGAACGAGAGGGCGTCCTGGAGTCTACCTACCCAAACATCTTTATCATCAAGATAAACGAGCGTAAAGTAGAGAGACGAGTTTCCTACAGCTATGCTGATGTTCTAACAGAAACAGTCGAGCTATTTGTATACGATAAGGATGAAGAAATCAGAATAGTCAGTGGTCATAAATAACCGCCTAACAGCGGTTATTTATTCATTAATCTTTAATTAAACCGCTATAACCAGCGGTTTTTTTACTGTAATAGTAATGGTATTAGCAACCGGGGCGGGGCGGTAGAACCGGCTTGCTCCATTACGGCGGGTTAATATTGAATGTAAACCCTGTGACATATCGAAAACTATTCTTCGCCGCCGTCTTACACTGGTAACCTCCGGGAGGATAAATTGATTTATAACTACCCGGGATCGGGATGCCTGGTTTATTCCCGGCACCTTACTCAGTGTTTTTTCCATAGCCCCCAGGATTTTTTGGGCCCGGGCCAGCCAGGTATTTTCGCGGGCCTGTGCTATGCGGGCGCTTTTCAGGTGCCAATTGTTTTCGTTAATTGCCTGCCTCACGTTGGCGATAAATTCATCATCGTTGTGGGAGAAATAAACCCCCTCCACGGCCCTTGCCTCCGGCAGAGCTGAAGTGACTACCGGAATTCCGGCCGCCATGTATTCCCACATCTTAATGGGATTAACTGCCTCGGTCATACTTGAGATTCGGAAAGGGATAATGCCGGCGTCAAACATTTGCGTATAATTTGGAAGGGTATTAAACTCTTTGAATCCCAGCCAATGGAGATTGGAACGACGTGGCACACTGGTCACATTGTACATGGGCCCTAACATTAACACATTGCCATGGGGAAAGCTATCTGCCAGCCGGGTTATCAGATTAAAATTCAACCAGGAAGCGATGGCGCCGTGGTAACCGATAATTGGGGATTGCATAGAACTTAATTCCGCCGGGACAGGAAGGGTGCGGTTTTGGGCCTGGGCAAAATGATTAAAGTCACACCCGTTAGGTATCAGGATGGTGTTGGAGTTTATGGAGATACAGTCATTATAGAGCTTTTGAGAAGAAGCGATTACCAGATCTGCCGCTGTCAAAGCCCGGCGCAAATAAGGGGCTAAATTTTCAAACTCCTCGGATGGTTCATCCAGGCAATCAAAAACCACCAAACTCGGGTTATATCGGGGTATTAAGTCCACGTGATTCGGGGAGCTGAAATAAAAAACGGGGCGGCCGTTTATTAATCCGCGCGGATCTACGCTGTTAAGAACAGTCAGGTTGTTTGATATCCGGTTAATCCCCCGTTTCCTGGAAGTATGGAGTCCCGGGTTCATGTAAAACACTTTGACTCCCAGAGACGCGAAAGCTTGCATAAGTTGCTGGGGGCGCTGCACCAGCCAATCAAAATCGATAGTAGGGGGGTAGATTATATTCTGGATAGCCATTGTATCCCTCCTGTCATATTGACTTAATCGTAATCTCGTTTCGTGACAACTAACCACGGTCTATACCGGTGTCTACAGAAAGGTGAGCTTTGTCCGGCCATACTTCGCTTTCAGTAATGTTTGATTATTCCACGTTTCACTTTCATGGGGTACCAGTTTTGATGACCTGACCTTCCTGCTGAATAACAATACCCGGAGCTATTAGACACCATAGCGGGGATGTTTGCCCGTATTATGTTTAAGAGCTCTTCGGCCCGGTGTTGGTAGGTGTGTCTGGCATATACCTCTGCTTGACCTGCCCGGGCAATTTTCATGCGTTCTTCCGGCCGGGGGAGATAATGTTTTAACAGCTCCTCAGTTTCTTCGGGTGATTTGGACCATACCAGGTGCCGGTGATTGACAAAAAATCTTTCTATGGCCGGGGTCCATTGAGTAAGATGGAAGGCACCGCATCCCAGGGCCTCAAAGGTTCTCATACTCATCATGGTAGGCGATGTATTAACCGAATGGAGTCCCAGCACAATCCGAGCCGACGAATAGGCGGTTCGCATTTCTTCATAGCTTAAGTGGCCGCCATAGAATTGCGGATCTATAGAGAAAGGATTTTTCCGGTCAAGCCACCAATCCAGTCCATATATTTTCAGGTCGGCTCCCTGGGCCATGAGGGGCTTCAATATTATCTCCATGCCTTTAAAGCGGGCAGAAAACTGTCCGTAATTATTGCCGATAAAGATACAATCATGACTAAGACCAGGGTCTGGGTGAACCTGATGGTGAAATGATGGTGTACAGGCAAACATCATCAGATGGGCCTTGATTCCCCGGGCTTGATACTTGGGGATGCACTCAGCCGCGGTAGTAAATACCAGTTTTGAATTTGATGCCATTGGCAGTGATAAAGAATCAAAATAGAGAGGATCCTCACTGCCCCAAAAAACATGAGGGATCCTCCGGCGGCGAAGATCCGAAAATACATGTTTGCCAAACCTGCCCCAGCCCCCTTGGGAAAAGACCAGGTCAGGGTGAAAAGAATCCAGGCATTGACCCAGATAATCAGGAGACTGGCTCAGGGCGGCACCCAGGTCGATTATTTGCACCTCTTTGCCCAGTTCCAGGAGAGTTCGGGCCAGGCCGTGGGTAATCATAGGATTAGTATCAGTAAATAAAAATTTCAAATCCCAACTGCCTCCTTTATCTCCGGCAACAGGGTTTGCCGGCCGAAGACAAACAAATTCCAGCGGGAGCCGCATCTCCCTGTTTGGCTCGGAACTATCTTACTCCCTTTTGGGAGAACAGCAGATTTCTTTGGCAATATTATCATATGGAGGAATAACCCGGATGGTTCCAAAGTTAGAAGTGAGAAATGAAAAGTTGGATGCCGCAGGTACGGGTGAATTACCCGTGCCCTGGCATCCATTCCTGTTTCCGCTTCCCAATTGAATTGAGGGGAGAGTTTGCTAAAGGCGGCGAAAGGCCTGCAATATCTGTTGAGCCCGCAGCCGGTAGTTATGTTTTTCGTAGACTTCCTTCTGGGCCACCCTCGCTCTTTCGCGACGCTCATTATCACTCATAGCCAGAATTGTGTTTACCGCTGCCAAGGCTTGTTCCGTATTGCGCACCTGCCAGATCAAATCTCCAAAAATGTTTTCCTGGGCCTGAGTATAGTGGGCAAGATAAAGGCCTCCTCCGCATCCCAAGGCTTCATAAGGCCGCATGGAAGTCTGAGTGCTGGAGGTATCGTCACAATTAACCCCCAGGACTATGCGGGCCGAGCTGTAAGCAGCGGGCAGATCTTCATAAGGAAGCAGGCCATAATATACCCAGGGATAAGATACCAGGTTAACTTCAGCACCGGGATCCATCCAAAAGTGACCCCATATTTTAATAGAGCATCCTTTTTCCACCAAGGGCATTATGAACCAGTTAACCTCCTGATAACGGAATGCATAATTACTGGCCACCAGAACCAGATCACAGACATGATCTTCCCGAGGGCCGGTGTAATAATGGAAGTTCGGATTACAGCCAAAGAGTAAAACCTCTGACCCTTTACCCATAGCCTCATAGCCGGGGACACATTCGGCAGCAGTGGTAAAAATATAGTCAACTGAGGGTGCAAAGCACATAGAGGTATAATCAGTGGAGACCGGATCCTCAATGGCCCAATATAAATGAGGTATATTAAGGCTGCGGATGGTATGGCAAACTGTGGGCACATCAAAACCCGGATAACCCTCCGTAAATATAAAATCAGGCTTAAATTCGCCAACCGCCGCCAACAAACGTTTTTTCTGCTCTCTTACGGATAATCCGCCCCAGAGCCGCTCTTTCTCACCCTGGATCACTCTGGTCCGACACCCGATCTGGCCAAAGCCCTCCGCTAATCCGTATTTGATTAATGGAGCTTCATTAGTAAACAGTACTCGCAACCGTAAGTCACTCCTTTGACATCAATATATATCCTGACCTGACAATGGGGCAGCAAGGCCAATAATCCGATGACTAATCTGCCCTAAGGCCCCCGCCTCTATAGGCGGCGGGTGCCCAAGGGCAGTTAAGTTCCTGGATCTGTGCGACTAAGCTTCAGATGGAGTCAAAACTCCACCTGAATCAAGTCTTACTTTATCAGCTGCATATTAATCTATTCTGTTGAGGGTCAGGCGGTGAAAAGGGTGCCCAGAGACGTTTCGGGGTCTGTTTGCATATAAAGTAGTAACGATAATTACATTTTTGGAGGTAACGGAACAATTATATCTGCGCGAGTGATGATAGGGTGCCCGGTGCGGGAGCGGGGCTGGATTCTGCCCCGCTATTTAAAGTGTCTGACTGATTTAGACTATCCGGCCGGCCAGATTGAATATGCTTTCGTGGTAAATGACAGTCAGGATGATACATTAGAGATTCTTCAGGAGTTTGCCCGTAATGCTCAGTCACCGGTGGAAATCCGTCAGGTCAACCTAAAAAGCCGCACTTCTCCGGTTCGGGGGGCACACAGCATTGGCAATTTAGTGGTGTTACGAAACATTCTGTTAGATATGTTTTTAATAAGTACGGCGACTCACCTGTTTTCCCTGGATAGCGACATTTTGGCGGAACCAGACAGCCTGGCCCGATTAATAGACCTTGATCTTCCGGTGGTATCTATGCTGGTTCCTAACGACAGGCATTTGGAAACGAAAGGTTACTACAATATAGCTAATCTTCAAGGAGACCAGTATTTACCGATCATGAAATTCCCTCGTGACCAGGTAATTCCTGTTGACTGTACCGGCGCCGGGTATCTGATCAGGCGAGAGGTAATTGAAGCCGTGGGAGTCAGATATTATCCTCATCGCCAGGGTGAGGATGCAGGCTTTTGCAGGGTGGCCCGGGCCAGGGGGGTAGGTCTCTGGTGTCATACCGGTATAAGAGCCGCTCATATCATGGTCCGGGAAGGCAAATGTCAATAATAATAGCACTAGTACTAAAAGGATTGATAAAAACCCGCCATACTAAAAGAAAAGGATGCAGCTTAAGCACACTTCGATCCTGTATTTCATAATATATCCTAGAAATTCACCTGCATAGGGGTTCCCTCCCGCCAACAAAGGAGGTTGCGGATTTCAAAGCAAAGGAGGGAAGAAGAAATGGGTTTGATTTGTGAATACCCTTGTAGACTTGATCTTTTTGCCGAGGTTGTAAAAGCAAAAAACTGCCAGCGCCAGGAAAAGGTTTTAGATGAGATAATTTGTATACCCAAAGAAGATGTTGGGGGTAGAATCACTGAGATAGACGATATTAAAGTACAGTTAATATCTGCCGAAGAAACTTTTGTGGGTAACCACCGGGTAAAAGTAACCCTGGCATTTAATGTGGTTCTGATTGTTATAGTCGGAGATGATCCGGGTTGTTTCGAAATCGTTACCCTGGAAGGATTCGTTTTTAATAAGAATATCCCCTTGGATCAATTCAACCCGCCCATAAGTCCTCAGGAATTCAAGGAAGAGGTTGAAAGATCACAGATAATCTTGAAGAACTGGAGTTTTGAAGGTGAAATATTGGGAAATTGCGAGGATCCCAACAGCCCGTGTTTTGTTGCGACACCCATAGCCGGAACCTGCATCTTGCTCAGAGTCTTTGTTGATATAATCGACAAATTGACCAAGTTCCATGACATAGTGGTTTTTGCCGAGCTTGATCCCGACGATTGCTAGTCCCCTATGCCTGGCTTTTGCCGGGCATTTGTTTAAGTAAAAAGGGGGGGGCTTGGCTGAGTCTCCCCTGTCAGCCTGGGAGGAATGAGTCAGTTGGATTCAGGGCAGAATGACCGTAACCAAATCAGAGAACGTATCAGAGAACTGATCAATACCCAAAGGGAGTTCAACGAGCAGGTGCAGCAATTCCGTCAAGAGATCGGAGACCAGGAAATGAAGCGGATCCTGGAAGAAGTCTCCAGACAAGGGCAGGCGAATATTCAAAAGCTTTCCCGGTTACTAGCAGTAAAATGCATTGTTTGAAGATAGCGAAGCCCTCTGGAAGAGGGATACTAACGTTTTGATTCTTTACCCGCTCTAATTTGCATCAGATATATGTGCGGCTCTCCTGCTGGAATGGTTGGTGGAATTTTAGGCCTCTTTATGCGGAAAAATTGATCTGGACGGGTTTGGTCAATAAGAGCAAACTAGTGTGAACAATAAGGGGTATCATGACTTGGAACGGAAAATGCGGGGTTTTTGCCCGGTTTTGTAACCCAGGTCTGAATTCCAACATATAATTAGGTAACTAATTGGATAATCTTCCAGCGGTGAAGGCATCACAAAGAGCAGGGGAGGGGGTCAGAATGGCTACGGATAAATTTGAACACGCAACGTTTTACTTAACACAATTCCAGGTAAATCAGATAAAGAAACTGGCAAAAGATAACCAGATCTCACGCAGCGCCCTGGTGCGCATGATTATAAGGGAATACCTTGCCAGACAGGAAGATGGCAAGAAAGAGTAAAGGGATAAACAAATACATGGCAGGATGAAAGCACCCGGGAAAGGGTGCTTTTGGCCTGCCGATGAGTTGGTTGTCGGCAGACTTTTTATATTGGAAGGAAAACTACCTCCGACGGTATCGAAGCCCTTAATATGAGTAAGTTCGAATTTATTTCTTCTGTTTGACTATTTGGCATTGCGCAGCTTAGGCTTTATTACGGTAAGCAGAATGACGACCAAAAATAAGATAAGTTGGACTATACCTGCAATTGTCACGGGATAGATGTTCGACCAATAGATGCTGAAGTCTATGCTGCCAGTAGCGAGGACCTGCGCAGTGTAATGCGCATTTTTCTTTATAAGTACGCCCATATAGCCTACACCGATGGTGACCAGCAACAAGGTGAGCACCCACTTCACCGTGATCCAGCGGTGGCGGAAGAATCCGAAGTTGGTGAACATGCCGTAGGCGATTGCAGTGGCAACGATTCCTACGCCTCCAGGAATTAGGAAAAACAAATCGATGACGTCGGCTGCAGCCCTCATAGGTAACCTGGATTCCCGGTCATTCATAACGAGGAAGGTGGCTTGACGCCTAACTGAATATAAAAATCCTGCTGCTTGGCCGTCATCTCGCCCATCCGTAAATCGTGGCCCGGTCTACCGAAGCATTCGATGACATCCAATTGATCCAGCAGGCCTTGAATTGTGTACTTCCCAAAAAGATGCCTGTCCTGCATCGCTTTCTTGACATAAGACAGGAAAATCAGCGCGATGAATTGGACAAAAAGCTTGCCATCCAGGAACTGCTCCGAGGACACTAGAGACGACGCAGACTCAGTCTTTCCTTCAGATTCGGACATGATTATGACGATTGGCTGTTCTCGGATATTGAACGATCACTTCCTGGCACCATTGTAAAAATGACTATCGAAAGGAGGACCACAAGATCTATGAAGGAAGTATTTGACCGATTCGTGCCAGAGTTGGAATCAGGTGAATTCGGTTTTCAAAGGACAACCGTTCCCGTTAAACTACTGCAACACGAAGGAGACGCTCTTGTATCTCGATCCCAAGCGAAGAGACTGATCAACCGCTTTGAGATATTCCGGGAAGTAATTCTCGATTTTGATGGGGTGAAACTGATTGGTCAACCATTTGCAGATGAGGTGTTTCGAGTATTTACGAATTCACATCCAGATACACACCTATATCCAGTTAATACCAATGAAGACATTGACAAGATGATCAAGCACGTTACCTCCAAACCAAAACTCTGACATACCTCCGGGGATAAACTGTAGATTCTCTATTGAAGTCCCGAAAATGTCTTATTGCTGGTATTTTAGCAGTACTCCGTACCATTCGTGCCAATCATGGGGGATTGGAATATGACTCATTCATGCTTCTGCTTCAAAATGAGCAAAATTTCAATTAATGGTTTCCAATCTCTTAATTGTTGTGTAAAATAAAAGAATCTAACCTATATTGTGTTACGCCAATTGATAATAATGACTCATTTTTAGGCTGTTTCCTAATAAAGTATGGTACAGAGTAATGATAATTGATTGAAAAGTTGCGGCAGATTTCGTAAAATTATCATTATCTGTGTTATCAAGGTTACTTATTTGTATTAATAAATTCGAAAGTACGGAGGAGAACGCTATGGGGAGAGAATTGAAAACCATGGATGGGAATACGGCAGCAGCTCATGTTGCTTACGCCTTTACTGAGGTAGCTGCTATTTATCCTATCACACCATCGTCACCTATGGCCGAAAGCATTGATGAATGGTCGGCTAATGGCAGAAAGAATATTTTTGGACAGCAAGTAAATGTAGCGGAATTGCAGTCAGAAGCTGGAGCGGCCGGTACTCTCCACGGTTCCCTGGCGGCTGGAGCCCTGACCACTACCTTCACCGCTTCACAAGGCTTGCTTTTGATGATACCAAATATGTATAAAATATCAGGTGAGCTGTTGCCTGGTGTTATGCATGTTACTGCCCGGGCTTTGGCTACTCATGCATTGTCTATTTTCGGTGATCAATCCGATGTAATGGCCTGTCGTCAGACCGGATTTGCTCTGTTGGCTTCAGGCAGTGTACAGGAGGTTATGGATCTGGCCGGAGTTGCACACCTGAGTGCTATAAAAGGCAGAGTACCTTTCATGCACTTCTTCGATGGTTTCAGGACTTCTCACGAGCTTCAGAAAATTGAAGTTCTGGATTACGATGAATTAGCTAAGCTCGTGGATTTTGATGCTATTCGCAGGTTCAGGAAGAATGCATTGAACCCTGAGCATCCTGTTACCAGGGGAACCAACCAGAATCCGGACATATTCTTCCAGGCTCGCGAAGCTGCTAATGTGTATTATGATGCTATTCCCGGTATTGTTGAAGGGTATATGAATGAAATATCGAAGCTGACCGGGAGGAAATATGGATTATTTAATTATTATGGTGCGGAAGATGCCGACAGAGTAATAATCGCTATGGGATCAGCCTGTGAAAGTGCCGAAGAGGTAGTTGATTACCTGAATAACCGGGGAGAAAAAGTCGGAGTGGTTAAAGTCCGCTTGTATCGCCCTTTCTCAGTGAAACATTTTCTGGCGGCCCTGCCGTCTACGGTGAAGAAAATAGCTGTTCTGGATCGCAGCAAAGACTTGGGTGGGCTGGGAGAACCCCTTTACCAGGATGTTCGCACCGCTTTCTTTGAAAATGGAACCAGACCGGTTATTGTTGGAGGCCGTTATGGATTAGGTTCTAAAGATACCACCCCGGCCCAGTTAATGGCGGTGTTCGACAACCTGAAACTGGAGGTTCCGAAAAACAATTTTACTATCGGCATAGTAGACGATGTGACCCATCTGTCATTGCCGGTTGAGAAAGAGATTGATACTGCACCGGAAGGAACCATCAGCTGTAAATTCTGGGGATTAGGTTCAGATGGGACTGTAGGCGCCAATAAGAACTCCATCAAGATAATAGGAGATAATACTGATCAATACGCTCAGGCCTATTTTGCTTATGATTCCAAGAAATCAGGGGGGGTCACCGTATCCCACTTAAGATTTGGGAAAAAGCCTATCCGCTCCACATATCTGATAAATAAAGCAGACTTTGTCGCCTGTCACCATTCATCGTACCTTACCAAGTACGATATGGTATCTGATTTAAAGGACAATGGCATATTCTTAATAAACTGCGGCTATTCGGCAGAGGAGCTGAGCGAAGTATTGCCCGCAGACATGAAAAGAATCATCGCCCGGCGCAACATAGATGTTTACACTATTGATGCCGTCAGCATCGGTGCTGAGATTGGGCTGGGCAGCCGGGTAAATATGATTATGCAGGCCGCATTTTTCAAGCTGGCCAATATTATTCCTCTGGAAGATGCGGTACAGCATATGAAGGATGCCGTCTATGACACTTACGGCAAAAAAGGTGAGAATATTATCAACATGAACCTTTTGGCCATAGAAAAAGGTATTGACGCACTCCATAAGGTGGAAGTCCCTGCAAGCTGGGCGGATGCTGCTGACACTCCTAAAGAAGAAGCAAAGGCGCCGGACTTTATCATTAACGTTATGGAGCCGATTAATCGCCAGGAAGGTGATAAACTGCCGGTCAGCACCTTCATAGGCCGGGAAGACGGTACATTCCCAGTAGGGACTGCATCCTACGAAAAGAGGGGTATTGCCATTGATGTGCCGGTGTGGATAATGGACAATTGCATTCAGTGTAATCAATGTTCTTACGTCTGTCCTCATGCGGCCATAAGACCTTTCCTTTTGAATGAAGAAGAGATTAAAAACGCGCCGACCGGTTTTGTGAGCAAAAAAGCTATTGGCAAGGATTTAGCCGGATTCAATTACCGGATCCAATTAACGCCTTTGGATTGTACCGGATGTGCCAGCTGTTTGGAGGTATGTCCCAGCAAGGAAAAATCCTTGATGATGATGCCCCTGCAGAGTCAAATGGGTGAGATTGAAAATTGGGAATACGCTATTAAGCTGGAACCGAAAGACAATGTAACCAATAAAAATACGGTTAAAGGAAGTCAGTTCCAGGTGCCGCTGTTTGAGTTTTCCGGCGCCTGTGCAGGGTGTGGTGAAACTCCATATCTGAAGCTGGTAACCCAATTATATGGTGACAGGATGATGGCTGCCAACGCTACCGGCTGTACATCCATTTACAGTGCCAGTGCCCCCTCTATGCCTTATACCACCAACAATAAGGGGCATGGTCCGGCTTGGTCCAACTCACTGTTTGAAGACAGCGCCGAGTTCGGTTTTGGTATGTACCTGGGGGTAAAACAAATTCGGAATAAACTGGCTGATTTATGCCGGGAGCTTTTGCAGGCGGACGTGCCGGCTGATCTTAAAGAAGCACTGGACACCTGGCTGGAAAAAATGTTGGATGGCGAAGGATCCAAAGCCGCCAGCGCCAAGCTGGCAGCCGCCTTAGAAGGATATAAGGCGGCCGACGAAAAGCTGGACTCAATAGTCAAGCAGATTCTGGATAAAGAAGAGTTCCTGATTAAAAAGTCTCAGTGGATATACGGTGGTGATGGTTGGGGCTATGATATTGGCTTTGGCGGGTTAGATCATGTATTGGCTTCCCATGAGGATGTAAACATCTTATTGCTTGATACTGAAGTATACTCCAATACCGGAGGTCAATCCTCCAAATCAACGCCCACCGGAGCAGTAGCTCAGTTTGCAGCTTCGGGTAAAGAAACCAAGAAGAAGGATCTGGGGATGATGATCATGAGTTATGGCTATGTTTATGTGGCCCAGGTAGCCATGGGTGCAAGCCAGACCCAGCTCATCAAAGCCATGACCGAGGCGGAAAGCTATCCGGGACCGTCATTGATAATAGCCTATGCTCCCTGTATCAATCATGGGCTGAAAATGGGAATGGGACGCTCCCAGCTGGAACAGAAAAGGGCGGTGGAAGCCGGCTACTGGCATCTTTATCGGTACAATCCACTGCTTAAAGACGAAGGCAAAAACCCGTTTATTCTGGATTCAAAAGAGCCTACTGCTTCGTATCGCGATTTTATCATGGGAGAGTCCAGGTATTCATCACTTATTAATACCTTCCCTCAGCGGGCGGAGACACTATTCACCAGAGCGGAAAAGAGTGCCCGTGAAAGATATGAATCCTACAGAAGAATGGCTGACTGGCAAGGTTAAACAGGTAAAGGCTGGTCGTAAAAGACGGTCTCTAAATAGCATGGCTTATACAAAAGCCCCGAGGGCGAAATAATATCCTCGGGGCTTTTAGTGTGGCTGAAAGCCGAAATAATAAGCAAATACTATGTTCAAGGGCACTCAGCTCAAAACTTAATAACCAAAAGTAATTAGACATATTACTTATAACTGGCTAAGCTATAGGTGTCTGGAAAAGTATAATTAGCGGCAGAAGGTACAGGCAGCAGCAGTCAGGCGATATGGTAAAACAGGAAGAAGGCAATACTTTGGATATTTTGTATATGGACAATGCGGCCACCTCATATCCTAAGCCTGAGAGCGTATATGTGGCCATAGATAATTTTAACCGTAATATGGGAGGAAACCCCGGCCGGGGCAGCAGCAGACAGGCCCTTACCTCCGGCTCAATTCTGGCAGAGGCCCGGGAGGCCTTAGCCGCCCTTTTTAATGTTGATGACGGAAGGTGCATTTCGTTCGGGCCCAATGTTACCGAAGCACTCAATATTGGGCTTAAAGGGGTGCTGAACCCTGGTGATCATGTAATAACAACCAGTATGGAACATAATGCAGTGGCCCGGCCCCTGACTGCCTTATCCCGCCAGGGCATTCAATGGACCCGGGTACGATGTGATTCTGCCGGTCGGTTAGATCTGGAGGATATGAGGAAGGCGATTCAGACCAATACCCGTATGATCTGTACTCTGCATGCCTCCAATTTGACGGGAACGATTATGCCCATCAAGGAAATCGGCGCTCTGGCCCGGGAACACGGGTTAATTTTTATGCTTGACAGCGCCCAGAGTGCAGGGGGATTGCCTCTGGATGTCAAGGAGCAGAATATTGATATCTTAGCTTTTACGGGACACAAGGGGCTGCTGGGGCCTCAGGGGATAGGGGGCATTTATGTGCGTCCCGGTGTGGCGGTACGGCCTCTTAAGGAAGGGGGAACCGGCTCTTTATCCGAAGAACTGACGCATCCTGAGTTTATGCCTGATCTTTTGGAATGTGGGACCCCCAATACCCCGGGAGCAGCAGGACTCCTGGCAGGAGTTGAATTCATTAATGAAGTGGGTTTGGACAATGTTTGCCGGCGGGAAAAAGAATTGACTGCTGATCTTATCACCGGTCTCCGGGAAATTAAAGAGGTAAGATTGTACGGCCCCCTGAATCCTGCCGAACAGACGGCGGTGATATCTTTTAATATCGAGGATATGGACTGTGGTGATGTAAGCTTACGTCTGGATTACGAGTATGGAATAGTGACCAGGTCGGGGCTTCATTGCGCACCTCTGGCACACTCCACGGCAGGCAGCCTGACCAGAGGCTCTTGTCGCTTAAGCCCGGGTTACTTTACCTCCCGGGAGGACATAAAAAAAGTAGTTGAAGCGGTATACAAGATAGCCCGAACATAAAAGCGGGAATCGCAAGGGGCCGGGTAAAGGCTCCTTTCGATTGTTGACAAAGTCCACAATCCAGCAACGCAGAGATTCGCTTTTGTCGTCGGTCTGAGGAGCCTTGAACAGGCTCCATTTATTTTTTGGGCCCTAAAAGGGCATAGATAATTCAAAAGCCGGGGTCCATTCGACAAATAAAAGTACTTGTTGGAAATAATAAGCTTCATAAGGTAACATGAAATTAAGGAGAAGCGAATTCCAATATCGAAAAGCTAACCAGCCGATGACAGGAAGGGATATTGGCGTTGGAAGGAAAGTCTGCCTCGTCATCAGCCTGGGCAGAATGCCGGTCCCGGGAAAATATCGAAACAAATCTTAATTTCCAGTAATGGAACATGAAAAAGAGGGGGAATTTTAATGGAGACAAGATGGCAGCAAATTTACAAAAGTAAAATTCGGACACCGGAAGAAGCGGCAGCTCAAATTAAAGATGGTGATGGAATAGGCTTTTCCCTGGCCAACGGACAGCCGGTAGCTTTCTCCAATGCTCTGGGAAAAAGGATACTGGCGGGAGAATTAAAAGATGTTATGGTATTTGCCGGATTGGGCCTGGCCCCCACCATGTTGAACCATCCGGATGCAGCGGACAAATTTCTTTTCGACTGCCCTTATCTGGGGCCGGTTGAGCGGCATTTTTCCAAACAGGGACTATATACTTACACTCCCGTCAAACTAGGTGACGCCGACCTGATTGCCCGCAGGAACCTGCGGCCCGGGCAGGTAATGGCTATGACCGTGTCACCCATGGATAGAAACGGTTTTTTTAGCTGTGGAATCAATGTTGATTACGGTTATGGTTTAGCCAGAGAACATCCTGGGCTGGAGTGCCTTATTTTGGAGGTTAATGAGCACATGCCCAGGACTCATGGGGTTAACCTTTTTCATGTCAGCGAAGTCGATATTATTATCGAGCATAATTCGCCGCTGAAGACTCTTCCGCCTATACCCATAACCCCTGAAGATGAGATGATTGCCCATCATATAGTTGAGTATATCCCGGACGGCGCCTGTTTGCAGTTAGGGATTGGAGGGATTCCCAATGCGGTAGGGGAATTCCTGAAGGACAAAAAGGATCTGGGTGTTCATACGGAGATGATTACCGACAGCATGCTAGAATTATGGGAGTGTGGAGCATTGACTTGCCGCCGGAAGAATTATATCCCGCATAAATGGGTATCGTCCTTTGCTCTCGGCTCTCAGAAGCTATATGATTTCTGTCATGACAATCCCATGATAGACTTTTACAGTGTTGGTTTTGTAAACCGGGCCTCCATAATTGGCAAGAATGATCGCATGGTATCAGTGAATGCCACTCTGGAGGTTGATCTGACCGGGCAATGTGCCTCTGAGTCTATAGGGTCCGTCCAGTATACTGGAACCGGGGGGCAATTAGATTTTGTTCAGGGTGCCTGGTTGTCCCGGGGGGGCAAATCTTTTATCGCTCTGCACTCAACCTTTACCGACAAAGCCGGAGTTAAGCATTCCAAGATCGTGCCCATGCTGGCCCAAGGAACCTTTGTCACTACACCCAGGACCGAAGTTGATTGGATAGTTACAGAGTACGGAGCAGTACAGCTCAAAGGCCGGAATGTCAGACAGCGTACCGAAATGCTGATTTCCATTGCCCATCCGGATTTTCGTGATGAACTCAGATCGCAGGCTAAAAAAATGCTGTTAATTTAATAAAGGTCCATTGGAACAGGGTGTTGTCGGATTTTTACATCGTCAGACGATACCCTGTTTCTTATGCATATAATAATATTACGTAGTCAGGCCGCGTTCCACATGTTCAAGGTGCTTCAGCATTCCTTCTCGTGCCGCAGCCGAATCACAATTCAGAATTGCGTCCAGAATTATTTGATGCTCACCCAAAATGCGATCGGCTGTCTTGGGGTCAGAGTACATTTCATTGCGATTGACCAGAAAGGTCTGATGCATCATATTATCCAGGGTCTTGATAATCCTGCGCAGCAATGGATTGTGAGCAGCGTCAGCGATAGCGAAGTGGAAGTACAAATCAAATTCCACCCCTTGCTGGGAACGGTCGGCGACGGCTTTCATATCATTGAGGACCTCTACCATCTTCAGGCGATCCTGTTCTGTTGCCCTTTCAGCTGCCAGGGCTGCTGCTTCAACTTCCAAAATGCGGCGCACTTCCATAAGCTGTGCCAAAGGGTTGCGCTCCATGGAGAGAATCGCCGCTAATGGCTCTATGGTTTCGTTATTTATGGATTTGCTTACAAAGGTGCCTTCACCCGCTCGAACCACCAGAAATCCCATGGCCTGCAGGACAACCACCGCTTCTCTTACCGAGGCCCGGCTGACTCCCAGCATTTGGGCCATGTCCCGCTCCGAGGGCAGCTTGTCTCCGGGACTATAGGTCCCGGTGCTAATCAACTCCCGCAGCTGATCAATGATTTCCTCATAAACCTTTCTGGTTTTGATAGGAGTAAACTCAGGCATATAACCCTCCTTAAAACAGATCTGGCGCTAACCGGAATCCAATGGTCAGACCACAGCTCAGGTATTTACTATTTTAAAATAACTTCTCAAATAATCATACCTGAAAAGCCGGAATCAAAGTCTTTGACGGTTGATTTAATAAGTTTAGCACAAGTGCTGCCGGGCAATAATCTGGAACACCACAAAGACTAAATCCAGGGGAGGATTAAGAATTGATTAAGTTCCATCCGATTATGGCAGGACTCATCTTAATAGGATTACTGCTGGGACTTCACCAGTATCAGATTTCCCATAACCCGTGTTATGGAGTTCTCAGGCTTCATGTAATCGCCAATAGCGATAACCTTTCGGACCAGGCAGTCAAAATGAAGGTGCGGGATGCGGTTATCAGCTTGATGAACAGTGAATTCGCTTATGTCGATGACGGAGCAGAAGCCCGCCGCATTGCCGGAGAAAACCTAGAGGAAATCGAAAAGGCAGCTGAAAGAATCTTAGCGGTTTACGGCTGCGATTATCCGGTCCGGGCCACTCTGGGTCCGTATACTTTTCCCACTCGATTCTACGGTAAAGAAATATTTCCTGCCGGAGAGTATACCGCGGTCAGGGTAGTGCTGGGAGAAGGTCAGGGAAAGAACTGGTGGTGTGTGTTGTTCCCCCCCTTGTGTCTCGAAGATTTGGAAAAGGGAAAGAGTATGTATTCCCAGGGAGCTGAAATCAGGTTCAAGCTCTTAGATGTTATCAAGGGCTACTCTCTGGCGGGGAAATCATAATCAGAGGAAAACTGATCCGAAGACTGTCTTTGGATCAGTTTTTTTTTCGGGGAGTAGCTGCCCGGCAGGTGATGGGGGAGGAGTAGCGGCAATGCAGGATTGTTCAAGGTTCAGATTGGATGAGCAATTCAGCGAGCTATCTGCGTTGGGTACAGAGGGATGTTTCATTTTCTTTTGAAGTGATATATATTGAGATAAAATGTGACGGGGAATTAAGGCATGAGGCGGATTACTGTTGAAGCTCCGGCCAAGATCAATCTTACCCTTGACGTAGTGGGCAGACGGAAGGATGGTTACCATGATATTGAGACGGTGATGCATCAGATTGATCTTTGTGATTATGTAACGGTGGAATTGATACCTGAGACTTTAGAAGTCCGGACTAATAATCCTGATTTGCCGGGGGGACCGGGCAACCTGGCCTTTAAAGCGGCCCAGGTGATGAAGGAACATCTTGGCATTAAAACAGGATTTCGAATATCTATAGAGAAGAATATACCTTTGAGTTCCGGGCTGGCAGGGGGCAGTACTGATGCGGCTGCGGTTATGAAAGCGATCAAGTTCCTGTTGGGGCTGGAAATCGATGGAAGGCATTTGAATGAACTGGGGTCGAGGGTGGGCTCAGATGTTGTCTTTTGCCTGGAAGGAGCTACTGCAATAGCCAGGGGGAGAGGGGAGCTATTGACCCCTGTTATATGTCGGAACGGGTTGGAGCTGGTGTTGATTAATTCCGGGTTTCCAGTATCTACAGCCCAAATTTTTGACCTTATTGATGGGGAAAAGCTTACTGATCGACCTGATTCAGCGCAGATGGCCCGGGCTTTAGAGGAGGGCAATCTGGATAAAATTGTTCTGGCCCTGGGAAATGTGATGGAGCAGGTAACTATTAAACTATATCCGGAATTGCAGAAGCTTAAAGATGATCTTATTAAACAGGGGGCAAGGGGAGTTATGATGTCCGGGAGTGGACCTACCGTGTTTGGAATCTTTTCCGGGGCCGAAAGTGCCGACCAGGCTTTTGGACGGATGTTAAGCATTTATCCGGGGACCTTCAGGGCTTCATCTTACCGAGGAAGCGGGGTTGTATAAATGGAAAAGCGATTGATGCCGGTCAACCTTGAAAACCATCGTCCTCTGCGGGAATTAGTGTTTGATGCACTAAAAGATGCTATAGTGAGAGGTGCATTGAAGCCGGGCGATCGTTTGATGGAGGTTCAACTTGCCGAAGAGCTGGGAGTGTCCCGCACGCCGGTGCGCGAAGCTATCAGAAAACTGGAATTAGAAGATCTTGCGGTTATGATTCCGCGGAAAGGTGCCTATGTCTCCAGTATGTCGCTGAAAGATATTGCGGATTTATTTGAGATAAGGGTGGCTCTGGAGGTTTTGGCAGCCGGGTTGGCTGCGGAGCGGATAACTCATGAGGAACTGGAAGATTTGGAAAGAATTCTGGTCATGAAAAGCGAAAGCATTGAAGAGACTGATTTTGATCGTCTGATTGAAATAGATGTTAAATTTCATGATGGACTTTACAAAGCCAGCCGCAATGAAAAGCTGGCTCAGATAATAAATAATCTGCATGAGCAGATTTATCGTTTCCGGCGAACTTCTCTGGCATCTCCGGGCCGGATGAAGGAAGCCCTGGAGGAACATCGCAAAATTGTGGAAGCTATTTCACAGCGCAATATAGTACTGGCCCAGGCCCTGGCTCAGGAACATATAGAAAACGCCGAGAACAGTCTTTTTGATACGATGCAAAATACAGGAGCAATAGCGATGTATTCGCAGGAGGAAGTAAATGAAGAAGTATGATGCCGTAATATTAGCGGGAGGAATTAATTCGGGCGAATTAAGGAAATTTGCTCCCTTTGAAAACGAGGCTCTCATTATAATCGGCAGCTCACCCATGATTTGCTACATTCAAAAGGCCCTTAAGAAAACCAGTTGTGTGGGAAATATTATAATAAGCTGCCCGGGAGATTCTGTGCGGCAAATATTCAGCGAAGATGATAAGCTTATATTTGTGAATTCCGGCGAGGATGCAATGGAGAGCTTCGCCAATGCAGTACCCTTTATCAAATCGGATAAAGTTTTGGTCTTGCCGGCTGACATTCCTTTTATTACTCAGGAGGCTATTGAGGATTTTGTGAACAGATGTGAAGAGTATGAAGCAGATGTCTATTATCCTCTGGTGTCCCGGGAGGTTAATGAAGCTCGTTTTCCCGGGGTCAGGCGTACCTATGTAAGGCTGAAACAGGGGGTTTTCACCGGGGGAAACCTTTTCCTGGTCAAAACAGAGGCGGTTATCAAGGCCCTGGACATGGGCAAAAAACTAGTGGCAAATCGCAAACATCCTCTGGCAATAGTTCGGTTATTTGGAGCTGACCTGGTGTTTAAATACATTACCGGTCAGCTCTCCATTCCGGATATCGAGAAAAGATTTGAAGATGTATTGGGGATTAAAGGGAAGGCAATTATTTCTCAATATGCCGAAGTCGGCGTTGATGTGGATAAACCCAGTGACCTTAAGCTGGCCGAAAAAGTGCTGGGTCAAGGGATATAAGCTTTGGGAAGAAGCCCTCAAAATATTACCGGGAGTCCGGGAGCAAGTGGAATTAACCCCGTGTTCGGGAAGCCAAATCTTGCCTCCCGCCGGTCCTGTTTTTCTGATCATTGACAATGATATGAAAAGAGGCCTTGGGAGACTAGGAAGATAATTGTATAATATGTTGTAGACTATAAGAAAATTTTATCCGATGACTAATCTGCCCTAAGACCTCCGCCTCTATTGGCGGCGGGCGCCTAAGGGCAGTTAAGTCCCTGGATCCGTGCGACTAAGATTCAGATGGAGACAAATCTCCACCTGAATCAAGTCTTACTTTATTAAAAAGTATCCAAGGAAGTGAATTAATTGTCGAAGATAACCGGGGTGGTTCTGGCGGCCGGAAAGGGTGTGCGTATGCGTTCGGCCCTGGCCAAAGTACTGCACCCCGTTGCCGGAATCCCTATGGTGAGCCACGTGATTCGAGAGGCCCGGGAGGCCGGCGCAGATCAGCTGGTTCTGGTGGTTGGACATGACCGGGATCAGGTTATGGAAAAGCTAGCGGGACCGGGAATACAGTTTGTAGTTCAGGAGGAGCAGCTGGGTACAGGTCATGCCCTTCTTCAAGCCGAGCCTGTTGTTAGCAAATCGGATTTGATTATGGTTTTATGTGGAGATACTCCGCTTCTGCAGGCAGATTCCCTGCGCCGTCTCATTGATTTCCATAAGACACAAAAGTCAGCTGCCACAGTATTGACGGCTCGTATGAGTGATCCTTCCGGCTATGGACGGATAATCCGCGATGAGGCCGGGGAATTAATCCGCATTGTTGAAGAAAAGGACGCTTCCCAGGACGAAAAGAAGATTGATGAGATCAACTCAGGGATATATTGTTTTGACTATCAGGTGTTTTCCGCTCTCAAACAACTTACTACGAACAATGTCCAGGGTGAGTATTACCTTACCGACACCCTGGTTGAACTGATCAGCAAGGGAAGGCGGGTTTTAGCCTTGCCGACCGCTAATGAGGAAGACATTTACGGCATAAATGACCGCTCCCAGCTGGCCTTCGCAGAAAAGAAGCTGCGTCAGCGCAAATGCCAGGAGCTTATGGCTGCGGGAGTCACCATTATTGATCCTGAAACAACTTATGTGCAAAGTCGGGTGACGATTGGACAAGATACTATTATTGAGCCTTTCACCATGATCGAAGGGAATTCGGTTATTGGCGAGAGGTGTGCAATAGGTCCCGGGTCCAGGATTGTCAACTCAATAATTGGCGCAGGAACCAAGGTTGACAGCTCCCGGGTTGTTGAAAGTGAAGTCGGAGACCGGTGTGATATAGGGCCTTATGCTTATTTGCGGCCGGGAACTATTTTAAAGCAGGGGGTCAAAATAGGGGATTTCGTAGAAATCAAAAAATCGCTGATTGGTGCCGGAAGCAAGATTCCTCATCTTAGTTATGTTGGTGATGCGACCCTGGGGCAAAATGTAAATGTCGGGGCCGGAACCATAACCTGCAACTACGATGGAAAAAATAAGTATCCAACCTTAATTGAAGACGGTGCGTTCATCGGGAGCAATACTAATCTGGTGGCGCCGGTTACGATCGGTGAGAAAGCAGTCACCGGTGCAGGATCAACTATTACCAAAGATGTACCCCCGTTTTCATTAGGAGTGGAAAGAGCTCCACAAAAAGTAATTGATAACTGGCAGGAACGAGAGAAAATGGATAATAATGAATGATTATTGGGGAGGAATGGGGCTAGCATGAATGGTTCAAGGTGGAGGCTCAAGGTGTTTTCCGGAAATGCCAACCCTGAGCTGGCAGCGGAAATTTCGGATTACCTGGGTGTTCACACGGCAGATTCTAATGTAAGGACGTTCTCTGACGGAGAAATTGGTGTTGCCATCGATGAGAGTGTGCGTGGAGTGGACGTATATATTGTACAGCCCACCTGCCCGCCGGTTAATGATTATCTGATGGAGCTTCTCATTATGATTGATGCGGTTCGCCGGGCTTCCGCAGCTCGCATTAACGCGGTAATTCCTTATTACGGCTATGCTCGGCAAGATCGGAAAACTCGGGCTCGTGATCCTATTACAGCCAAGATGGTTTCTAATCTGATCACCTCAGCCGGTGCTGACCGGGTGATTACCGTAGACCTTCATGCCGGGCAGATTCAAGGCTTTTTTGATATTCCGGTTGATCACTTGCCAGGGGTGCCGACCCTGGCCGAATATTTTCGCAACAAAGGCAACATGGATAATGTGGTGGTTCTGTCGCCGGATCTGGGTGGAGTAACCCGGGCCAGGGATCTTGCCAACCGTCTCCATGCTTCCATCGCCATAATTGACAAATGGCGGCCCGAACCTAATGTGGCCGAGGTGATGAATGTTATTGGCGACATTGAGGGCAAGGCAGTAATCATTATTGATGATATAATAGATACTGCAGGCACTATCACCCTGGCTTCCCAGGTGATGCTGGACCTGGGCGCCAAGGATGTATATGCATGTGCTACTCATCCGGTTCTCTCGGGACCGGCATTAGAAAGGCTTACCAAAGCCCCGCTGAAGGAATTGGTTTTTACTAACACTATACCCATACCCAAAGAGAAGAGGCTGGACAATATGACCATCCTCTCCATCGCTCCTTTAATCGGTGAAGCAATCCTCAGAATACATGAAGATTTATCTGTCAGTAAATTATTTGACTAAAAATGAGGAACCCGGTTTTATCCATTCGTGGTCAAAAATGAGCGATGATGGCAATCAAATATTAGGAGGTAACTATGGCTAAGAGTAATGTATTAGAGTGTCAGAAACGGGAGGTATCCTCAAAAGGTAATCTCAATAAGCTGCGCCGGCAGGGCTTAATTCCCGGAGTTGTTTATGGCAGAGACATATCTCCTGTGGCGGTGTCTGTGAATTATAATGATATCTTCAAGATTTTCAGAGACCGAGGAACAGGCGGATTGTACAGGCTAAATCTCCAGGGTGGAGACTCGGTGATGGCTTTGGTTCGTGATGTACAGAAAACCCCTGTTACCAAGGAAATAATCCATATTGACTTTATGAAGGTCGTGATGGGAGAAGTTCTTACTTCCTTGGTTCCGGTTATAGTAACAGGTGAAGAGGACCTGATAAAACAGAAGGCTATTATCCAGATCGGCCTTAAAGAAGTGGATATTGAATGTCTGCCGGGAGATTTGCCGGACAGCCTGACCCTTGATATATCTGACCGTGAAATAGGTGACAAGGTTACGGTAGGCGAACTGGAATTGCCGGAAGGGGTACGCGTGCTGACAGATCCTGAGACGATGGTCCTGGTCATATCGTATGCTGACAAAACAGTTGAAGAAGAAACTCCGGAAGATGGAGAAGTTGTGGAGAAGACTGAAACCGAAGGATAAACCCGATAGGATGGTAAATAGGTGAAACTGATTGTTGGTCTGGGTAATCCGGGGCAGGAATATAAAAATACCCGGCATAATGCCGGATTTATGGTGGTTGAGGAGTTAGCCCGGCAGTTGCGGGTAACCGGCCAGAAACAAATTCATAACGGAGTGGTTGCCGAGGCCCGCTTCCACGGAGAAAAGCTCCTCATAGCGAAGCCCTTTACTTTTATGAACCTTTCCGGCCAAGCCGTCAGCCGAATGATGAAAGCCAACCGCATTACTTTGCCGGAATTGATTGTAGTGATGGATGATATGGATTTGGATCCGGGTATCATCCGCCTTCGGACCGGGGGCGGAAGCGGCGGACACAAAGGTTTACAATCCATTATGGATTACCTGGGAACCCGGGATATTGCGCGTTTGCGTGTCGGCATCGGCCATCCTCCTCATAAAGATGTGGTTGATTGGGTATTGACCCGGTTTGACCAGGAGGAGGAGGAAGCCTTGCAGACCGCTGTCGAACAGGCGGTTGAGGCCTTAAAGATCTGGCTCATATTCGGCATAGAAAAAGCCATGAACAGATTCAATTGACAGATGACTTATGATCGGGGACCATCTTACGGTTGCATTTCGGTTATCCTTCCCCAGTTCACGTATTTTTCCATTGGTCCTGGGAGGGGACGGTCCCTTTATTGCTTTATTATCAGATCGAAGCATGGTTCGTCATTTTTTAAGCAATAAAACAATACACTTGAGTATAACTCGCGGGTTTTTCCGACACACTAGCAACAAGGAGGGAAAACCCGATGAAAGTATATTACATTTGCGAAAGCTGTCAGGACGTATTTTATGAAGGCAAACTCGGCGAAGAAGAAGGCATCTTATCAGTTGATGCCCTCTGCCCTGATTGTGTGGAGGAATTGGGACATTCGGGGAAAGAAATGAGTTTTACCAATCATTTTTACTCCTAACGGCTAAAGTTAGCTTTACCGGCAAAATATTTCATTTTTCACAGGTGGGGGTCCCGAGGACGCCCACCCCTTGTCGTTGGGGAGGTAGGTATGTCTTTGGCGATTACGCAGGTTGCGGAAGTCCTCCAGTCAGGACAAAGCAGTCTTTTAAGCGGTCTGGAAGGTACAGCCAAATCATATTTTGTGGCACAGCTGGCCCGGACCATGGGGAGCAGACTAGTCTATATCTGCAGCGAAATTGAACAAGCTTATGATATGGCCCGAAATTTACGAGGGATATTGGGTAAAGAGCGGGTTCACCTCCTGACTCCCCGCAATTACCTGATCCAAGCCCAGGGGGAACAGAATCAAGACAATATAGCCCGGATGTCTTTTTTCAGCGAGATATTGGATCATCCCCGTCAGAACGGGGTCTTGATTATGACCGTCCCATCCCTTCTTTTTGCAACAGTATCTCCAGTTGCTTTGCGAAAAGCTGTTATTTCCATAGAGGCAGGCACCCAGTTAGATATGGAGTCCTTTCCTAAACAACTGATAAACTCGGGATATGTGCGTCGGCCCATGGTTGAAAACCCCGGCCAATTTTCGGTTCGGGGCGGTATTTTAGACATATTTCCTCTCCGGGCCCGAGAGCCGGTGCGCCTTGAATTGTATGGTGATGAGGTAGAGTCGTTACGGCGGTTCTCACCTCAGACTCAGCATTCCGCCGGCGATTTGAAATCAGTTGAAATATGGCCGGTGGAGGAAACCGGCGATGAGGATAGCCGGGTGTGGGATTATTTGCCTGAAAAATGGCCTGTATGGGCGGATGACTTCATCAAATTACAGGAGTCATGGGGATCCCATTTGCGTCGTTATCGGAATTTTGAGCGTCAGGCCCGCAAAGAAAAAAAATTAATCAGATTACAGACAGTTGAATGGGATGAACTGGTAAAAACCCTGGATCTCCGGCCAACGGTTTACCATTCCTTTTTTGCGCGCAGTCCGGGGAATATTCCGGTTCAGCACCTGGGACATATTGCTCAGCGCGAAGTGGAACCTCTGTGGACTAAACCGGACGGGCTGTTAAAGAATGTTCAGGACTGGCAGAGCCGTGGGTGGAGGATCCTGCTGGCTGTGCCTGATAAATCCATCCAGGATCGAATCAAACGGGATCTGGAAGAGAATTTGATTACCACCGGCTATGAGTTTGTCAGATGGAACTTGGAACGGGGATTTGTAAGCTCCACTCTGGAATTGGCACTGGTCAGTGAAAAGGATTTGGGACGGAGGCGAAAAAACCGGGGCAAGGCAGCTGCCCCCCGGGGAGGAGCAATCATTACTCCTTCCGAACTGAGCATCGGCGACCATGTGGTTCATGAGCAGCATGGCATCGGGTTGTTTCAGGGGGTTTCCCGCCAGGAGATTGACGGAGTTTACCGGGAATATCTGAGTATTCAGTATGCAGGCACAGATCGCCTCTATCTTCCCATTGACAAGCTTAACATGCTGCACCGGTATACTGGCGGCGGCCCGGCCAAGCTGAACAAATTAGGAGGAATGGAGTGGGAGAGAACCAAAAGTAAGGTTCGCGAGTCCGTTCAGGAGATGACTGAGGAGCTTCTGGCATTGTATGCTGAAAGAGACAAAATCCAGGGATTTGCCTTTTCACCTGAATCCGTTTGGCAGCGAGAATTCGCAGAAGGATTTGAATATGAGGAAACACCTGACCAGGCCAAGGCAGTAAGAGAGGTTTTGGCCGATATGGAAAAGCCGCGCCCCATGGATCGTTTGGTATGCGGGGATGTAGGCTATGGCAAAACCGAAGTTGCCATGCGAGCAGCTTTTAAAGCCATAATGGACCACAAGCAGGTGGCTGTCCTGGTTCCTACCACCATCCTGGCCGAGCAGCATCTTACCTCCTTTCAAAAACGTTTTGAAGCTTTTCCGGCGGTGATAGAAGTATTAAGCCGGTTTAAAACCGCCTCCCAGCAAAAGAAAATTTTGGAGGACCTGCGGAAGGGAATAATCGATATCGTTATTGGCACCCATCGTTTATTGTCCCGGGATGTGGAGTTTAAAGATCTGGGGCTATTAGTGGTGGATGAAGAACACCGTTTTGGAGTCAGGCAGAAGGAGCGGATCAAAGCTCTGACAAAAACCGTTGATGTTCTCAGTCTTACAGCCACTCCTATTCCCCGTACCCTGCATATGGCCATGACCGGGTTGCGAGATCTTTCGGTGATAGAAACGCCTCCTCCGGCCAGATACCCTGTAAATACTTATGTGATGGAGTATAGCCCCGATATTGTTCAGGAGGCGATTCAAACAGAGGTCGAAAGAGGAGGACAGATATTCTTCGTTCACAACCGCATCCATAGTCTGGACCGGATTTACCGTGAGGTGGCCGACTTAGTTGGTGATTTAACCATAGATATTGCCCATGGCCGGATGGATGAAAAGGAGCTGGCCCGGGTCATGAAGAGATTTTTGGAGGGCGAATCCGACATCCTCCTTTCTACCAGTATCATTGAATCCGGTTTGGATCTTCCCAACGTAAATACTTTGATAGTAGATGAAGCCGATCGTATGGGATTGGCTCAGCTTTATCAGCTTCGGGGCCGGATCGGACGATCCAATCGGGTCGCCTATGCCTATATAACCTATCGGCCGGAACGGTATTTGAGTGAGCTGGCGCAAAAAAGATTGAGCGCCATTAGGGAACTGGTTGAACTGGGATCAGGTATGCGGATTGCCATGAGAGATTTGGAGATCAGAGGCGCCGGCAACATACTGGGAGCGGAACAGCACGGCCATATTGAAGCGGTTGGATTTGAACTATATTGTCGGCTTCTGGAAGAGGTTACCTCCCGTACCCGAGGCCACACTCCCCCCCGTACTGAGCTGCCGGTCATGGACATTAAAATCGACAGCTATATCCCGGATAGTTACATAGATGATCCCAGCTTGAAGATTCAGATATACCGTCAGATGATGATGGCGGTGAAAATGGAGGAGATCGCGGAAATTGAGCGAGGAATACGAGATCGGTTCGGAGTCCCGCCTGCTCCGGTAGAAAATTTACTGCGCATTTCTCGCCTTCGCTTGCTGGCTCATCAAAAGAATATCCGGCATATAAATACCGACCCCAGATCGATAGAAATGACTTTGGAAAAGCCCTTGGGAGAAAGCGCCGCCGGATTGGCCGGTCTCCAGGAAAAGTATGGCTTCAAGATCAGTGTTGCCAATCAAAACACCCTGGTCCTAAAATCATTTCAAGACCTTTCTCTGGATGCCCTGGAGGACTTGTTGGCCATAATCTGACAAGACCATTGGCTAGAATACAAATCTAAGCAGTTCCAATACTATATGCGAAATAGATGCAATGCCTAAAGTCGGGCTGGGCAGGTTTACCTTGAGAGCCAGCAGGATGCTGAGGGTAAAGCCTAAAAGCCATATACATCCGACGGTAATCAGCAGAGGCCATTCTTTGTCCCGAATTAAAGCAGGAGCTTCGTATATGGCCAGGAGCAGGAAACCAATGGTTATTAAGAATATATTCACTGGGCCTGCCTCACTCCCTCAACTGTCAATCCCGGCTCCTTGAGATTGGCTATGATGTCCAACTGTACTTCCAAGGTGGGGAATATATTATCCCAATTATCCTTGATCAGCTGCCATTCGTGCGGATACTTGGAATAAAAGGCCCTTCCAAAACCGAAAATGTCTGATTGAAACTGTTGTTGACCGGCGGTCAAGGCCATCTGTATTTCATTGCGGATCACAGCAGCCATGCGGCGTTCCATGCTGGCCCAGATCTCTGGATGATGTAAAAAGCTGGCATCCCCGTCGATTTCAAGTGGATCACCCTCAGCTTCTACTACTACCCGGATGACCGGTCGGTCATCCACTATTTCCGGTACGATCTTGCTGGAGCTTGCTCCTATTCTTATACTGATCAGATTATTATCATCACGGGGATCGCGGATTACCAGGATTCCCCTCTGGGCTTTGCCCAGGACCCACAAAACCCCGCGGCTTTCTCGATCCGCCAGCCATCCTACCAGCTTATCCTCCTTAAACGCTGCCATGCCGTTAATCCTGACACTGTCCATTACTACTTCCTCCCGGAGCTGGCCCGGCGCCGCCGTCTCTTCATCAGAGCGGTTTACTACTTCCACCGAAGGAATGACCGGCTCCATTCCTTCAGTTTCAATTTTACGAGACAGCTCCAATACTGACTGGGGAAAGGAGGTTGAATTTCTGCGCTGTATGCTCCAGAGCAAGCCGAAGAAGCCTTTGACCGGCTGACGTTCCAATTCAAACATAGTCGCCATAACTTCATCAATAGAGGCGTTTCTGACACTCATGACATCCATACTGCTTCGGACCTCATGATTACGCTGGAGCAGGTCCAATACTTCTGAGACACCTGACTTGGCCATGTTTTCTCCCAGTAAAGTCAGGCGGTTGTGGCCCCAGAAAATTATGCGGGGCGACTGAGTGGACAGGTTGCGTATTGCCTGATAACAGGTTTGGCCGGTGCTGCTCACTGTCCAATAAGGTTTTTCGTCAATAGGTGGTCCGGCACTGGAAGTAATGGCAAAAGGTTTGGCTATCTGAACACTTACTTGAATCAGACCATCGTCGGTTCGATCAAAAGCAGAGATCTGGACAAAGCCAAGCTCTTCAATATCGAAACCAGCGGTCCGACAACCACAACAAAGCAGGCATGGCAGCAGCAAGCATACTAAAATAACATTAGCCCTGAGCCCCATTGGAATCTCTCCCTTCGATATATTTTCTGGTTTCAAAAGCAATCAACAAGGTTAGCAGAATAAACAGCACAAAGCTGATTGTGAATACAATCATGGAGCCGGTCAGGACATTAATCACATCCATCAGGCCGTCATAGGACAGCATACTTATCGGCACCAGCAATGCCCCCAGGACATAAATCAGCGGATCGTATCTTTTCAGGTTAAGAATCTCAGCCAGGCCTACAGCGGCGGCCCAAAGAAAGAGAGCGGCTTTGATTCCGGCACTCACATTCCATAATACTGCTATCATGACTTCAAATCGTTCAAAGAAATCGCCCAGAGTTATATTCTGGGCTAACACAAAGGTAGGAAATGTTAAGGTATTCATAAGGGGGCCAAAAAAAGCTGTTACAATCAGAGACTGAAGAGTGAGAAGAAAAGCAACCATTAATATAGAGCCTATTGATATGGGCATACTCTTGGACGGCACATTAACAAAAGGGATAATCATGCCCAGGACCAGAAAATGAGCGTAGGATGACAGAGAACTGCAGGTAGGCAAAATTAGCTCCCGAGGGCCTTCGGGCAGAAAAAAGGGAGAAAGGTAGCTGAAATCAGAGATGCTGCAGATGCAGGCCAGAGCTCCAATCAGAAGCAGAAGAATAATCATCATAGGCATTAAAAATCCTGCCACCCGCCCATTAGCCTCCAATCCGCTGCGAGACAGCCATGCCACCAGGATCAGAGTGGTAATTATGAATACCAGGATGGGGATTTCCGGCAATATGGTTGTTATCAGGGTCTCACCCAGAATGCGCATATCGGTAGCAGCCACTAAAAAAAAGGACAAGACCAAAAATACACCTAAGATTTTTCCGGTAACAGAGCCCAGGAGTATTTGGGCGTAACCAATAATGGTTTTATCCGGGAATTTCTGGCCCAGATAGACTATCACCCCCACCAGGGCAATAGCCAGTATACCGGCGATAATTTCGTTTACCCAGCTAAGGGCCGGAGTCTTTATCAGATTAAAGGTGGGGTTAAGCAGGGATGCCGAAACCAAGCGGCTAATAAGCAGCAGGGAAAAGAGCTGATAGCCGGAGATTTTTTCTTTGTTTACAAAATTCAAGACTCCTCCTCCTTTGCAGAGGCCTTTTTTTCCTCGGGTGTGGGAGGGCTTGGTTTCTGTCCCGCAGCTTGCCGGGTTTTATTAATTCCTGATACCAGGGTGGGGCGCTTGCGTTTAAGCCACTGAGAAATTCTGACCTGGCTGTCACCCAGGCCTGAGATGCCTAAAGGCATTATTGGTTCACTATAAGGCACCCCGAAGGAACGTAATGTAGCAGTATGAATCAGCAGTGCGGCCATGCCCCAGATTACTCCGTATAATCCCAGGATTCCTCCCAGGATAAGAAGAGCGAAGCGGAGCACTCTTATACTGATACTCATGCTGAAGGAGGGAAGTGCCATGGATGCAATTCCCGTAATTGCAATGACGATAACCATGAATGGAGAAACCAACCCGGCCTGAACTGTTATTTGTCCTAAGACCAATATCCCCAGAATACTGACAGTAGCGCTGAATACCAGAGGCGCCCTGATGCTTGCTTCCTGGAGGGCTTCAAAAGAGATTGCCAGCAGCAGAGCTTCAAAAAGGGCGGGAAAAGGCAAGCCTTCCCGTTGAGCGGCTATGGCTAAGGCCAGAGGAGTCGGAATCATTTCCGGATGAAAAGCAGTAGCTGCCACATACATGCCCGGCAACATCAAGGAGATCAGAAAAAGGAATATCCGAAGAAAGCGCAAAAGGCTTCCTATCAAAGAATTTTCATAATAATCATCTGGGGATGATATGAACATGAATATATTGCATGGCACAATGAGGGAAAAAGGAGTACCCTCCGTCATGATAACAATGCGGCCTTCCAGCAGTGTGCTCAGGGTCCGATCGACTCTTTCGGTGCGCGCAATTGTAGGAAATAGAGAAAAGGGAGAGTCTTCGATGAACTCTTCCAGCATTCCGGATGATTGAATGCTATCAATGGAGATTCGGTCAATTCTGTTGCGCACCTCTTGGACAATGCTGTCTCTGGCTATTCCGGATATATATACAATGGCTATTGATGTTCGGCCTATGGCCCCGATAGTACGTTCTTCAATCCGTAAGCGGGGATCTCTGATATGTCTGCGGATCATGCTGGTGTTGGTCCTCATTGTTTCAACGAAGCTTTCCTTGGGACCATGAAGGGCGGGTTCGGTTGTGGAGGCTTCGATATTCCGCTCTTTCCAGCCTTTCAGATCAGCTATTAAAGCCACATTGTGACCTTCCACCAGGATAGCGGTATTACCGAAGCAAACCTCTGACAGCAGATCCTCAATTCGCCCTACTTCTGTAAGTTCACTGTTGGTAATCAGACGATTCTTGAGCTGGGCAAAAATTTGAGCTGGAGCGGGGTCAGTCAAAGGCGGCCAATCGGATAAAAGAGTAATTGGCTTAATAACTGATTCGCTGATGCCGTTATTATTCACCAACCCGTCGATATGTACTATCAGCAGTTTAGTGTCGATATAAGCACCGAATTTTACTTTACGGATTACCAGATCAGTACTGTAGCCAAAGGCGGTGCGGATCTGATTTTCATTTTCCGTCAGATTAAGACGAATTTCATCCTTCATCGGCACATCAGAAGAGGGGGACTGCAGTAATTGGCGTTGTCCGGTTCGCAAATATCTCCTCATTAGTATCTTTCCACCTGCTTGTGGTTATATTATTTGTTAATTTGCGCATGTTTCCTCAATCGGAGCCATAAATGTAATATGGCACCAATAAATCCGGTTTTACTAGGGTGAGTTTTCGTTTGCTTTTTTATGCACCTTTCCCCAAATAAGGAAGCCGTCGGCTACAGCTAACCGCCCGGATGAAAAGTGAATAAATGGGGATTATAGGTTATATACTATCAGTGAGAAGCACAACCAAAACAATGGAAAGAAGGAGGGATAAACCTAGTGAAAGCAACAGGCATCGTAAGGCGGATTGATGACCTGGGGCGCGTGGTAATCCCCAAAGAAATCAGGAGAACCCTGCGCATCAGAGAAGGGGATCCCCTTGAGATTTTTGTCGACCGGGATGGCGAAGTTATTCTGAAAAAATATTCTCCTATTGGTGAACTGGGCGAATTTGCCAAGGAATATGCCGATTCACTGCATGAGGCTATTGGGCATATTGCACTAATCGCTGATCGAGATAATATTATTGCGGTCTCGGGAGCGCCCAAAAAGGAATTTTTGAACAAAGCCATTGGCCCGGGAGTGGAAAAATCTCTGGAAGAACGTAAGCTGGCCGTAATTAATGACCTCAAGGAACATCCCCACTGCAAGGATTGTCCGGTCAATATGGGGGAGGACCGGAGCTGTAAGGTAACAGCGGAGGTTATTGCCCCTATTATTTCCCAGGGTGACCCTATCGGAGCGGTCATAATTTTATCCAAGGATGCAGGGGCCAAAATGGGAGAATTGGAAATGAAAGTGGCGGAAACCGCAGCCGGGTTCCTGGCCAAACAGATGGAACCATAAAAACTGACAATTAACGGCCTTGTTATGAGGCCGTTTTTTTGGCCGCAATTTCAGTATTTTGCTTCTTTTTCGAGACAATCGGTGAAGGTATGGTCTTTTTTGCTGCGGATAGTGGTAAAATACTCAAAGGGTTGCGGCGCTTTTAAGCATTGAGTACTGCCAGCACCCGGACAACATGGAAACCGGAGAGGGAATTTGAAAAAGAAAAGCTTTCTTCAAGGTGCCTTTATACTGGGTATGGCGGGTATCATCAGCAAGCTTTTGGGAGCCTTGTATCGAATACCCCTGGCTCGTCTCCTGGGAGGAGAGGGGATGGGGCTGTATCAGATGGCTTATCCCATCTATACTACGATTCTGGCCATGGCCACAGCCGGTGTGCCGGTAGCAATTTCGATTCTGGTGGCCCGTAAAGAATCGGCAGGTTTAAGCGGAGACAGCCGCAAAATTTTTCGGGCCTCCTTGGGATTGCTGCTGGTGGTGGGGATCGCTTTATCGGTGGCGGTCTTTGCCGGGGCGGAGTTTTTGGCCCGTGAAGTCTTGCATCAGCCCAAAGCATTCTTGCCCTTGGCCGCTATTGCTCCAGCCATATTTTTTGCGGGGATGATGTCGGTTTTCCGCGGGTATTTTCAGGGCTTCCAGTTAATGATGCCTACTGCGGTATCCCAGGTTATCGAGCAAGTATTTCGGGTTACCTTTGTACTTGTTCTGGCCTTTTGGCTCTATCCCCGCGGTTTGGAAATGGCTGCCGCCGGCGCCACATTTGGAGCGGTAATCGGTGGAGCAGCCGGACTTTTGGTTTTACTCATTTTTTACCTGCGTTTCAGCCGCCAGCCTGTTCCCGGAGGGGCCCTTAAATATTCAGGGGAAACTTCTCTGGAACTGGGCAAAGAGCTGATTCGACTGGCCGTACCGGTTTCTTTGGGAGCTATGGTTGTGCCCTTGGTCCAGATGCTGGATGCGGTAATCGTTCCGGCTCGATTAATTTCGGCTGGCTTTACTGTATCCAGAGCCACCGAGCTATATGGTCAGCTATCAGGCATGGCCTCGGTTCTTATCAACCTGCCTACGATTTTTACTATTGCAATTGCCACCAGCTTGGTTCCGGCCGTAGCTGAAGCTATGGCCACCCAGGATAAACCCGCCCTTTTTGAAAGGATTAATAACGGCCTGCGGGTCGCTATGCTGATGGCCTTACCTTCAGCAGTGGGCCTTTCGGTTTTGGCGTATCCAATTACCGACCTGCTTTTTGCATCTCCGGAAGCAGGCATACCTTTGGCTTATCTGGCCTTTTCGGTGGTAGTCATGGCTGTATTTCAGATTACCAGCGCATCACTGCAAGGTCTGGGACATCCGGAGATTCCCCTTCGTAACCTGCTGGTAGTCGGTGCAATAAAGGTGGTTCTGAACTTTTATTTGACCGGGCTGGTATTTTTGAATATTAAAGGACCTGCTATCGGCACCACCGTGGCCTTTTTTGTGGGTTCAGCCCTCAACATGATACAATTATCCCATCGAACGGGGATCAAATATGAGTGGGGAAGATATCTCAAGCTGGCCTTGGTGAGTGTGGCCATGGGATTAGCAGTCAAATCAGGTTATCAGGTCATGTTATCCTGGGGATTGATTTCTCATCTCAGCACACTGGCATCAATCCTGCTGGGAGTAGGAATATATGGGATATTATTACTGGTTGCGGGAGAGTTTAACATGGCTTTGATTAAGAGGTATATCACAATGGGCAGGGGGGCGAAGTAATGGAAGATCAAGGAATCAAAGCACTGATGGAGACCATGAACAAATTGTTGTCACCGGAGGGCTGTCCCTGGGACCGGGAACAGACTCATACTTCATTGCGAAGATATCTGGTGGAGGAAACCTACGAAGTGCTGGCCGCCATTGATGATGGCGACATGAATGAGCTGCGTGAAGAATTGGGAGACCTCCTGCTTCAGATAGTGTTTCATTCCGCTTTGGCAGAAAGAGAGGGTGCTTTTAATCTGAGTGATGTTGCTAATATAGTTAACGAAAAGATGATAAATCGTCATCCTCATGTTTTCGGGCATTTAGAGATTAATTCCAGTGATGAAGTCATGCAGCACTGGGAAGGATTTAAGCGGGATGAAGGCAAGAAATCAATACTGGAAGGCATTCCCCGGCATCTTCCTGCTCTTCTGAGGGCGTACAAGCTACAGGAAAAGGCGGCCCGGGTTGGTTTTGACTGGCCCCAGGTTCAGGGGGCCCTGAAAAAACTCAACGAAGAAACTGCCGAGTTTATAGCTGCGTCCCAGGACGGCAGCCCGGAGATGATCGAAGAAGAAATGGGAGATATTCTCTTCACCATAGTCAACATAGCCCGGATGTCGGGAATTGAGCCGGAACAGGCTTTACAGAACTCCAATGCCAAATTCACCCGCAGATTTAATCATATTGAAAGCCGCCTGAACGACGAAGGCCAGCTTCTGGAGGAAGCCGGTCTGGAAAAGCTGGACAAACTCTGGGATGAAGCAAAAGCTAATGAGTGAGGCGGGAGACGGGAGGGGTAAGGAGTGAGGCGAGAGGAGAAACGGGAGACGAGAGGCGAGAGGCAGGCGGGAGCCAAATCTTCCTAAAAGATTTGTGCTTCCCGCTTGGTTCGACGTGGAGCGTCGAACTTCCTATGGTGAAACAGGGGGACGAGAAATCCGGCTCCTGCTGGAATTTAAACTGGAAAAGAAGGAAATAGTTAGAGTACTGACGAATTTGCATAATGTGTAAATTGAATCACTATCAGGAGGGGATATATTTGAATAAATCAGAATTAGTCAGTGATGTAGCCGGGAAAGCGGGAATGACTAAAAAAGATGTGGAGAAAGTTTTGGGAGCACTTTTTTTGTCAATTGAAGAAGCATTAAAGAATGAAGACAAAGTTCAGCTGGTAGGGTTTGGAACGTTTGAAGTCCGCCATCGGAAGGCTCGCACCGGCAGGAACCCACAAACCGGTGAAGAGATTCTGATACCTGCGTCCCGGGTTCCCGCATTTAAAGCAGGAAAGACTCTTAAAGAAAAGGTGGTTTAGTGCGCCTCGATAAGTACCTTAAGGTCTCAAGGCTGATTAAGCGGCGATCGGTGGCCAAGGAATTTGCGGAAAATGCCAGGGTCACATTGAACGGAAGGATTGCCAAGCCTTCCACGGAAGTAAAAATAGGTGATTTGTTAGCAATTCAAATGGGAAACCGAAAAGTGGTAGTTGAAATTCTGGAGATCAAATCCGATGTGAGAAGCGGCGAAGCCCAAAACCTATACCGGGTAATAGACGAACAACCACCCCCAGCCTGAGGTGGTTGTTTTTTTAGTGCCCTGAGAACACAAAGGGGAGCTCGTTACTCGTCCCTCAAGGCTGGAATCGAATATTTGGTCTCCTGCACAGTTTCGCAGTTGAGCTCCTTACTCGCAGGAAACCAAATATTCTAAGTTGCATTAATTGAATTATTCGTAGAAATACATATCAATAAGGCTTTTAGAACATGAAATGATTTTATCAACCATGATGGCAGCAAGCCGTTCAGATGCCATTTTAATACATGCCTATTTCTTCTTCCGTAATAATCATCTCATCAGTTCTTCTCTCAGCTATGTTTAATTTTTGAATAAACTGATAAGGAGCCAGAGCTTCGGGCGAGACGTCCTTAACGGAGACCCGGGCCCCCTGTTTACGCAGAGCATCCTGTACTATTTTGGCATCCAGATTCTTAGGAGTTACATTGTTCTTGACCGCCATAGCTGCCCCTGTGCCGGCGGCTTGACCGGTGCAGATTGTTGGCGTGCAGTACCTTATTGCGGCGGCAGAAAAAGCGCCATTGGAGATGATTGAACCAGCCGCCATAAGATTTTCAACCTCTTTGGAAACCAGAGAACGATAAGGAATGTCATGAGGAAGAATATCATAAGCAAATCTGCCGGCTACCTCATAGACATCCGGCGGCATGTTGCTGATGGCTATGCCATCCTCAAAAATCCTGCCGGCCCGCATATCGTTATATGTCAATACGTGTTCACCAATCAGACGGTGGGGGTTGCCCCATACCGCGTACTGCGAAAACCTGTCGATATAGGAGTTCTCGAACCCATGGACGCTTTGCTTTAGCACTTTATGAAGCGTCACGGCTTGTTTTCTCATACCAATTTCGCCGGCAGTCAGATCCTTGGTACTCCAGCAAGCTTCTTCTGCCCCATGCAGCAAAGTCATAATCCATATCTTCCCGTCGCGGTACATATCCCAGTGTTGAGTGACGACTATTTTCTCCACCCTGATGTTTTCGCCTGCGGCTTTGGCTTTGGCCAGAATGCCGGCGGCGCCATACATACCCGGCCAGTCTTCTGGGTTGGCGGCTCTAAAGGCATCGAATTTCGCCTGATCCACCCCTCCGATCATGAAGCAACTAAGATAGCCGCTTTTACTGCCTTTCTTTTCTCCCGCCGGAATGCCTTCGTCGCAGGGCGCGCCGGACTTCCATATGATGTCGCCGGTACCTGTTGTGTCAATAATAACCTTACCAAGAACCGCTCTCCGGCCTTCCTTGCCTTCAACCAGGACCCCTTTAAGGAAATTGTCCTCCCGGATAGCTCCGGCAGCGAAGGAATGGAATAACAGTTTTACTCCGGCTTCCTCCATCATTCCATCCAGCATGTACTTGTAATACTCCGGGTCAAAGCAATATCCCCAACGTCCCCACCAGCCAGACTCGGTGTCAACCATCCGCTTGGGCAGTTTATCTGGCCCCAGCATCTGCATAAACCTGTCTTTGATCGGAGATCTGGTCCAGGCGGGTATCTCATCGTTGCTCAATACCGCTTTGGCATCCTTAAGGCGACCCACGATCTCATGCACGATTCCAGAATGAAGTTCGGGATCAACAAAAGAGAAAATGCCATTAAGGCCCTGGGTCTGAAGTCCGCCCAGGCTCCCAAACCGGTCTATCAGGATAGTTTTGGCACCGGTTCGCGCCGAACCCAGAGCAGCCCCAATGCCGGCCGGGCCACCACCGACCACAATAACCTCGGCTTCATCGAGTACCTTAATCTCTCTTTGCGGTTCAATAATTTTCAAATTCACACCCTCCTAATTATTCTTATTAGACTCTTGGGCAGCATGTGGTTTAGCTATAAAATATCACCACCTCCCTTTATTTAGAGAATGCAATAACCATGCCAATAAATAAATGTTCTGAATTTATGGGCAAAGCCAGCCTGGCTGGCCATCGGAGGTGTTACACTGACTGTAACGATTGAGTTGCATGTGTACTGCCCTAATTACAAACCATGTAATCTGTCCCCGGACAAAATGTGTTCATGAGGCTCTTTTAACCTATATACATTGATAATATGTTATTTTTCTGTAACAATCATAGATAGTAATCGGCATATATGCTTTCGAAGCGCGGAGGTAAATTTTGAAAGACATAATGAGGGTATGGGAAGAATTGCACCAGTACGGCAGTTCTGAAGATGTAGTCATATCGGAAGATATACAGCAATCCTGGGATCGCAGTGAGCAATTCGGGGTTGATCCCCATAAACGATTCTGTGATGTGACCCTAAGCCCTGATCAGCTTCAAGAAAAACGGGAGAAGAACAGTTCCTTGCTGGAACAGGGAGTAGAAGTAATCAATATGTTTTACCAGTACTTAGGGGACCCGGATTTTGTACTATTTCTTGAGGATCGGGATAATTACGTTCTCGCGCGAGTTGGAGGAGAGGAATCTGTCAAACTGGCTGACTATTCCATGCTGGTGGAAGGCTCCAAATGGTCTGAGGAAGTTATGGGCACCACTGTAAGCGCAATCGCTAAAATCTGTAAAGAACCGGTATTTTTCTACGGCTACGAGAACTATTGCCGGGTAGCTGCCGTGGCCAGCACTTCGGCTTCACCGATATTCGACGACAGAGGCAGGATAATAGGCATTCTTGGAGTTGCCGCACCTTATCACCTGGCCAGTCCGTATATACTGGGTATGGCCATAACGGCTGCGCGGGCTATTGAGCGTAAGATGGCTTTGCAGACGGCCTATCTTAGAAGCGAAGTAGCCAACCTCTATAAGACTACCATCATTGAATCAATGTCGGAAGGGGTACTGACTATGGACTGCCGACACAGAATAACTCATCTCAACCTGATTGCGGCACGAAGTCTTGGAATTGACCGGGACAGCTCACTGGGCAAGAGAATTGAGGATGTCTTGCTCCCCGGCAACGACCCTTTCTTTGCCAAGATCTTCAGTAATAAGAGACTGACCGGGGAGACCCTGATAATCAAGCAAAGGAAGAGTGGTGTTAAACTGGCGGTAAGCTCTACTCCGCTTATCGGCGCAAACAGCAGCATATTGGGAACAGTGGTTATTCTTCAACCGATGAAGCAGTATAAACGGTTGATCGAAAGGATTTCCGGTGCCAGGGCCAATATTACCTTCAGCAATATCATCGGAAAGAGCGATTCATTCAAATATGCGCTAATGTGTGCTGAAATGGCTGCCAAGTCCGACTCCAATGTTCTTTTGTTAGGCGAAAGCGGGGTGGGCAAGGATATGTTTGCCCAGGCGATCCATAATGCCAGCAAGCGTGCTCGGGAGCCATTTTTCGCCATTAACTGCGCTGCCTTGCCCAGAGAGTTGATATCGAGTGAATTGTTCGGATATGAAGACGGGGCATTTACCGGTGCACGCAAAGGCGGAAATCCTGGAAAATTTGAACTGGCCGATCAGGGGACCATATTCCTGGATGAAATCGGTGAACTTCCTCTGGAACTGCAGGGGTCGCTCCTGCGGGTATTAGAAGAAGGCGCCGTAGTACGTCTGAGCGGAAGAGAGGTAATTCCGGTAAATGTCCGCATAATTGCTGCCAGCAACAAGAACCTGGTGGAAGAGGTTCAAAAGGGCAGCTTCCGGCTGGATTTGTATTACCGGCTGGGGGTTATGGACATCAAAATACCCGCTCTTCGAGATAGGATAGATGATATCCCGGAGTTGGTCACTCATTTCATAAAATCGGTCGGTCCCAGGCTGGGGAAAAAGATTGAGGAGGTTGACGAACGGGCTATGGATCTTCTTATGCGATACCATTGGCCGGGCAATGTAAGGGAACTTAATAACGTAATTGAACGGGCCATTAACATTGCACCCGGCAAAATATTGTCAGTCAATCTTATAAACATGCCCAATAGCAGTAATGTGAATTCCCCTCGCATCGACTTATCCCGAAACAAAGATGCTTTGGAAGCACAATTAATTAGAAGCTGTCTGCAAAAACATAACAATAACAGAAGCAAAGCTGCCGAAGAAATGGGCATCTCCCGGACCACATTATATCGGAAAATGGAAAGGTACCGCATCCAATAGAAGAGCAGGAAGGGTACAGGCATGGAGGGATCAAATGAATAGTGGAAGCCGATACCAGCCATAGTCTCTTTTATAAAAAAGCAGTCGTTACATGTTCATTATTCTTGCCATAAACTTCTTCCTGGGCTGGTGGGGACTGGTTTGGATGATCCTCCCGATCCCAACACCTGGCCCTTTCCAAGTTCAAGCCTACAGAGTCTACATATTCAAGCCCCCCGCAACATATATTTGTTTAGCAGCATGGTCAGCTGAGAAGATACCTGGCGCAGCGCCCATGGGGTAGGATGCCCGATTGCGCCGGGAGTGAAGTGAAAAGGAGGGGAACTATGCAAACTCATAACCTGGTCCTCACTAATCGAGAGTTTTTAGAGGTATCTGGTGTAACCTATGTAAGCAGTTTCGATGATCGGGAGGTGGTTCTGGATACTGGCCAGGGATCTCTGCATGTGATCGGAGAGGATCTCAACATCAGCCAGCTTAGCCTTGACCAAGGCAATGTAGTGATTCAGGGCAAAATCATGTGTATGGAATATAAGGCAACCGCCAAGAGTATGAAAGGCAAGGGTAAGAGTCTGGTAAATAGGATTTTAAAATAGTGGAGGCCTATGGTGATTGTATGGTGGGAGCAGGCTCAACAATTTTTGCTTACAGTGGCTATGGGGCTCTTTTTAGCACCCGTTTTTCATTTCCATCAAAAAAATGTTAACAGCTTTCCAATCAAAGGAATCTGGTTACGGATTCTGGACCTGGCCATTTGGCTGGCGGCTATTCCCCTGGTTTTTTGGGTACTGCTTCGTACCAACCAAGGAGAAATCCGCTTTTTTCTGTTTCTGGGCCTTCTGACCGGTGCCGGGCTGTATTTTGCTTTTATTGCCTCCCGATCCAATTATTATCTGGAGAGTATGTCGTATCAGATTGGCAAGGTGGTGCGCAAAACAGGGTTGTTTCTATCTGTGCCCCGGCGCTGGGTAACTAACCGGTTTTCTCCTCCGACTCCTCCCCCCGGAGAATAAGATATTTGGCTCCCTGCTTGCCTCAAATGCTACAGCCAAAAAAGTTCCTTTTGACATTTCAATCCCATTGGATATACAATATTTATACACAATTTGTGGATATTTTGTGGATATGTTGTGGAGAGCCTGAATGAAAATAGAAATTCGCGGAGCTGAAAAGCTTAGCTTTCGGGAGCGTCAGGTGGTGGTCTTAAAAGAAATGGGACGCCGTAATGATGAGATTGCCAAAACTCTTAAAATCACCAGCAGCACTGTAGCTACCCTCCTGAACCGAGCCCGATCCAAAGGCTATGAAGTGGTAATAATAATTCCTGGACAGGCTCTGGGCGTTTTTGAGGAGGATGATGATGACCAGGAATAAATCCCGGCCGCACCCATCCAGAATCAGGTTTGGCATAAGATGGTTACTGCTTTTTGTAGTAGTCTGCAGCGTCTGTTATGGACCACAAGTTGTTACTATCTGGGAAATGAAGCAGGAACTTAAGGCCATGAATCAAGAAAAAGAGCAGTTGACAGAAGAGAACCTCCGTTTTCAAGCCCGAACGCAAGAGATGCAATCTGATGAGATGCTGGAAAAATTAGCTCGTGAAGAACTAGGCATGATTAAGCCCGGAGAAAAGGTGCTGGTTAAAGTAGTTCCCCAGGATTAGAATTGACATTACCCATCATTGTTCTATACAATGGAGGTGTAAGATTATGTACATTTTTGGGGAGGCCATCTTTTCTCATGCCAACAGAGCAAAAACTTAATCTGCCCGGGCAGATTATAGAGGGGACTGTACAGGGGACTACTAAATTTGGTGCTTTTATTCAGTTGGAAAATGGTACTGTAGGCTTAGTACACATCTCAGAAATAGCAGATACTTATGTTCGGGATGTTAATGACTACTTACAGGCTGGAGATCGGGTCCGGGTTAAAATCCTGAATGTCAGTGAGGGCAAGGTGGGTTTATCCATAAAACAGGCGCGGGAGCGGGAACGTCCCAAGAAGGTGGATAAAGGAAATTTAGATGACAAACTAAATCGTTTTTTTAAGGAAAGCGATGAACGGCTCCAATCACTAAAGCTGACCAAAGAAACGAAGAGAAGAAATAAGAGTTATTCAGACACTCCTTAAATCAGAGTGTCTTTTTCATGAGTAACCAGCCGACATCGAGGGGTACTGCGCTTCAGTCTCGCTTAGTATGTTTTGCTGGTTTTTTTTCGCAGGAGGGATTTATGAAGTTTGCGGTAAGTGACGTGGGAACCAATTCCTGTCGTCTGCTGGTGGCTGAAGTTAAAGATCGAAGCATGAATATTCTCGAAAAAAAAGTGGTGAGCACCCGGATCGGGGAAGGGCTGGAGAATAGCGGATGGATTAATCCCAATGCTATCAGCCGCACCTTATTGTGCCTCAGCCAATTTGGACAAGATATCAGGAAATTTCAGGTTGATGGAAGCAGAGTGGTGGCAACCAGTGCCCTGCGAGATGCGGCTAACCGTGAAGATTTCCTGCATTTAGCGGAGAAAACCATCGGGATATCCGTTGAGGTTCTTTCCGGAGAGAAGGAAGGACAGCTTAGTTATCTGGGGGCAAAAGGTGCCCTGGATTTAAAAAGGAACCCGCTGGTGTTAGATATAGGAGGGGGCAGCACCGAATTAATCTATCAAGCTGGTGATATTAAGTCCTTAAGCATTCCTGTCGGTGCCGTAAGAGGGCTGGAAGCCGGATGGAATGAAGAAGATATAAGGGCAAAATTGATCAACCTCATACCGATGCAGGTGCAATTGCGTAAGATGCCCTTGGTATTGGTAGGCGGCACAGCTACATCCCTGGTCACAATAAATAAGATTATGAAGGAATATGATTATCAGCAGGTACATGGTGAAAGGCTGACCCTGCGAGAGATTAATCGGATTTACCATGAGCTTGACCAAATGACAGTGGAAGAGAGACGGCAGGTCCCAGGATTGCAGCCTGAGCGAGCGGATATCATAGTCAAAGGCATTATGATAATCAAGTGTTTAATGGAGCTCCTGAACAGGAGGCAGGCTGTCGTAAGCGACAGTGACCTTCTGGAAGGGGTGATCATGGAATTAAATCAGGCCAACCAAGGGGAAAAGCTGTAAAAAGGAGCTTTCTCCTTAATTGGCCTGAATTCAGGGCGTTTAAGGTTATTCGAAGAAGACTACTTCACCGGAACTTAGCAAATACTTGGCACCCACCAGAGCTACTTCACCTTTGTCTATCTTCTCCTTGATTACCGGACTTGTTCTTAAATCACTCAGAGTCGCTCCCACATTGACATCTGCTGCCATTTCACATAATTCCTTGCCGGCTATTCCCATGGATTGAACCTTTTGCACAGAGGGAGCTATCATCGCGGTGATGGCACCAATACTTCCGGGAGGGTCGCCGCCTTCAACGGTGGCTATAACCGCGCCGCAGTTTTCATGGCCCAAAACAACCACCAAGGGAGTATGCAGGTGGTCTACGGCGTATTCGACACTTCCCATTGACACATCATCCAAAACATTACCAGCGGTTCTGATGACAAAAATATCCCCCAGCGCTTGATCAAATAAAATCTCAGGAGGTACCCGGGAGTCTGAACACGTTAATACTGCCGCGAAAGGGAATTGCCCTTCTTTAAGCAGTGTCATCCTGCGGTTAGAGCTCAGGTCTTTGGCACCATAATTCTCGTTGACAAAACGATGATTCCCATCGACCAATTTTTGTTTGGCCTGGTCAGGCGAAACCAGGTTTTTTGCATGATTATGACTCAAATACTACACCTCCATCCTAACGTATTATATCCACATAATTATTCTGAACTAACACCTTGTTTACCTTCCTGCTATAATAGGAACAGTGTCTGGGAAAAAACTAAGCAGAGAAAAAAGCAGGAATTTCACTTACTCAGTCGAATCCAAATCTGGAATGATTAATGGTATGTCGGCCAAAAAAAATATAGGATTGTGCAAATATTTGTAAATAGTTTCACAATTAAGAAACCGGGTGAAGCCAACGGAAATTAAACTTGTTACCCCGGCAAATACAGCCGAGTAGACGGATTCACTTAATAAACTATTATGAAGTGACTTGAAAATCTGGAGAGACCCGAACGGGAAATCAGAGATTCATGACTTCGCAGCGGGAGGTGATAATACTGCTGGCATATTAGGGCTAAGACCAAAATAACAATCAAGTCGTTTTGAAAGGAGAGTCTACAAAAATGAATTTCTTTACTCCGGCACAAGTAGCAGCCAATGCCTGTAGCGCCGGGAAAACTAAGGCTGAAATGGGGCTCCTCCCCATGATTATCCTGGGAATCCTGGCCGGAGTCTTTATTGGTTTCGGGGCCAACCTGGCCACTGTTGTAGGGGCAGACGGCGGCAGTAAATTTCTATTTGGAGCAGTCTTCTCGATTGGTCTGATGTTAGTCGTTATTGGTGGAGCGGAGTTATTTACCGGTAACAATATGTTCCTGGCTATATGTGCTTTGAATGGACAAACAAGCTGGGGGTCCGTTCTGTACAATTGGACAATAGTATTTTTCACGAACTTTGCCGGTTCACTTCTTCTGGTCTATATTATTTTTTGGGGCATGTACTGGATTGGACCTGCAGCAGATGGAGCCGGTTTGGCCCTGACTGCTCACGGTGCTAAAGCAGCCGCCATTGCTCAAGGCAAGCTGTCTTTAACCTGGTCATCCGCCTTCTTCCGGGGAATCTGCTGTAACTGGCTGGTTTGTATGGCTGTTTGGCTGGCATTAACTGCGAAGGATACTATAGGCAAGATATTTGCTATATTCTTCCCCATCATGGGCTTCGTTACCAGCGGATTTGAGCATTCGGTTGCCAACATGTTCTTTATTCCTATGGGTATCACCATAGTGAACAAGGTCCCGGGATTAGCAGCGGCAGCTGGATTTGATCCTGCTTTGTTTACCTATGGCAACTTTATTATGAACAATCTTATCCCTGTCACACTGGGGAACATCGTAGGAGGCGCCTTCTTTGTGGCCTTCCTGTATTATATGGTATATTTGAGACCGGCGAAAATCGCGGCTCAAAAGAATGCCGGAGTTAGCGCTTAGAGATATACGATTACGGAGTGATGTCCAAGCTTTAGGATCATTATAAACCGACTGAGAGGGGCTGGTCTGACATAGACACAGCCCCTTGATTTTTGCTCTCGTCCCTGATCTGAGCTGATGACTCCGGCTGCGGGCTAATAGCAGAAAGCCCTTCCCGCGACTGCAGATATTGTCAAAAGAAAAAATCCGGCCGGCCTGATAAATGACAAAAATTGACTATTGCTTAGCGGTATAATAAACCCGATAGTCGCGGTCAAAGGGGGCGTTTGTTCTGGACAGGCCTGAGATTTACCCTTTCCAACGCTTGAATGATACTCAAATTGATCGGCATACCTCCGGGAGGCCGTCCCGGCCCAAAATATTGCTTTTTAATTCCAATCCCTCCCGGCCCTGGACTTACCTGCTCAGATGGCTGGATCTGGAGACCATAATCCTGTGGGCGGTGGCTTTTCTTCTGGGGAGATCGTTTATTTTGGGAGAAATACTTCCTTTCGCAGCGGCTTATACTGCTGCTTTTGCCACGCGAAACCGCAGGCTGGCTTGGGGAATTCCTCTGTTTGCAATAATGGGACTGTTGACCATGGCGGAAGGACAGTTGCTGTGGAGCAACGTTGCAGCCATTATTGGAGTGGCGGTTCTGCTCCGGAGGGTAACCCTCACCGATAGACGGCGCTGGGTGGCTTTGCCTTTTCTGACGGCTGCCGTAATAATTGTCACCAAGGTAACGGCTTTGTTGTTAACCGGCTCTACCCACTATATGGAAATAATTATCTTTTTTGAGGCGATAACTGCCGGTATTTTGACTTTTGTGATCATGGTGGCCCGGGAAGCCCTGGAAAAACAAATTTCGCCCCGGGAGTTCTCTTTTGAGGATATGACTGCCTGGGTGATTCTGGGGGTCGGGGTTCTTATCGGCCTGTCGGGGCTGGAACTGATAGGCTTTTCCATCGCCGGCATTGCCTCCCGGCTGGCTATATTGCTGGCGGCCTTTGTTTGGGGAATTGGAGGAGGTGCAATCGTAGGAGTGGCTGTGGGAGTCATACCTTCGGTAGCGACTCTCGCTTTGTCTAAGACTCTGGCTATTTATGCTTTGTCTGGATTGTTGGCCGGAGTATTTCGCGATTTCGGCCGGATAGGGGTTGTATTGGGATTTGTTACCGGTAATATGATCATGTCGGTTTTTCTTATGAATTCCAATCAAGCCTTGCTGAGTATTTGGGAGACATTGCTGGGAGTCGCCGTTTTCCTGGTGCTTCCCCGTGATATTGAAGAACGTATGCCGCTAAAATCCTTGGGGAGGTTGGGAGAAGCAGGCCGGGAGGAATTTGACGGCAGTGAGATTAAAGAGTGGACGGCGGAGAGAATGAATAACCTGGCCCGGGTATTTGAGGAAATATCTATGACTTTTGCCGAGTCTGAGCCAGTTAAATCCGAGGGGGGGCAACCCGCTTACGTGGGCCGGTTGATGGAGGATATTGCAGAAGGTTTGTGTACCAATTGCGCCATCCACTCAACCTGCTGGGAAAAAGAATTTTATCAGACCTACCGTGATTTCTTTAATCTGATGAGCCTGATGGAATTGAAAGGTGAGGTATCCTATGATGATCTGCCGGTGGAGGTGAGAAGGCGCTGCCTGCGAGCTCGTGAATTAGGGGGAGTTGTCAAACGGGTAATTCAGACTGCACAGGTAAACGACTATTGGGAAGAGAAAATTGAAGAGTCCCGAGACATGTTGTCCCAGCAGCTTAAAGGAGTCAGTGGTCTTATCAAGAACCTGGCCCAGGAGATAGAATTTAAAATGGTAGTAGACACCGATCTGCAGGCCAGGCTGGCTCAGGAGTGCAAGGACCTGGGAGTGCCGGTTCGTCAGGTGCTGCCGGTGGTGAGTGATACGGATCAGGTATTTATTCGTATAACGGCTGATGCCTGTTTGGACCGGGAGACCTGTGACAACATATTGGCGCCGGCGATTTCTTGCTTGATGGAAACCCGTTATGAAGTCAGTCACCGCAAATGCCCCCGGGGCAGTTGGGGAACCTGTGAATGCACCTTAGCACGGGCCTTTAACTATAAGATTGCCACCGGGGTTTCCCAGCTGGCCAAGTCAGATGTATCCGGGGACAGTTTTAATATAGTGACTCTCAAGGACGGGCGCGAATTGATAGTCTTAAGTGACGGCATGGGGAGAGGCCGCAAAGCTGCTCAGGAAAGCAAGGCCACCGTAAATCTTTTGGAGGAATTGTTTAATATCGGCTTTGGTCAGGAGGTGGCCTTGAAAACGGTGAACTCCATCTTGATGTTACGCCATCGGGAAAGCTTTGCCACCGTTGATCTGGCATTAATTGATCTATACAGTGGGGAATTAGACTCAGTGAAAATCGGCGGAGGTCCTTCCTTTCTCAAGCGAGGACCGCGAGTGGGGATAATCTCCAATAATAGTCTGCCTATCGGTATAGTAGAGGATTTGGATTTTCCCAGTGAAAGGCGGGCGCTTATACCCGGAGATATTTTGGTCTTGGTCACTGATGGAATTATTGATCCCGGCAAACTGGTGGATGGAAGGGGATTGTGGCTGCGGGACTACTTGGCCCAGACTAACGAAAATGATCCTCATCGTCTCTCGGAAATGATTATCAACAAAGCCTTGGCCCTGGCCCGGGGAGAGCCCCGGGATGACATGAGCGTTATTTGTGCCCGGGTCGAGTATAATGTCAAATAAAAAACTGCCATAGTCTGTTAATCCCGTATTGAATAAGTTATTTCCGCAAACATACCGGATGTGGTGAAAAACACCCGGTGTGTTTTTATTTTAGCGCTATTCTGAGATAATCATTATATGGATGTTTACAGAATTCGCAAAGAGGTAACCAACTTCATCAAGGAACATAATCTGATTGCTCCGGGCGAAATGGTAGTGGCTGGAGTTTCTGGCGGGCCGGACTCGGTAGCACTCCTGCACATTTTGCTGGAGTTGAGGTGTGAGCTGGACTTTGCAGTGGGTGCAGCTCATTTGCATCACGGTCTGCGGGCTGAAGCAGACTTGGATCAGCGGCTGGTTGAGGATTTATGCCGGGAATGGCAGGTTCCCCTGCAGGTGAAGTGGGTGGATGTGGCCCGTAAAGCGGCGGAGGAAAAAAAATCTCTGGAGGATGCGGGCCGTGATGCGCGCTATAGCTTTCTGGAAGAGGTCCGCAAGCAATGGGGGGCTCACAAGATAGCGACTGCTCATCATCGGGGTGATCAGGCGGAAACGGTTCTGATGCATCTCATTCAGGGAACAGGCGCCCAGGGGCTTCAGGGAATTTTGCCGCGATGGGGAGCCATAATCAGACCTCTGCTGGAATTGAGTCAGGACCAGATAAAGGATTATTTGCAAAATCAAGACCTGCCGTATCGTATTGATTCTTCGAACTTTGACAAAACTTATCTCAGGAACCGGATTCGATGGGAGCTCATTCCTCTGTTAGAGGAAAAGTTTAATCCGGCCATAACTGATTCGTTGTGCCAGTTGGCGGCAGTGATGAAAGAAGAAAACGAGTACTGGGATCAACGGGTGGGTGAAGCATGGGAAAGAACAGTAACGGTTACTGAACCTGGAGGCCCGGCCTTGAAAGCAAAAATCGATGAAATCCTGGTTCTTCCACTGGCATTGCAGCGCCGGCTAATTCATTATATGCTGCGAACAGCCGGATGTGGGCGGGGAAGCCGTCATGATGTGCAAAGGATTCTGGACCTGATGAGGGGTGAAGGTTCAAATCGCCGAGTCCCTGTTTCCGGTGGTATGTGGGTAAGGAAATCCTATAATTATTTGGAGTTTGGAATCGATGCCCACTCCGGAACGGATTATTGCTATCTTCTGGAGGTTCCCGGGACTGTTGAAGTATCTGAAACAGGCTGGTCTTTTGCTGCTCGCCTGCTGAAGGATAAATCCGCTTTATCCCCTGAGGCTACTTATTTGGATTGGGAAAATCTGCAGAAGCCCCTATATATCCGCTCCCGGCAGCCGGGTGACCGTTTCCGGCCTTTGGGAATGAAGGGAAGCAAAAAGCTAAAGGACTACTTTATTGATGCCAGAATTCCTTGGGCTGAGCGAAACTGGACTCCGATTGTGGCTTCTGATGATGAGATTTATTGGATAGTGGGTCATCGCCTGGATGAGCGGGCCCGCGTAACCGACGATACCCGGTGTTTATTAGAAATAAATGTAACAAAGAGAGGTAAATAGCACATTCATTGCCAAAGAAAATTGAGTTATGCTACAATATGACAGACTGACTAAGGGGAGGGACAGATTTGGAGAGAACTCTAAAAAACTTGGCACTTTACGCTTTACTTGTGCTGCTGGTCTTTTTTGCAATAAAAATGACTTCCCCCATTGACGAGGTAACCCAAGAGATTGACTACACTGAATTTTATCAGGCCGTCATTACTGATAAAGTCAAGAGTGTTACAATTACACCGGATCGGGATATTTACGTTATTGAGGGGATATATAAAGACGGTAAGCTGTTTACTACTATTGCTCTTCCGGAAGAGAATCTTCCCGAGATATTAAGGGATCATAATGTAACCGTTATGCCGGAACCTACGCCGGAGCCGAAGTGGTGGGTAGGGGTACTGACGACTTTCTTGCCTATTTTATTGTTGATTGGATTTATGGTTTTCATGATGCAGCAGTCCCAGGGGGGCGGGAATAAGGTAATGCAGTTTGGCCGCAGCCGGGCGCGGATGATGGCGCCTGAAACGGTTAAAGTGACTTTTGCGGATGTGGCCGGAGCCGACGAGGCCAAGGAAGAGCTTCAGGAGGTTATAGATTTTCTGCAAAGTCCGGCTAAGTTTACGCAAATCGGGGCAAAAATACCCAAGGGAGTCCTGCTTTATGGCGCTCCGGGAACCGGAAAGACTCTGATGGCCAAGGCCGTGGCCGGGGAGGCGGGAGTGCCTTTCTTCTCCATAAGCGGTTCCGATTTTGTGGAGATGTTTGTGGGGGTAGGGGCGGCCCGGGTTCGTGACCTGTTTGAGCAGGCCAAAAAGAATTCACCCTGTATAGTGTTTATTGACGAAATCGATGCGGTAGGCCGGCAAAGAGGCGCCGGATTAGGCGGCGGTCATGATGAAAGAGAACAGACCCTCAATCAGCTTCTGGTGGAGATGGATGGATTCACTGCCAATGAAGCAATTATTGTTATGGCAGCAACTAACCGGCCGGACATACTTGATCCTGCCCTGTTGCGGCCGGGCAGGTTTGACCGCCATATCACCATTGATCGTCCCGATGTTAAAGGCCGTCGGGCGATTCTGGAAGTTCATATGCGCAACAAGCCTATGGATGATAACATCGACCTGGAGGTTCTGGCTAAGAGAACTCCTGGATTTACCGGAGCTGATCTGGCTAACATGGTAAATGAAGGAGCTCTGCTTTCGGCGCGGCGGGGCTTAACCGTGGTGGGGATGCAAGAGCTGGAAGAGGCTATTGAGCGTGTTATAGCCGGACCGGAGAAAAAATCCCGGGTTATATCTGAAAATGAAAAACGGCTGGTTGCTTACCACGAGGCAGGACACGCTGTAGTAAGCTACTTTATGGAGCATTCCGATAAACTCCATAAGATATCAATAATCCCTCGGGGTAGGGCAGGGGGTTATACCTTGCTGCTGCCGGAAGAGGATCGCAATTATATGACCCGCAGCCGGCTTTTGGATGATGTGGTCATCCTCATGGGAGGAAGGGTAGCGGAGAGTATAGCATTAAACGAGATCAGCACCGGGGCCCAGAACGATCTGCAGCGGGCTACCGAAATCGTGCGTCGGATGATAACCGAATACGGAATGTCCGAAACTTTGGGGCCATTAACCTTTGGCCGTCGTCAAGAGGAAGTATTTCTGGGCCGGGATCTGGGGCATGACCGAAATTATTCGGATGCCATTGCTTATGCCATTGACCAGGAGGCCCATGAATTTGTGGAAAGATCCTATGAGCGCGCTAAAAATATTCTGGAAAATAACTTGGAAAAACTGCATAAGGTAGCCCAATTCCTAATGACCGAAGAAATTATGGATGGAGAGGTATTCCGGGAGATCATGGAGGGGGAGAAATCTGAGGAGGACCAATAATTGGAACAGACTTTCTTTATGATTAAACCTGATGGAGTTAGGCGTGGATTAATCGGGTCCATTATTTCCCGATTGGAGACTAAAGGCTTTCGCCTGGTGGCGCTGAAAATGTTGACGATAAGTCCTGAGATGGCTAGGGAACATTATGCGGAACACCAGGGTAAGTCTTTCTTTAATGAACTAACCGATTTTATCACTTCTGGGCCGGTAGTGGCCATGGTTTGGGAAGGGCCTGCAGTAATAAAGGCTGTCCGTACGATGATGGGAGCAACCGATCCGGCTGAAGCCGATCCCGGCACCATTCGTGGAGATATGGCCGTATCCTTGTCTGAAAATGTTGTGCATGGCTCCGATTCCCCCATAGCAGCAGCCCGGGAAATAGGTTTATTCTTTCGAGATCTATAAACAATAAAGAGTGAGGGGGAGCAAACCATGAAGACTGATGCGGAAATTGCCCAAGAGGCCAGTCTGGAGAAAATTCAGGTCATCGCCGAAAAGGCAGGGTTACGGGAAGATGAAATTGAGCTTTATGGAAGCAACAAAGCCAAAATATCTCTGGCAGCTATGGAAAGAGTTCGTAACCAGAAGCAGGGCAAACTGGTTTTAGTTACGGCCGTCACTCCAACTGCCGCCGGTGAGGGAAAGACTACCGTCACTATAGGTTTAGGTCAGGCCCTTAACCGCTTGGGGAAAAAGGCCATTATCGCTTTGCGTGAACCCAGTTTGGGCCCCTGTTTTGGGGTAAAAGGCGGGGCGACTGGCGGAGGCTACTCTCAAGTGGTACCTATGGAGGACATCAATCTTCATTTTACCGGTGATATCCACGCAGTCAGCACGGCTCACAATCTGCTGGCTGATCTGGTCAACAACAGCTATTATTTCGACAATCCTCTGGGAATTTCCCCCACGCGGATAACCTGGCCCCGGGTGATTGATCTGAATGATCGGTTTTTACGCCGGATAGTAATTGGCTTGGGAGGCAAAGCCCACGGAATACCTTTGGAAACCAGCTTTGATATTTCCGTGGCCTCCGAGGTTATGGCCTGTCTGTGCCTGGCCCGGGATTTAACCGATCTTAGAGAACGTCTCAGCCGAATTATCGTGGCTTATTCTGAAACAGGCCGGCCATTAACTGCCCAGGAAATGCAGGCAATTGGCTCTATGACTGTTTTACTCAAAGATGCCATCAAACCCAATCTGGTACAAACTCTGGAGAACACCCCCGCCTTCATTCACGGAGGGCCTTTCGCTAATATTGCTCACGGCTGCTCCAGCGTAATTGCTACGGAGCTCGGGCTCCGGCTGGGAGAATATCTGGTTACGGAGGCCGGTTTTGGTGCGGACCTGGGCGCCGAGAAGTTTTTTGATCTGAAATGCCGCCAGTTGGGAAGAGGGCCTGATGCCGTAGTAGTCGTGGCTTCGATTAGGGCTCTGAAGCTCCATGGCGGTGCAGACAAAGCCCGTTTGACTGAGCCGGATGAGAATGCGGTTCAAAAGGGGCTGGGCAACCTCCACAAGCATCTGGAAAACATAAGCAAATTCGGATTGCCTGCCGTAGTGGCACTAAACCGATTCCCCAGTGATACTGACGGAGAAATCGACGTAGTACGTAATTCCTGCCAGAAGATTGGCGCCGGCTTCGCTCTGTCCGAGGTTTGGGCCCGGGGAGGCCAGGGAGGACAGGAGTTGGCCCAGAAGGTCATGGAAGCTGCTGAAAAGCCGTCTGACTTCCGTTATCTTTATGAGCTGGACCGTCCTTTGAAAGAGAAAATCGAGACTATTGCCCGGGAGATTTATGGAGCTAAGCGGGTGGATTACCTGGCAGCGGCTGAAAAATCTCTGCAGGAGCTGGAAAAGATGGGTTTTGGAGACTTGCCCATCTGTGTGGCTAAAACTCAATATTCTTTATCGGATGACCCCGCCTTGCTGGGCAGACCTGATGACTTTATAGTAACCGTAAGAGATGTGCGAATATCTGCCGGAGCTCGATTTGTGGTGGTTTTGATGGGGAATATTGTCACCTTGCCGGGGCTTTCTCGCCATCCGGCTGCACACCATATTGATATAGACGACGATGGTCGCATAAGCGGATTGTTTTAAATAACCCAAGGCAAATCGTTAGCATGTTAGTGGCCGGGGAAAATGTCGGGGACGGGAGGCACAAACGTTCAAGATTTGGCTCCCGCCTGGCTGCGTCGGAATTCATCCCGTGCCTCCTCCTCGTCCCAATAGTGAGCCGATTATAGCATTGAAGCTACGCCTTTATGGCTGTATAATCAAATTTGAGAGAAGAAATTGAGTGCCAGCGGAGGAGGAGGTTTTGTAGTGAGAAGAATCGACAATATCCTCAAAGACTCTGTCTATATGGAGTATGTGGATCATAATGCTCGGGCTGCCCAAGATGACCCTTTCTGCAAACACGACCTGGTTCACATGGTAGATGTTGCCCGTATCGCATATATCTTGGTCCTTGAACGTCAGGACATCAATTACTTCATCAAAGAAGCCGGTTTGCGCGGGCGGGAGGCTGCTAAAGAGGTAATTTATGCAGCCGGCCTTTTACACGATATTGGCAAATGGAAAGAAATCGAGTCCGGGGTGGATCATGCCGCATATGGAGCGCGCCTGGCCCGGGATATACTGGAACGGTCCGAATTCGATGATAATGAGATCAGCGTAATTACAAGAGCCATTTTTGAGCATCGGAACATATCTCAGGAAATGTCGTTTCTGGGAGAAAGAATGCATCGCGCCGATAATTTGTCCCGGGTCTGTGCTCAGTGTCTGGCAAAATGTGATTGCTGCAAGTTTAATAATAAAGATGCCGGAGGACTCCTTCTTTACTGAAGTTGAAAACAGCATCATTTTTAGAGAGTGGGAAGAATATGGACGGGATTAGAGTAGTAAGGATTAATGATACTCACGAGGCGGAAGAACTCCTGAGAGAAATAGGTGCTGACGAAATGGGAATCAAGATAATGATTCCCAAATCTGTATTTCGTGCTGTCAAGATTAACGGTATCAGGCCCCATGTTGCCAACATAATCAAGCAGGAAATGTTGTCCAAAGGCGGAGAAGCAGCAGTTAACCGTCAGACAATACTGGGAGGGGAGAATACTGATATTCTTGTGATGGGAACCCTCAAGCAATTCGAGCAGCTGTTAATCAAGCTAAGAATTCAGCCTTTTGGATTGAAAAAGCTGGCTGCTCGTATTGAACAGGCTTTGCAGGCTTCTAATTCTAACCGGCGCTTCAGCCTGAAGCTGCCCAGGGGGAGGACTATCGAGCTGGGAATGAGCACCTTGATAATGGGGGTGCTGAACGTAACTCCCGATTCGTTTTTTGACGGCGGACTTTATTTGCAACCGGACCAGGCTTGCCTGAGGGCGGAGGAGATGGTGGCACAGGGGGCCGATGTAATCGACCTGGGCGGAGTATCCACCCGGCCGGGAGCTACACCCGTTTCTTTTGAAGAAGAGGCAAAACGGGTAATTCCTGCTTTGCGGGAGATTAGACAGAAGCTGCCGGACGTCCCTGTTTCGATTGATACTTTTAACGCTCAGACGGCTCGGATGGCTCTCCGGGAAGGTGCGGATTTCATCAATGATCCCAGCGGCCTGAAAGCTGATGCGGAAATGATAGAAGTTGCGGCTGGCTTCGGATGTCCGGTAATAGTTCAGCATAACCGTATGGGTGGCGGTTATCAGGATCTTATGACTGAGATCTTGGGTGATCTGGAAGAAGCCCTGACTATGGCCCATGAGGGTGGTATTCAGGACGGGCAGATTATTATAGATCCGGGAATTGGCTTTGGCAAGACTGCGGAACAGAACTTTACTCTCATAAAGAATCTGGCGGAATTCAAGGTCCTGGATAAGCCGATTTTGCTGGGAGTATCCAACAAAGCCTTTATTGGCCGGGCCATGGGTGATATGGATGCAGAGCGCGTAACCGGTTCACTGGCGGCGGCAGTTGTAGGGGTAATGAACGGGGCAGATATGGTCAGGATGCACAACATCGAGGAAACCCGCCGCGCCTTGGCCGTGATTGATAAAATCAGGAGAGCTTGGTGATGGACCAAATAATTTTGGACGGATTGAAATTCTGGGGATGCCATGGAATAACCCCGGAAGAGAAGAATAAGCCCCAGCCTTTTGAAGTCCACCTGGTTCTGTATCGGGATTTGAGCCGGGCCGGGCAGACTGATTCCATAGATGATACCGTTGATTATTCTCAGGTTTTTGCCGATATCCGCCATATTGTTGAAAAAGAGAGTTTCAACCTGTTGGAAAAAATGGCGGACAGAATCGCTGCTCATGTTTTGGGCTTGAATAAAGTAATTACGGCCCGGGTAACCGTGAAGAAGCTTAAGCCTCCTATTGGGGGGGAATATCGATCTTTCGGGGTGTCCATTGAAAGAAAAAGAGTTGCCGGTACTGCCTACTTAGGGTTGGGAACTAATTTGGGCGACCGGGAAAAAAATCTGACTGAAGCAGCAGGATACCTGGAAAAACTCACCTCTACCCGAGTATTAAAATATTCCTCCCGGTATTATACTTCTCCTTGGGGAAAAACCGACCAACCCGAATTTCTTAACCAAGCGGCAGCAGTCGAAACCTACTTAACCCCTCGGGAGTTACTTCAAGAAATGCTGGACATTGAGACCCTGATGGGACGGAAGCGCCTGGAGAAATGGGAGCCTCGGATTATCGATCTCGATCTGCTCCTTTATGGCCGCCAAACAATTCAGGAACCTGATCTCACCATTCCTCATCCCTATCTGACTCAGCGGGAATTTGTCATAAGACCCCTTCTCGAAATCGAGCCTGATCTTCAATTACCAGACGGACGGTTGTTAAAAAGTGAGGCGGGAGGAGTAAGGAGTGAGCGGTAAGGCGATAGGAGTGAGGGGTGAGGAGGGAGGAGCAAGTGGAATAACCCCGTGCCTCCGGCATCAATGCTGGCTTTTTTAATCTGCGTCCAACGTTCCCTCGTTCCCCTCACACTTTACGCCTCTCGCCTTACGCTCCATCGCTTTGAAACAATATTTTGACAAATCTTAATGATTTGTTGTGTTATGGTGATTTCCGTGCTAAAATATACGCGAAAGTATGGTGCGGAAAAACTAGATACTAGATTTTCTCCCGCCGAACTCCTTATTATCCGCTTGTACCATTGGGGGCCAAGACGGAAATCCTGAGTAGCGGCTGGCGGTAGTCGTTGCTCTCAAGGGGGGCTTCTCTTGAAGAAGATCGGCATTGTTGGGGCGGGAGTGGTTGGAACAGCTGTAGGTGTTATCCTGGCGTCCAGAGGCTATGAGATTACGGGAGTTTACGACATTATTCCCGAATCTACTGAGCGATTGGCAGCTAAGGTGGGAGCGCGGAAATGCACGGCCCTGCAGCAAGTAAGCGAAAACGCTGAAATCTTGTTTATAACCACT
>Ga0123326_1000288_pt1 | contig 50938 bp, 33 predicted proteins | sample BioC13SIPDNA_FD_89739 | JGI IMG/M metagenome (GOLD analysis project Ga0123326, IMG submission 89739) | Anaerobic biogas reactor microbial communites from Washington, USA - Biogas_R1_A C13 SIP DNA | ecosystem: Engineered > Bioreactor > Anaerobic > Unclassified | place: Washington, USA | collected...
AAAAAATCACCGCCCGCCCAGGAAACGCGGTGAACAACGATGCCTTTGCGGGTAAGTCATTCTCGGGACGCTTCCTAACCCCTTGGCAGACAAGCCGGTTGCGAACAGCGCATTCGGCTCGAAGGTGGTGATTGCCGATTGACGGCGACCGGCGGTGAAGTAGAATCGAACCAAACCGACAGTGGGCGCGAGTCGTTTTCTTGCCTTTGCCACAGCTTTCCCCACGGACGTTTGGCAGCCTCATGAGCCTCGGATCCCACATCGCCTCCGACTGCATAGTTCGTGTCCGCAATCACGAGGGCGCGGTCGGTTTCGGCACGATTGTGGGACTGAGCCGTTACGCGGTCGTGTTCGAGATGTACCACATCGGCACGGTCGATAGGCAAAGCGTCGTCTTGCCGGAGGTTCTGATTCGCCGGGGCGAGGCGGAGATCTATTCCGGTCGCGCCACGGTCACGGATATCGTCAACACCGGGTATGTGCTGGTCGTCTCGGCCGATCTGATGGATCCCTGGTCGGAACAGACCGGGATCTACCCGGGAGACCAACCGCATGCGGAGCTTGCCGGCTTTGTCGATGAATGGCGAGATGATCAGCAGCACGTGGAGCCTGGCTTTCGCCTGGTGGTGGCCAAACTGAGGGACCTGCTTGCCGGACTCCAACCCTGGATCGAGCGTTGCGAGCGGATGTTGGGGCTGCAGGCGAGTTGTGTCTCGCCTCATGCGGTGCAGCAGTTCCGGGAGGAGTCCTGGGCCGCGGTGCATCCGGCCTTGGGCGAGTTGCTGGACCGGTTTGACGCTGCCGTTCGGCAGATTGCCGCGCCCGATCTGCCTTCGCACAGGGCGCTGGCCTGCCGGGAGTTGTTCCCGTATCTGCTGAGCGCCCCATTCCTCCGCCGGGTCTACGCCAAGCCGTGGGGCCACGCCGAGGACTTGCAGTTGGTGGACATGATGTCTCGCAAGACGGAGCCCGGAGAGGGCACCTTTGGCTGGCTGTTGAATGCCCTATGTTTGACATGCCGGGCTGCGCGCGCCTATCGGGATCGGTCGGAGTGGCTGAAGGCGCAACTGGCTTTGGAAGCGCGGCGGATCCACTACAGCTACCGCCGCAGATTCCACGTGCTGTGCGTGGGCAGTGCTGCCGCCGTCGACATTCGCGACTTTTTGGAGTGCAACCACGCGGCCGCGTGGTGCCGATTTCACTTGCTCGACTTTGAGCCGTCGTCGGTCGAGGCAGCCCGCGAGTATCTGCAGGACGCTGTGGATCACGACAGCGGTCGGCCGGCGGTGCAGTTGTCCTGCCGCACGCTGGCCGAGGTCGTGCGGGTGGCGGGTGGTAACGCCGTGCAGCGCCCGCAATTCGACTTTGTGTACTGTGCCGGCGGATTCGACTATCTCGACGACTGGACGTGTGAACTCCTGTTGAAGCGGTTCCTGGCGTGGACGCAGCCGGGCGAGACGGTGGCGGCCATGATTCTCAACGCGGGTTTTCCAGCGGCCCGTTGGTTGGAGCATTTGGGACATTGGCACCTTCGCGCCCGCAACGAGTTGGAAGTCAGGCAGTGGGCCGCCTTGCTGCGCGGGTGCGAAACCGAAGTTCGCAACACGGGGCCGAATCTCGTGTTCCTGGCGCGGCGGGGACACGATTCCATCCCCGCGGAGGGCGGAACACCTTTGAGGCGTTAGACGCGGGACGAAGGGACCGTTCTCGGCCAAGCTCGAACGCCGCGATGCGGGGACGTGCGGCGTGCAGGCGAATGTCGCCGGGGAGGATCGAACATCCGAGGGGGCTGCATGACGGGCACGGGACGACGGTGGCAAGGACGCGGCGATGAGCCTCTCTGCAACACCCGTTCGTGATTTTTCACGACAGCCGCCAACCACAGCGGGAAAGCACCCCGTGAGTCACGTAAATCCGTTCACCGACAGCGCAATCAGCTTCTGCAACAGCCAGGGTGTCGAAGCGCACGGGGTGTTGATCAGCCTGAGCCGGGAGTCCATCGCCTTTGAAGTCTATAATCCATATTCGATTGTGCAGATGAGCGAAATCCTGACTCGCGTTCGCATTCGCCGGAGTGACCGCGACGTGTACACGGGCCGAGCCTGCGTGAATGCGCTGATCAATACGGGCCTGATGCTCGTGGCCTCCGCGTCGCTGTTGGACCCCTGGTCGGACGTGATCGACGTGAGTTCGGGTCCCGAATTGCGCGAGGAAGTCCGCCGTTTCATCGGCGACTGGGCCGCCAACAATCGCCGGCTCCGGCCCGGCTATGTCCACGCCGTCAACAGTCTGCGCAGCTTTCTGGTGGAGTTCAGCCGCTGGCTGGAGCACGGCGAAGCCATCGCACGGCTGGCCGATTCCGGCACTCCGCAGGACCGGATCCGTGCGTTCCTGAGCGACGTGCAAACGCCTGCGGCCGCACAACTGGAAGAGCTGTTCCAACAGTTTGAACTCGAAGCGAGCCGCGTGGAAGAGGCTGAAGTTGCAGCGCACAAGGCGTTTGCCCGCCGCGAATTGCATCCCTTGCTGATGTGCGCGCCCTTCGCTCACCGGGTTTACGTCAAGCCGCTGGGCTACGCGGGCGACTACGAGATGGTGAACATGATGTTCCGCGATCCCTGGGAAGGCGGGAACGCCTACGCCCGAGTGCTCAACGCGTTTCTGCTGCAGAACACCACGGTGGTAGCGCATCGACAGCGGATCGCGCGATTGGTCAAGACGTTGGCCTCGGAGGCCCAACGCGTGCTGGCCCGCCGCGAGGTGTTCCGCGTGTTGAATGTGGGCTGTGGCCCGGCGATCGAGGTCCAGCGGTTCCTGAAAGAGAGCCCGTTGGCGGAGCGCACTTCGATTGAACTGGTCGATTTCAACCCGGAGACGCTGCGCTATGCGGAGTCGCAGATCGGACAAATCCTGCGCAGTGCTGGGCGTGGCACGCAGGTTGTCTATCGCGGCCGCTCGGTGCACGAGTTGCTGCGGGACTCCGTCCGTCCCACGCCGGCCGAACGCCGTTTCGATCTCGTTTACTGCGCCGGGCTGTTCGACTACCTGGGAGACCGCGTCTGCGGCCGCCTGCTGCGTCTGTTCTACCACTGGACCGACGCGGCCGGACTTGTCGTCGCCACGAACGTGCATCCCCAGCACCCGGTCCGGGCGTTGATGGAGCATTTGCACGACTGGTACTTGATTCTTCGCTCCGGGCCGCAAATGCTGCAACTCGCGCCGGGGATGGGAGATCAGGACGCAACGACCGAAGCGACCGGCGTGAACGTGTTCTTGGAAATTCGCAAAGGCGCGAACGAGGCTTAGCCCCATGCGGTGGCAGACCGGCGACGAACGACAGGCGCATGCCTACGCCTCGGCCGACCGCGACCTGCGCGTACGGACGCTGAAGCTGGCGTGTACGCTGGGACTCTTCCTGATGCCGCTGGGCATTTCCCTGGACTATTACGTCTACGGCGGACACGACAGTTTTTGGGCGCTTCTGGGTTCACGCGTCGTCTGCGACTTGGGAATCGCTGCCTTGATGCCGCTGCTCTGGACCGACTTCGGCCGGCGGCACATCCGGCTTTTGGGGTTGGCGGCAGGCGCGATCCCCGTGTTGTCCATGTGCTACATGATCAACGTCACGGAGGGCTTTGCTTCCCCTTACTATGCAGGTTTGAATCTGGCGATTATCGTGGTCTGTCTGACGATGCCGTTTGAGGTTGATGAGGCCATCGTCTATTGCGTTTTCGTGGCGTTCGCCTATCTCGTAGCCGGGGTGGCATGGCGGGACCCCGCGGCGGATTCCGCGGACCTGGTCGCGGATCTCTTCGGCAATCTGTACTTTATCGTGCTTACCTCGACCATCGGCATCTTTGCCTGCTACTTCAATACGCGCCGCCGCATCTCGGATTTTGAACTGCGCTATACGCTGGACAAGCAGAACCGTCAACTGACGCAGTTGGATCGTCTGAAGATGCGGTTCTTTGCCAATGTGAGCCATGAACTTCGCACGCCTTTGACGTTGATCCTGGCGCCGCTGGAGGACCTGTATCGGCAGCGTGCTCTTCTGCCCGAGGGATTCGCGCAATCCCTGCAGTTGATCCGCGAAAATGGACTGCGGCTGCTGGGCTTGATCAACGACCTCTTGGACATCGCTCGCCTGAACGAAGGCAAGCTGCATTTGCACTGCCGGGAGTTCTGTCTGGACGACGTCGTGGCCCAAATCGTGGATGCCACACGGCCCCTGGCCGAGCGGAGGCACTTGCGACTGACCCTGACACTCTCGCCGGAGCGGTTGACGGTCTTGGGCGACGTCGCGCGATTGGAGAAGGTGCTGCTGAACCTGTTGTCCAACGCCGTCAAGTTCACGCGCTCCGGCGGCGCCATCGCCGTCGAGTGCCGCTCCGAGGCAGGCCAGGCGCGGATCGAAGTCGCCGATACGGGAGTCGGTATTCCGGAGGACGAACTGCCGTACGTCTTCGAACGCTTTCATCAGGTGGCCGGCCCCGACAACCGGCAAGAGCACGGGACGGGCTTGGGGCTGGCATTGGCCAAGGAACTGACGGAGGCCCAGCGAGGTCGACTCACGATCGCCAGCCAGGTTGGCAAGGGGACTTCGGTGGTACTCCGACTGCCCCTGGCGGAGCCCAAGCAGATGGCCGCCCTGGCCGCCCAGACCGAAGACTCGGCGACCGACGACGCGGAAGATTCCGATGTCTACGGCGAAATGTTCCAGGCCGCGCGTCTCCAAAGCGTCGCGGTCGGGGGCGGCGTTGAGTCCGCCACGGAGGCCAGCCAGGCGGGGGTTCGCGTGCTCGTCGTGGACGACGAGACGCGGATGCGGCATTTCCTGGTCCAGATCCTGTCTTCCGAATACCGGGTGGCCGCCGCGATGGACGGCGAATCCGCCCTGCAACTTGCCGACCAAGACCGCCCCCACCTGGTCTTGTTGGATTTGATGCTGCCCGGCATCGACGGACTGGAAGTCTGCAGGCGGCTCCGCGGTCCGCCCCACAACGCGGACTTGAAAATCCTGATGTTGACCGCGCGCACGGACGAACAGGTCAAAATCGAAGCCTTGAATTCCGGGGCGGACGATTTCCTGACCAAGCCTTTCAGTATCGTGGAGGTCAAGACGCGGATCCGCAACCTGCTGGCCGCCGGCGCTTTGGAACGCGATCTGCGGGAACGCAATCGCGAACTCGAACGGGCGCTGAAGGAACTGCAAATGCGCGAATTGCAGCTGATCCAAAGCGAGAAGATGAACGCGCTGGGAAGCCTGGCCGCCGGTTTGCTGCACGAGATCAACAACCCCTTGAACTACATGCGGATGGCCGTGACGATGGCCCAACGCGGCGCTGTCGGAGAGGACGAAAAGCTGGCCAAACGCCTGCGCGATATCGAGGCGGGAATCAAACGCATCGAAGACATCGTGGGCGGCCTGCGGGACTTCGCCTATCCGGAACAGGCCGCGAATCAACAACCGTTCAGCATCCGCGAATCGTTGCAGGCGGCGCTGCGGTTCAGCCGGCCTTCCAGATCATTCGTCGGCTGGCCCGGTTGCGGCGAACCAGTCCCGCCGTGCAGCGGGGGCTGTACGAGGAGAAATACGCCGATGACGATACCCTGGTTTACCAACGCACAGAGGACGGCCAGGTCGTCGTGGTTGCGGTGAACCGCGGTCCGAAAACAAAGGTACGGGTGTCAGGCCTCGATCTGCCTGACGGTACGTACCCGAATCTGCTGCTTGCAGACGTGGACGGTCAGGACGCGGGCGAGCATGACTCGCCGGTGCTGGGACCGAAGGAAGTGCAGGTTGCTGGCCGCACGGGCGTGTTCGAGTTGCCTGCCAACGGGGCTGCCGTGCTGCACGGCGTGCGTGCCGACAAGCCGGCGGCAGTTGACGGCCCTGAGCCGTAGGACAAAATGAGTTCTGCGGGGGCCGTCGCGCGACGCTGTCCTGCGATTTGAAGGGGAGAACCATGACGCCTCGCGAACGGGTTCTGGCCGCGCTGGCACATCGGGACGTCGACCAGATCCCGTGGATCGAAGGGATTGTCGGCAACGGGATTGCCAGCGCCGTGTGCGGCGAGCCGGTGGACGTGCAGTGGTCGGTGGCTCCCGACGGCTTTCCGACCGCGTCGGGCCAGCAATTGGCCGAGGAGCAGAAGAAGACCAACCGGGTGCTGGGCAAGGCCAACCTCCAGTTTTGCGCCTTTGCGCCCGTCTTCTGTGACCGTGTGCGCCCCGCCGACGATGGTTCGCCCGTCCTGGTGGGCGACGGGCTGGTGAAGACTCGCCGCGATTTCGAACAACTCTTCCGCTTGCCTTCGCCGACCGATGGCCGCTTTGTGGCTACCGCCCGAGAGTTTATTGCCCGCAAGGAAGACTATTGTGCCTGCGCCTGCGTGCGGTTGGGGATCGGGGCCACGCTGCTGAGCATGGGCATCGAGGCGTTTTCGTATGCGATGGCGGACGATCCGCAGTTGATCCAGGACATCCACGACGCCTATGCCGACTGGACCGCGGCGGTCGTGCCGGTGCTGGAGGAGATCGGCTTCGACGTGATCTGGGCCTTTGACGACGTGGCCTTCAATTCCGGGCCGATGTTCAGCCCGGCCTTCTACCGGGAACGCATTCTGCCCAAGGAAAGAGCCGTGGCGGCCACGTTCACCAGGCCGCTGATCACGCACAGCGACGGCGACATGACCCCGCTGCTGGACGCCTGGCTCGAACTGGGCCAGCAGGCGATCCACCCGCTCCAGCCCGACGTGATGGACATCGACTCCGTCCAGCGGCAATACGGCCGTCGCGTGGCGCTGGTGGGCAATATCTTCATGCCCAACCTGGTCCACAACACGCCGGCCCAGATCGAAGCGGAGGTCCGCCAGCGGATCGAGTTGATCGGCGCCGGCGGAGGCTATATCATTTCCTCCAGCAACAGTCTGACCGACGACATGAAGCCGGAAAATGTGCTCGCCATGCGCGACGCGATTCGGAAATACGGCCAGCGTCGCGTGTCGGCCGTCGCCCCGCGTTGAAAAACTGGCTCGATGTGGTTTGCCGTTTGGCAGTATTCGGGACATCCGTGAGCGGATTGGCGTTAGCACCAAACGGGAAACATCCACGGAAAGTCGCTGTCGATGATGGCACGGTCGCGCGAAATGGGGTCAGGCTTACAGAATTCAATTTTGGCCGATGGTCACGTCAACCAGATTGCACGACTCTGCTCGGCCAAAATTGAATTCTGTAAGCCTGACCCCAGCACTGTTGGCCGAGTTTGGCGCCAGCCACGTCGTACGACTCTGCTCGGCCAAAATTGAATTCTGTAAGCCTGACCCCAGCACTGTTGGCCGAGTTTGGTGCCAGCCGCGTCGTACGACTCTGCTCGGCCAGAATTGAATTCTGTAAGCCTGACCCCAGCATCAAGAAGGAGGTTTGCGATGAACAGAGATTCTCTGCCAAAGCGGGACACGTCCCGGCAGGCGTCGCGTCGGCAGTTCTTGGCGCAAACCGGCAAGGCGGCGGCCGCGTCTGCGCTGGCCACTGCCTGGGTGCCGCGCGTCCACGCCGCGGAGGACAACATGATTCGCCTGGCCTTGATCGGCTGCGGCGGCCGCGGAAACGGGGCGGTGGCCAACGCGATGAACTCCGTTCACGGGCCCGTCAAGTTGGTGGCGATGGCCGACCTGGTTGAAAGCCGGCTGAAGCTGTCTCGCAAGGCCCTGGGCGACCGGTTCGGCGAGCGGATCGACGTTCCCGCGGACCGGCAGTTTCTCGGCTTCGACGCCTACAAAAAGGCCATCGACTGCCTCGGTCCCAACGACATCGCCATGCTGACCAACTATTCCTGCTTTCGTCCCCTGCAGCTGGAATACGCCGTCCGCAAAGGCGTCAACGTGTTCATGGAGAAATCGTTCGCGCCCGACATCCCCGGCTTGCGGCGGCTGATCAAGGCCGGGGAGGAAGCGGAGAAGAAGAACCTGAAAATCGCCGCCGGCCTGCAGTGGCGGCACAGCGCCAACCGACAGGAGCTGATCCAACGCATCCGGGACGGGGCGATCGGAGACGTGCAACTCATCCGGGCCTACCGGGTCCACGCTTGCGGAGGCCTGGGCAAGCGGCCGCCGGAGCAAAATGAACTGCTCTGGCAAATCGGCCGCTTCGTGCATTTCCTGTGGGTCTCGGGCGGGCTGTTCGCCGAGATGAACATCCACCAGATCGACGAGCTCTGCTGGATCAAGGACGCCTGGCCGGTCTCGGCCCACGGCGTCGGTGGCCGAGCCGCCAACAGCACTGACTGCGGGCAGAACCTGGACTCGCTGTCGATCGAATGGACCTTTGCCGACGGCACGAAAGCCTACGACGTGGTGCGCTGGCTGGGCGGACACTGCCACAGCGAGTTCGCCACGTACGTCCACGGGACGAAGTGTGCGGCCCAGTTCAACACGTACGGACTGCGCGCCGGAGAAACGGCGCGACTGTACCAGGACCAGCGCATCGGGAAGGACACGCTGGTCTGGGAGACGCCCCCGGAGGCGATCACTTCCTGGGATGCCGAGTGGAACGTGTTGTTGGACAGCATCCGCCGGGACAAGCCGCAGAACGAGACCAAGCGGGCGGCCTACTCGAACGTGGCGGACCTGATGGGCCGGGCGGCCGTTCATTCGGGCAAGTTGATCACCTGGGACGAAGCGCTGGCGTCGAACTTCCAGTTCTATCCGAACATCGACGCCATGGACTACGACACGCTGCCACCCGTCCAGGCCGACGACCAGGGACGCTATCCCGTGCCGGTTCCGGGCGTGTGGTCGGAGTTGTGAAGCAACTGCGGTCGGCGCGGCGTCGGCGTCGCTACCGGCCGGCGGACCGTCGCGTGCGATCCGGGGAACGCGTTTCTCATCACTTTTCGTCGGGGTACGCTGTTGACATGCCGACGAGGTATGAGACAATTTTAGGCGTCTTCTCGCGGCTCATTGGGGGAATCGAATCATGAAATCGACGACGGTCGGGTCTGCCTGTTGTTTCGCCCTCTTGGCGGGGTTGGTGATTGGCTGCGGCGAGTCGCCACCGCCTGTCGTGGAAGCGCCGCCCGAGCCGGCTCCCGCTCCGGCTCCGCCGCCGCCCCCTGCGGCAAAGCCGATTCAGTTGGCGGAACTGAAACCACTGACGTTGGAGGCGGGCGTGAGCGCGACGGTCGCCCTGCAGGTCACCCGCAACGAGAACGCCGGGCCGATCCAGGTCCGGGTCGAGGGCGCTCCGGAGGGACTGACCGTCAAGGCTGCCGAGATCCCCGACGGTCAGAGCGCGGGGCAACTGGAGGTGAAAGCCGCGCCGACGCTGGGCGACACGGCGCTGGCCGCCAAGCTGGCGGTGCATGTCAAGGTCGGCGAACAAGCGGCCACTGGCACGCTGGCGGTGAACGTCCCGGAACTGGGCCTGCCGACCTTCCGGCCTGTCAGTCAAATCCTGATGCAGCCCGGCAACACAAAGAAGGTCGACATCAAGATCGAGCGGCAGCGCTACAAGGGCCCTGTGGAACTGCGGGTCGAGAACGCCCCGGCGAAACTTGCGTGCAAGGTGGCCAAGATCGACGAAGGCAAAGACTCGGCGACCTTGGAACTGGCCGCGGCGGCGGACGCGCCCAACGTCAGCCAGGCAATCCGCGTGTCGACGTCGCTGTTCGGCCGTACGCTGAGCGCGGAGGTGCCCGTGAAGATCGAGTCCCAGCCGTTCCAGGTCAAGACGTTCCGAGTCGTCACTTTGGCGCCGGGGGATACTCAGTTCATCGAGGTGCCCGTCACTCGCAGCAGCTACAAGGGGCCGCTGCAAGTGAAGCCCGATGCCTTGCCGCCAGGCGTGACGATCAAATCGGCGGCGATTGCTCCCGATCAGACCAAAGCCCGCGTCGAGGTATCCGTCGCCGCCGACGCCGCGCAGCGGGTGCATTCGACGAAGATGGTGACGACGGGCGGAGACCTGAGCAGTTCCGATTCGATCGTGCTCCGCATCGCCGGGGCGGACGAGACCTATCTGCCGCCGGCCATCGTCGCCAACCCGGAGATCATCCCCCTGTTGCGGCGCGGATCGATCGGCGGGCGATTGACGGCGGAAAGCAAGCAAGCGCTGTCGGATTTTTACGGCGGCACGCCGGAGGCGCACGCCACGGTGATGCGCGGGCTGAAGTGGCTGGCCGCGCACCAGCAACCGGACGGCAGTTGGGGGCTGAAGGACTATGGCAAGGGCATCGAAGGCTGTGATTGCCAAGGCGATTTCGAGAAGGAGGCTCAAGATTGCCGGACGGCCGGCACCGCCTTCGGCATCCTGCCGTTTCTGGGAGAGGGCGTGACGCACAATCGCGCGCCCGAACAACCGCCGGAGTTGGCCAAGTACCAGCGACTCGTGGAGCGGGGCTTGATCTTCCTGGCCCAGCACCAGATCCGCAGCAAGGACGACAAGAAGGACGGCTATCTGGGCGGCAGCATGTACGCGCACGCCCTGGGCACGATCGCGCTTTGCGAGGCCTACGGTCTTTCCCAGGATGAGCGGCTGAAGGTCAACGCCCAGTTGGCGATCAAGTACCTGCTGAACGCTCAACACGAAAAGGGCGGCGGCTGGCGCTACAGTCCCGGCACACCCGGCGATATGTCGGTCACGGGCTGGGTCTTCCTGGCGATCCGCAGCGCCCAATTGACGGGAATCGACGTCCTGAAGCCGCCCTTGGTCCGGGCGGGGCGGTTCGTCGATTCCTGCGCCGTGGGACCCTCCGAGGCCAAGAACTCGCGTTATGCCTACACCCCCGGAACCGCAGAAAAACTGTCACTGTCGGCGGCCGGGTTGCTCACGCGGCAGTATCTGGGCTGGAAGAAAGACGAGCCCGACCTGCTGGCCGGCGCCAAATACCTGATGGAGAACCTGCCACCGGAGTCGGGAGGCAACTTGGGACCCATCTACTATTACTACTATGCCACCCAGGTCCTCCACCACATGGAAGGCCCCAATTTCGACCTGTGGAACCATCGCATGCGCGAGCACCTGATCCGCACCCAAGAGAAGACGGGCCACAAGACCGGCAGTTGGAACCCCCAAGGCACCGACTGGGGCGCACGCGGCGGGCGGATGTATTCCACGGCCATGGCCCTGCTGACGCTGCAGGTCTACTACCGGCACCTGCCGATGTACCGGTTCGTGAAGTTGGGCGGGTAGCTGCCTGTTTGAAAAAAGGGGACGGGCTCCGAGCTGCGTTGGAGGGCCTGCACGAAAAACGACCAGCGCGAGGCGTCTGTCCTCTTTTTTTCCAACGGCGGTTGCAGCGGATTTGCGGCGTTGGCCAAAGCAGCGATGTTGGCAAGGATCGGAGGTTGACGGCGCCGAATCACCGAAACAGGTCCGCCACGGCGATTTCCAGTCCGGGCAACGCCGTCCCGCCGGTCAGAGTCTCTTCGTCGTTGAACATCTCGGGCCGGCCGGCGGGCCGATGGACCGTCACGGTGTGAAAGTACGGGTCCACGACCCACACGAGCTCAACTCCCGCGGCCAGGTACTCCAGCACCTTGTCGCGGATTTCCTTGGTCTTGTCCGAGGGCGACAGCACCTCCACCGCCAGCTTGGGCGCGCCTTCGACCAGCGTCGTTTCGTCCGACTGGCGAGCTACTACGTCGGCGGAGAAAAAGGCCACGTCGATGCCCACGGTCGTATCCGGATTCCGCCGCAAGATACAGCCGACTTCGCCCGTATGGATCTCTCCACGTGGTTCCGGGCGTGTTCGAGCCAACGCTCCAATCCGTGAGCTAGTCTCGTCACCGCCCGCGTATGAAAACGATTCCGGTACGACCTTGGCCTCTCCCTCAGCGGACCGCAAATCAACTCCCGGTCCATGCCGTTTTCCGGCAGAGCCAGCAGTTCTTCGACCGTCATACCGGCGTCGATGGTCGCACTCATGGGAGAACTCCCCTCCAAGCGTCTACGTCCGCAACCGTGTACGTCAGGCTTTCCAGCCTGACATATTCCCGGCACTTATTCCAATCTAACGCCGCCGATTCGTTTTCGCAAAACAGACCGTGTGTCTGCTTCACGATTCCTGAATGTGTTGCGCGGCCGGCGGTCGCAGCCACAGCGCGGCGGCGGCGGCCAGCACCAGCAGGCCGGCGGCCAGATAGCACGAATAGCTGAAATTCTGGTACGTGTCGTAGAGTTTGCCGGCCACCAGGGACAAGGCAAAGCCCCCGATGCCCCAGGCGGTGAACACCAAGCCGTAATTGACGCCGAAGTTCTTCAAACCGTAGAAGTCCTTAGTGACGGACGGGTACAGCGCCAGGTTGGCGCCGTAATTGGCGCCCATCAGCGCCGACAGGACGGCCAGCGCGGGCACGGTGGACAGCGGCGAGCCTTGGGTCGCCAGCGTCAAGACGACCATCAACACCGCTTGAAGCAGCAGGCAGCCGATGATGGTGGGCTTGCGGCCCAGTTTGTCGGACACCATGCCCGCGATGATGCGGCCAGCGCCGTTGCCGACGGCCAACGAGGCCACCAGCACAAATCCCAGCGCGACGCCGGCTTGTTTGTCGGCGATCGCAGCCAGCTTGGCGATGATCATCAGCCCCGCGCCCGCGCCGCAAGCGTACATGAACCACAGCAAGTAGAACTGGCTGGTGCCGAGCATTTCTGCGGGGGAGAAATCTTCCTTCTTGGCAACCGCGCCGGGGCTGGCCGGAACCGTTCCGGGAGGCACGTAACCCTTGGGCGGCGTGCGCAACAGTTGGGCCAGGACAACGACCACCACCAGAAAGGCAATTCCCAGCAGGAACATCGCGCCCGGCACGCCGCCCTCCTGCTTGACCAACCAGTTTGTCAGCGGTGCCGCATACACCGACGCCAATCCAAAGCCCGACACGACGATCCCGGCGATCATCCCCGTGCGGGCCGCCGGAAACCACTTCACCGCCGGCGGCGTTGCGGAAGCATAGCCGAAGCCGATGCCGGCTCCGGCCAACAGGCCGAACCCCAGCATATAGTTGAAGTAGGAGTTGCTGCGGCTGGCCAACATCATCCCCAGCCCGACCAGCAAACCGCCAAAGGTCGCCACCCACCGCGGACTGATCTTGTCCTGCAGGCGTCCCGCGGGAACCATCATGATGGAGAACACGAGACAGGCAATGGCGTAGGGCCAGGATTTCTGCTGCTCGGTCCAATTCCAATCCGCCGGGATGGCTTTGCTGATCACACTCCAGGTGTACAAGATGCCCAAAGCGAGGTTAATCCCCGTTCCCGCCAACGTCACAACCCAGCCACGACTCATACTAAACTCCTCGTGTCATAGTGGCGGAAGAATCGCCACACCCCAAAAGCTGCGCAAGATCGACGCTACGCGGACATGTTTCGGGGGATTCTAGCGAAACCTGCGAATCGCAACCAGCACCAACCGAGGTAATTCTCAGAAAGAAACCGTCGCGCAATCAGGTCGCACGGAGCCCCGTGGGACACGGCATCCCAGCCCGCCCGTGGCCGACGGCCTCCAACGGTTCGCCGTCGAAACCGTCTCCAGCCACTTGCCACACGTTCGCTCACGCGAGCTGACGCAGATCCCCGTTGCGGCGCGTGAATCCGATGCGATCCAGGTATTCGCAGTACGGGACGGCGTACTTGCGCGTGGTGGCCAGCATCTCGCGGATGTCGCTCAGCGTTGCCCCGCGGCCGTCTGCCAGTTCCGTCCGCAACAGGTCCTGCAGCTGACGGTCGACGTCGCGATGCAGGTAGTAACCGGAGGCGATCTCGACCAAGTCGCCGTTGGCGGCCGCCAGGGCCAGCAACGGAGGCACGGACTGCGGGTTCTTGGCCGCGTGCTGTCGGCACTCCGCCACACTGGGCGACTGGATGCCGGCCGTGCGGAAGATCTCAATCAGTTCGTCCAGCAGTTTCCGCTCGAAATGCGACAACTTCGGGCCGTGTCCGGCCAGCGCCACGCCATCGCCAAAGACCTGCAGGCGACCGGCGGCCCGGAGATCGTCCAGGACCGCCGCCAACACGGCCTGGTCGAGATAACTGAATCCGGCGGCCAACTGCTGCGGATCCAACTTGGAGCGTAACGGATGCCGCTCGTGAAGCGTGTGCAAAGCGGCTTCGACGCGGACTGCCTGTTGCTCCAAGACCAAGTGCTGGAAGCGTCCCACGCGGGTGGGTGAGATCGTGATTTCCCGCACCTGTCCGGCGTCGAGCAGTTGCCGGTACACTTCGTCGGGACGATCGATTCCCGCCAGCCTTGCCAGATCCTGCGGCTGCCAGGGACGCAACCCGGCAAAGTAGAGCGCGGCCGAGGCACGCTGCGCGGCGGCCGGCGATTGCAGGTCGTGGACCAATCGGAGGACGGCCTCGTCGGGCCGACGCAATCGCTGCGCGTCGGGGTCCAGCACGCGGCCGCCTCCGATCGTCTCCACCGGCGACTCGCTGCGGACCACCAGCGGCTGGCTCCAGGTCGTGACCGCCGGTTGATTCAGGTACAACTGGGCCGGAGCCGCGTCGCCCGGCGTCAAACTAGGCCGGTCCAGCAACGCCACGGTGGCCAACAGTTCTGCCGTGCCGACGTGAACGCGCACCCGTGCTCGGTGTTTCAGCGGCCGCGAAGCCGACCTCAACAGGGACAGCATGACCGTCAGCATGCGGCTGGGAACCAAATGGCCGGGCGTCGCCAACTCGTGCCCGCGGCCGATCGCTTCGTGATGGACGCTGGCCAGATTGATCGCCGCCCGCTGGCCGCGGTGTACTTGCTCCACAACGCGGTCGTGGTTCTGCAAACCGCGCACCCGGACGGCCACGGCACCCGGTTCGATCACCACGGCGTCCCCCAGGCCGACCTGGCCGCTGCTGACGCTGCCCGTGACCACCGTGCCGTGGCCGGCAATCGTAAACGAGCGGTCGATGGCCATGCGGAACGGAGCGCGGATCATGGCCATGCGCTGCGAGCGGGCCGCGCGGGCCGCGGCAGTTGTCAGGGCGTCTCGCAAGGCGTCCAGTCCCAGACCCGTCGTCGCGCTGGTGCGGACCAGCGGCGCATCGGCCAGGAACGTGCCCGCCGTCACGGTGCGCACTTCCTCTTCGACCAGTTCCATCCACTCCGGCTCCACCAGATCGATCTTCGTGATCGCGATCACCCCCGTCTCCAGGTTCAACAGTCGCAGAATCTCGAGGTGTTCGCGCGTCTGCGGCTTGACGGAATCGTCGGCGGCCACGACCAGCATCGCCAGATCCATCCCCGTGGCGCCCGCCAGCATATTGCGAACGAACCGTTCGTGGCCGGGCACGTCGACGATTCCCAATCGATACTCGCCCAAGTCGAACGGGGCAAACCCCAGTTCGATCGTGATCCCGCGCCGCTTCTCTTCGGGCAAGCGATCCGTATCGACGCCGGTCAACGCGCGGATTAGCGAGGTCTTTCCGTGGTCGATATGGCCGGCGGTGCCCAGGATCAAGTCGATGGTCATGGTGGAATCCTATTGGCACGAGTGTAAGCGACGGGCGTCCGGAAAAACACCGGCCTTCAAGTGCCTTTGCCGCGGCGAGCGTTTTGACTCTCAGCAATCGCCACCGGATCGCGGCGTTTTTCTTTCCCGTTTCTTTCCCGGCAATTGCAAGTCGACGAATAATTGCAAGTTGTTTCCGTGTCGTCACTTGCGATGCACGCCAACGATCGCAGGCCAGTTGTGAGCCGTGGCGAAAAATGATAGAATTTCGGCCGAACGGAATCGAAACACGATCCCGCTCCACGCGCAGTCACCTAACGAAAGGACTCTGCTCTTGCCTACGGATCTCCCTCCTGATGATCTGCCTTCTGCCGAGGAACCGGACACCAACGACACGCCGCCTGCAGAAGGCGTGATGCCGGTCGGGCTCGTCGACCATTCGATCGAAGACGAACTGAAGGACAGCTATCTGACGTACGCAATGAGCGTGATCGTCAGCCGCGCGCTGCCCGACGTGCGGGACGGCCTGAAACCGTCGCAACGCCGCATCCTGGTCGCCATGAACGACCTGAATCTGGGTCCAGGAGCGGGACGCATCAAGTGTGCAAAGGTCTGCGGCGACACGAGCGGCAACTACCATCCGCACGGCGAAAGCGTGATTTATCCCACGCTGGTCCGCATGGCCCAGGAATGGAATTTGCGACACGTGCTGATCGACAAGCAGGGCAACTTCGGCTCCATCGCCGGACTCCCCCCCGCCGCGATGCGGTACACGGAAGTCCGCCTGTCGCCCATCGCCGCCGCGATGCTGGACGACTTGAAACTGGACACGGTCGATTACGTGCCGACCTACGACGAGCGGAACACGGAACCGACGGTGCTGCCGTCCAAGTTTCCGAATCTGCTAGTCAACGGCGCGACTGGCATCGCAGTCGGGATGGCGACGTCGGTTCCGCCACACAACTTGAGCGAGATCTGCGACGCGCTGGTCCGCGTGATCGACGAGCCCGACGTGCCGATCGACGAACTGCTGGAAATCGTCCAGGGTCCCGATTTCCCGACGGGCGGCGTGATCTGCGGGCGGGCCGGCATCCGGCAAGGCTACTACACCGGCCGCGGGACGATCGTCGTCCGGGCCCGCGCGACAATCGAAGAGAAAGCCAACGGCCGCCCTCAGATCGTGATCTCGGAGATCCCCTTCCAGCAGTTCCGCGACCGGATCGTGGAACGCATCGGCGAACTGGTCAACGGCGACAAGATCAAAGGCATCTCGGCAGTCACCGACTTTAGCGACCTGGACGAACCCGTCCGCATCGCCATCGACGTCAAACGCGACGCCGACCCCGACGTGGTGTTGAATCAGCTGTACCAGTTCTCTCCGCTGCAGGACACGATCTCCATCATCCTGCTGGCGCTGGTCGACGGCAAACCGCGGTTGTGCACGCTGAAGGACTTGCTGCAGGAATTCCTTCGGCACCGTGTGACCGTGATCCGCCGCCGCACGCAGTTCCTGCTGGCCCGGGCTCGCAAGCGAAAACACACGGTCGAAGGTCTGCTGCTGGCGCTGGCCAATATCGACGAAATCATTCACATCATCCGCCATTCCCAAACGCAGGCCGAAGCGAAAGTCGGCATCATGGGCGTGCAGTGCCCGGCGGCGATGATGGCCCGCGCCTTGGGCGAGGAAGGGTTCCGGATGTTCCAAGAGGAACGGGGGGCCGCCGACAGCTATACGCTGACCGCCGTCCAGGCCGACGCGATCTTGAAGATGACGCTGGGCCAGTTGGTCAACCTGGAGCAGGAACGGCTCAGCGGCGAGCACCGCAGCTTGCTGGAAGAGATCTCGGAATACCTCCGCATCCTGTCCGACGAGCAGAATATCCTGGACATCATCAAGGACGATCTGCGGGAGATCAAACGCAAGTACGGCGAGGATCGGCGAACGGAAATCACTGGCGAAGAGGTGGGCAGCCTCGATCTGGAGGACCTGATCACCGAGGAGACGATGGTCGTGTCCATCAGCCATCGTGGCTACATCAAACGCACGCCGACCAGCGTTTACCGGGCCCAGCGGCGCGGCGGGAAAGGCATCCGCGGGGCGCAAACCGAAGAAGAGGACCCCATCGAGCACCTGTTCGTGGCCAGCACCCACGCCTACCTGCTGTTTTTCACCAACAAGGGCAAGGTCTACTGGCAAAAGGTCTTCAGCTTGCCGCAGTTGGGCCGCGAAAGCAAAGGCCGGGCGATCGTCAACCTGCTGAACCTGGAGGCGGACGAGAAAATCACCGACTGCCGTCCGGTACGCGACTTCGACCTGCCGGACCACTACCTGATGATGGCCACCCGCAAGGGCCTGGTCAAAAAGACGCCCCTGGAGCAATACAGCCGGCCCAAGAAGGGCGGCATTATCGCCATCAAGCTGCGCGAGGACGACGAACTGGTCGACGTCGTGATCACCAAGGCCGGCGACGAAGTGGTTTTAGCGACCGCCCACGGCATGGCGATCCGCTTTCCCGAATCGAACGCGCGTCCCATGGGCCGCAACACGTCCGGCGTGAAAGGCATCCGCTTGCAGGGCGACGACGAACTGGTTGGCATGGTCGTCGCCGATCCGGATGCCATGCTGCTGACCGCCTGCGAAAACGGCTACGGCAAACGGACGAATTTCGGGCCCAGTACGATAGCGCCCGAGGCGGCAGGCGAAGGGCCCGTGGACGAGGAAGCCCTGGCCGAGGACGAGGATCCCGCGGCCGAACAGCCCGCAGCCGACGAAGACGAAACCGAGGAAGAAAACGGAGAGGAATCCTCGGGCAGCCAGCGGTACCGTACCCAGCGGCGCGGCGGCAAGGGCCTGCGGGACATCAAGGCCGGCCAGCGCAACGGCAGGGTGGTCAGCATCGTCCGCGTGAATGAGGACGACGAACTGCTGATGATGACCGCCCACGGCAAGATCCAGCGGATCGCGGCCCGCGAAGTGCGATTGACCGGGCGCAACACCAAGGGCGTGCGGATCATGAGCCTGGACGAAGACGATCTGCTAGCGGCCGTGGTCCGCGTGCCGAAGGAAGAGGAAGAAGGCGAAGAAGCGCCGAAGGCGGAGTGACGCAAGCAGGCGGCTCGGCCGAACAGACTCGAAATCCCAGACGCGAAATCCAAAATCCGAAACAAGGTCAAGACGTGATGTCCGCAACGGCTCCGCGCCGTTCGAGAAATGACCGTTTGCGGACGCGTGAGCGGCACGGTGCTAGCCGCCGGTCCTGCGGCCGAATCAGAACCGGGGGTTGGCCTCGTTCGAGAAACGACGGTTCCGTGGTTGCTGCGGATCCTCCCACGGAGCCGGACGGCAACTTTGACGAAGCGACGGTGATTTCTCTAAGGACATCCAGCGCGCGTGCACTCCCGCCTTTCTCGAACGGGACTTGCGTCAGGCAAAGACGCTTGCTCCGGCGTTTCGGCCACTTGGATTTTGGGCTTTCGAAGTTGTCTCGAATTGCGTGCTTCGGATTTCCGGTTTTCGCCGACCCAGACGAACGCTGATGATTACCCTCGAACGTCTGACTTTTCTGCTGGAGCGATTTCCGCGGCTGACCCTCGGACTCGTTGGCGACTTGTTCCTGGACCGCTACCTGGAGATTCCCGCTTCGGTTCCCGAGTACTCGATTGAGACCGGACTGGAGGCTTATCAGGTAACCCGCGTGCGCAACAGTCCGGGCGCGTTAGGCACGGTCCTGAACAACCTGGCCGCGCTGGGCGCGGGCACGCTGCGCCCGGTCACGGTGATCGGCGACGACGGGCACGGGTACGACTTGCTGCAGGCGCTCGCGACACTGCCCGTGGACGTCCGGCACATCGTGCGGTCCCCGAACCGGCTCACACCGACGTACACCAAACCGCTGCGGCAAACCGCCGCTGGGGCCTGGCAAGAACTTCCTCGGTTGGACGTGCGGACGCGGGGCCCACTGGACGAGGCGGCGCTGCGTCAGGTCTGCCAGCATTTGGACAACGTGCTGCGCTCGTGCGATGGCGTGATTGTGCTGGATCAAATCAGCGAACGGAACCAGGGCGTCGTGCACGAAGCGGTCCGCGCTCACTTGGCCGAATTCAGCCGCGTCCAGCCGGACAAGCTGTTGTTCGTGGACAGCCGTGCTTTTTTGGACCGGTTCCACTTCGGCGCCCTCAAAGGCAACCGTTCGGAGATCCTGGCCGCCGCGGGCGAGTCCGCCGAGGTGGAAGGCGCGGTTCGCAAACTGGCCGCCCGCACCGGCCGTCCCGTGTTCTGCACCGTCGGGGAAGCAGGCTGCCTCGTCGGCCGGCCCGGCGGCGAAACGGCACTGGTTCCCGGATATCGCGTCCACGGCCCGGTCGATATCGTCGGCGCGGGCGACAGTGCGACCAGCGGAATCGTCCTCTCCCTGCTGGCCGGCGCGACCGACCTCGAAGCGGCCGCCGTCGGCAACCTGGTCGCCTCGATCACCGTTCAACAACTCGGCACCACCGGCACGGCTACGCCGCAACAGGTACTCGACCGCTGGCGGGAAATGTACGCAACACGGGAACCGGGAGCAGGCGCGGAGCGAGGGTGAGGCGGGCTGTGCGGATCCGTTCGGCGGCGGTTACCGCAACGGGGCGCGGAGCACGCGGGCGTCTTGGGGAGCGGAACGGGACAATTCGGCGAGTTTCTTCTCGTACAGCATCTGCTCTTGCCGGAACTGAGCAAGCCGGCCGGCCGCCAGATCCTCGCCGGCCGCCAACAAGCGGAGTCGGTCCGGCAACTCGGACGCCAGGTTGGGATTGGCGCCGACCTCGAACAGTTGCACGGCGCCGCGCGCGTCGAGCACGACCACCGTCGGCGCATAGGGGATCTTGAACACGTCGCGGCCGAACGCCTCCAGATCGCGGACCAATGGCGCGGTGCTGCCCCAACGCTGAACGAGTGTCCGAAGCTGCGCGTGGCTCACGCTGCTGGGCTCCGTACACACGGTGTAACACGCGACCTGCGCCTCGGCCGGCAGGGCCTTGCGGATCTGCTCGAATTGTTCCAGTGCGGTCTGTGAGGCCGGATGGTTGTTGAACCAGACCAAAACGGCGATCCGGCCCAACAACGCGTCGCGAGTCAGCAGTTCGCCGTCCAGGCCCGCGAAGTGGAAATCGTCCGGCAAACGGCCGATCAGTTCCGAGGGCAGCGGCTGCGGCGGCAGCACGAAGCGGCTGACGGTCTTGGCCGTCTCGGACACGGCAAACGCGAACTCGTCGTCCGCGATCCTCTCGTTGACGCGCGCCTCGCCGAACTCGGCCGTCAGGCGTACGTCCGTGCAATTCCCGGCGGCCATCTCGCGCGCCAGGCGATCGGTCGGGTACTCCAGCCGCAACAGGAGATGCGACTGGCGGTCCACCCAGAACACCAACGGTCCGTCGGCCAGTTGGACTTGGACCCGGTCGCAGACCCGATCGCGGATCTTGCCTTCGTCCAACAACTCGACGCGTTTGCCGGCTGCCAGCAATTCCTGCAACGGGCTTTCGCTGAGCAGCAGTTCCAGCGTCACTGGCGGGCCGCCCATTCCGTTGGACATAACGTCCACCATCAACGGATCTTCGTAGATCGCGTCCAGGCGAAAGACGGCGGGCGCTTCGCGGACCACGATTTGTCCGTCCATGTCGTTCGAGCCCGGATCGGCGATGACCGCACGCAACCGACGACCATCGCTGACCAGCGTCAGCTGGTAGGCTTGCAGCGACAGCTTGTTGGGCCGCACCAACGACACGGCAAACTGGCCTTCGTCCTCAAAAACCTGGCCCTGCTGGCGGTATTTGAGCCGCACCACGGCGCGGTCGCGATAGGATTCGGCCTGGCGGTAGGTGGCCACCATCTGTTGGACGATTCGCTCGGCGGGCGTCAGAACCGGCGTCGCGTCCGCTGTCTCTGCCGGCGTGGGAGGCGTCCTGTCGCTGCAGCCCGCGGCGGCCAGCACCCAGCCAGCTAGCAGTAGCGGCAGGGCAGCGGACGGAAACTGGAACGAAGCGTGTCGGAATTGCATGACGCACCTCTGGCCGCCGACGAACCTGTCGGCGTTCGTTCTGTATCGACTAAATGATTCGGGGACTTTGATCGGACTTTGCGGGCCGCGCCGCGCAAGGCTCCAACTGCCGGCGACAGCAGGAGCAGAAGACGAAGGGCGAAGGAAACCTGATCTGCCGACGGGTGCGTCGAAAAGGACGGGCAAATCGGCAACGGCGGCCAGAAGACGGTCCGCAGGCAGGACCTGCGGACCGTCCCGCGTCCGTTCCTTATTACTCCTGCCGGATTGGTGTCGGCCGGCTCCGGCGGTCTGCGATGATGGCGATGATCGCAGCCCTGCCTGTCCCGCGGCGCGACGCCTACCTGGGCAACACCAGGCCGACCGCCCAGCACACCGCAACGGCGAAGCCCAGGCAGATCAGACTGGCGAACTTGGCCCGCGCGCAGTGCGACGCCAGCGCGGGCCAGAAGTCCTCTTGGGGCGGCTGGCGGTACAGGAACCGCAGGTGCAAGCAGTTTTCCAAGATGTCGCAGAGGGCAGCGAACTGCACGCCCGCCAAGAACAGTCCCCACACGCCCCAACTCGCCAAACTCGGCTCGGGAACCAGCATCTCCGCGGCAATCTTGCCAAGGATCGCCAGGGTAACGCTGTAGACCAGAATGAAACCAAAGTCCCACCACAAACTCCGCACCGCTCGGTCCCGGACTCCGCGCGCCGACCAATCGGCGATGATTTCGCGAGTCCGCGCGGCGGTCCAAGCGAATTGCAGAGACGCGATGCCTGCCGGGGCGACCGCCGTCTTCAGCGCTCCGCCCACGGATTGCAGATACAGGAAATACGCAACCGTGGCGGCGCAGGCCATGATCAGCAACCAGGCTTGCAGACCATAGACGGTTTCCAGCATCGCGGAGATTCCCATCAGGGCGCCGCCGGCGATCAGGCCCGCGCAGATCGGTTCCTGGTTCTTGACCAGGATCTTGTGCCAGTTGGCTTCCGGATCGCTCCAGCGGCGTTCCGCCAGCCAGAAGAACAGGGAACCCAGGAACATCGCCAAGCACGTGTTGAACGGAATCACGGCGGCCAGCCCGATACCGACGCCGGAAAGCCAGAAACGGCCCTTGGTGGCGAACCGCAGCGCCTCCAGGGCCAGCCCCAGCACCGCCGCGGCCAGGGCCGTCCAGCGCGCCGACACTTCCAGGTTGCTGATTCCCTGGGTCAACAATTCGGCGACGGCCTTCCAAATGGCGGCCGACGGCATCGGACTGGCGTCGGTGATCATCCTCTGCGGCCCGTCCTTGAGGAACACCAGGTAGTACACCGGCACCGCGGCCAGCGCGCCGGCAAAGATCCCCAAAACGTGGCCGATCGCCTGCTGACGAGGTTTTGCACCCAGCATGTAACCGGGCTTGATGTCCATCAGCAGATTGGACGCATTGCTGGCCACCTCGGCAGTGATCCCCGCCGTGGCGATGTTCGTCGTGATGTTACGCGGGGCGATGACGCCGTAGGTGAGTTGCGTCAATTTGCCGAGCGCGCCGATCGGCGTGATTGACGTTAGCGCCGTCGAATTCACGGCGATCAAGGTAAAGATGAAAATCAGGGGAATGGCGATTACGCCTTGCCAGACAGCGACGCCGAAGAACCGGTGGGCCAAGGCCACGACGATCGCCCCGATCACGGGAATCCCGATCACAAACACGCGCATCGGCAATTCGATGTCCCGCAGCACGTCGCTGCGTTCTTCCCGCCCCGCACGGCGAAACAAGCCGCGGAAGGCGCTCACCAGAATCTGGGGCCGGGCAAAGAAGGCGTACAGCGAGGCCGTCGTCATCATGGCCACGCCGCCCCACAAGCCCCAGACCGTGACCCGCCGGAACCCGTACTGCATCACGCCGTCCACCAGCGCGCCTTCGATGTCGCCGCGCTGGATCATCCATGGCACCAGGATGCAGTAGTTGACGACGGCGCCGATCATCAGCGACACGCCGGTGCGGATCCCCATCAGCCCGCCGGCGCCGAACATCACGATGTCCGTGTCCAGCCGCACGGTCAGCTCGCGCAATTCCGTACCGGCCAGACGCGGCGACCAGAACCGGTAGATCCAGCTGTCCAGGTACTCCGGCATGGCCAGCACGCCCAACTTCAGCCGCTGCAGCAAGTCGTGGCTGGTCAGCAGTTTAACCAGGGCAGACAGTCCCGCCGCGACGGTCAGCAGTTTCGCTTTCCGCAACCCTTCACCCGGATCGCCGCTGTGCAAGGCGTCCATCACGATTCCCGCGGCCCGGCCCTCCGGAAACGGATGTTGCTCGTCGTTGATAAAGCGGCGTTTCAGAGGAAAGGCGAACAGCACTCCCAGTAACGACAGCGACGTGATCCAGACGACCGTCGTGACCATCGGGATGATCGTATCGGTCACCATCATGTAGGCGGCCAGCGACGAGATCAGCGGCCCCGTCATGTAGCCGGCAGCCGTGGCGATCGACTGCATGCAGTTGTTTTCCAGCACCGTGAATTCGCGGGCCATGCCCAGGCCCGACAGGATCTTGAACATGCCGAAGGCAAGAATGACGGAGGTTATGCCGACCCCTAACGTCCAGCCTGTCTTCGCGCCCACGTACAGGTTGGTCAGCGACAGGATTCCGCCCAGCAACATGCCGGTCACCGCCGCGCGGGCCGTCAACTGCGGCATGTCGCCGCGCCAGACGTTTTCCAGCCACCAGCGGTCTTTTTGCTCGAGGGTCCAATTCTGGATTTGTTCGTCGCTCAGTTGCTTGATTGCCATGCAGTTTCCTTCCTGGGGCCGCAGTATAACCGGCGGAAAACTCGCGGGCCATACAACTTGACGCACTTGACATCCGAAGACCCTGCCGTCCGCACGCCGTGGATGCCGGCTTGCCGCAGCCAAGACCTCGCCTCGTTCGGTGAGGTTTCGCCAGACCGAACAACCGCACCGCGGAACCTGACAATTTCGGCCTCTCGCCAGCCGAGTTCAAAGCCTGCCCCAGCGACTCGGGTAGAATTGCGCACCATCCTTCCACGGTAGCCAACGACGGCACTCGCTCGCCAGCGGTCGCATTCTGACGAGTTTGCCGCGGATAGGTACGTTCCAGGGCATCGTCAGGCGGAATGGGACGCCGCTTCAGGCGGTCGTTTCGATCCTGCGCTTTGCGCCCGGAAGAACGATGTTTCGCGTCCTACGCGCCAGGCAAACCTCAACGCTAGCCGCGCGCAAATTGGCGACATTGCGAAAAGACTGACGAATAAATAAGCCAGACAAGGGAAAGCGTGAGGGCATGGACGCGCCCACGGAGCACCGACGCCCGGTCAAGCTGTCGGAGTCGAAATCGCGAAAGAACAACAGGTTGTGCCCGTGTTGGAAAACCGAAACCTGGCCTCTGATTTGTTCGCCCTGGGACTGCTGGTCGCAGTCACCTTCCTGGGCATCGCGTTGTTTACCTATGATCCGGCGGACCCGCTCGGCGAGCCGGTTTCACCGCTGCATCGGATCTACACTCCCGACCTGGTCGTCTATCCGCAAAACGAGACCGTCACCAACGGCTGTGGCCGCTGGGGAGCCTATGCCGCCGACTTGCTGCTGACCGCCTTGGGCGTCTGTGCCTATTATTTGCTGATCTCCCTGGCCGTTTTGGATTGCCACTTGCTGCGCCGCCGCGAGATCGATACGCCCCTTATCCGTGCGGCGGGCTGGTTGGCGTCGTTGGTGGGGCTGGCAGCGATCGTGGCGATTGTAGCGCCCCGGTTATCGCCGGGACCCGTGATCGGTTCGGCAGGCTATCTGGGGGCGGTTGCCAAAGGTCTGCTGCACACGCATTTCGCCACGACCGGCAGTCTGATTCTGGCCGCCAGCCTGTTTGTCGGCGGCCTGCTGCTGTGCACCGACTATGTGCTGCTCCGCGTGCTGGGCGTGCTCCTCTCGGTCGCTTTGCTCGGACCTGCCCGCGTCGCCAGACTGCTGCCGGCCCGGCGTCAGACGCGCGCGAAGGCCCCCACGGAAGAGGACGACAAAGACGAGGTGCTGGACGAGTTCGACGAGGTGGTCTCGGTCAAGTTCCGCGGCCGGGTGACCAGCGATATCGCCGACGATGAACTGAGCGGCCTGGACGAGGACGAGGCGTCGTACGAAGCCGAGGCGGCCGGACCGGCCGTCGGGGCTTTGGTAAAGCGGCCGCCGGCGCTGAAGGATCTGGCTGAAGCCTCGCTGGAAGAAGAACCGCAGGAAACCGGCGAGGTGCGAATTCGCAAGCCCACGGATCGCAACGAACGCGCGGCGGTGATGCAGTGTCTGGACGAGGCCGCCCGCGGCGGCGAACACTTGGATTACGTGCTGCCGAGTCTGGATCTGCTGTTGCCCTCCGACGGATTCGACTTTGACGAGCAGGAAAAAGAAGTCCGCCGCAAAGCGAAGGTTCTGGAGAAGACATTCGCCGACTTCGGCTTCAAGGTCAAAGTGGTGGAGATCGAGACGGGGCCCGTCGTGGCGCAGTACGAGGTGGAGTTGGAAGCCGGATTGCGGCTGTCCAAAATCACCGCCTTGGCCGACGATCTGGCCATCGCCCTGCGCGTTCCCAGCGTGCGGATTGTGGCCCCGATTCCCGGCAAGAACACGGTGGGCGTGGAAGTCCCCAACGACCAGCGTCAGGTGGTCCGGTTGCGGGAAGTGATCGAAGAGGGCGGCGGCATCGTGCGCAAGATGCGCGTCCCCCTGTACCTGGGCAAGGACGTGTCCGGCAGTCCGTTGGTGGCCGATCTATCCTCGTTGCCCCACCTGCTGATCGCCGGCCGCACCGGAACGGGCAAGAGCGTCTGCCTGAACGCGATCATCACGTCCATCCTTATGACCCGGCGGCCCGACGAAGTGCGGATGCTGATGATCGATCCGAAGATGGTCGAGTTGAGCGGTTATGGCCGGCTCCCGCACCTGATGCACCCCGTCGTCACGGACATGCGCAAGGCGGAAGCCATCCTGGCCTGGGCCGTCGACAAGATGGAGGAGCGGTACGCACTGCTGGCCCGCGCCGGCGTGCGGCACATCAGCAGCTACAACCAACTGGACGAAGAGGAATTGATGAGCCGCCTGAATCCGGAATCGGAGGAAGAGCGGGCCTCGATTCCACTGCACCTGCCCTTCATCGTGATCGTGGCCGACGAGATCGCCGACATGATGATGACCGCCGGCAAGGAAGTTGAACAGCACATCATCCGTCTGGCGCAGAAGAGCCGGGCCGTCGGCATCCACCTGATCCTGGCCACGCAGAAACCGACCGTGGATGTGATCACGGGCCTGATCAAGTCGAATTTGCCGGCGCGAATCTCGTTCCAGGTCGCCAGCCGCACGGACAGCCGCGTCGTGCTGGACGAGATGGGCGCCGAAAAACTGCTGGGCAACGGCGACATGCTGTTCCTGTGGCCGGGCACCAGCACGCTGTTGCGCGGTCAAGGCACCTACCTGGACGACGACGAAATTGCGCGGGTCGTGGACTTTGTGAGCACCAGCGAGCCGAACTTCGTCAACGAGCTGGTGAATCTGAAGGTCGCGGACAAAGAGGAAGGCGCTCCCGCCGCCGGCGGGCTGAAGAAACGCGACGAATTGTACGAAACCGCCGTGGACATGGTCGTCCGCGAGGGTCGCGGCAGCGTCTCGCTGTTGCAGCGGGCGATGGGCATCGGCTACGGCCGCGCGGCCCGGTTGATCGACTTCATGGCGGAAGACGGGATCGTCGGCCCGTATGCCGGGTCGCAGGCTCGAGAAGTCCTGATCTCCGTGGAAGACTGGGAGCGGATGCAGGGCGCCAGCGCCGCCGCCGAACCCCTGCCCGCGTCGCTTCCTCCCAAGAAGAGTCGCCGAGTCTCGCTGCGCCCGCCAGCGCCGCCCGTCGACGAAATCGATGACGACCTCGGCTTTGAGGCCGACGACGACGATTTCGCCGAGGACGAAGACGAAGAAGTACAATTCGTCAGCCGCTCGGGCTGATTCCGAGACGCGACGGCAAGCACGGACGGGGGCCGGCAGTGCCGGGTTGTCGGGCGACGGGCAGCGGCCGCGCGCCGGATGGCGGGGCGCCGGCATCCTCTCGCTGGATCTTTTTTTCCTTTCCCGGTCGGGCCCTGGCAGGGGTGATCTGAATCGCTTATCATGCTTCCGGCCGCGCCGGCGTAGGATCGCTTCGTAGCCACGCTTCTTGCGCTGCCCGGTGAACGTCGTTGCGACAGGTTTTCCGGCGGTGGCGCAGGCCTGGCATGGAAGGCGTGTGCCCCAGGAATCCGCGGGCGGTTTTTGCCGCGATTCACGGGAGCGTCCTACGGCAGCGGCAACCGACCCTTGGCTGCGGCGGCGAGCCGCGTGAGGAGCAGTTGGGCATGAATGCGTCTGAGAATGGATCGACTTGCGTCCCAGAAGCGGCGGCGGGAGAGCCGCTGGATCTCACGCCGCTGGATCACATCCTGGAAGAATTCAAGGGCCGTAGGGGCGCGGTGATTCCCATTTTGCAACGGGCCCAGGACGCCTACGGGTACCTGCCTCGCGAAGTGCTGCGGGCGATTTCGCAGAAAACTCTGATTCCGCTGAATCAGCTGTACGGCGTAGCCACGTTTTACGCCCAATTTCATTTGCAGCGCCGCGGCCGGCATTTGGTCCGAATTTGCGACGGCACGGCTTGCCACGTGCGGGGCAGTGGCAAGAATGTTGAGGCCGTCGAGCGTTCGCTGGGCGTCGGACCCGGCCAGACGTCGGAGGACTACAAGTACACGCTGGAGATTGTCTATTGCCTGGGCTCTTGTGGCCTGGCGCCGATCGCCGTCGTCGACGACAAGGTCTATGCGCGGCTGGCCCCCGAAGCGCTCGTCCAGCGATTGGAATCCCTGGAGTGACGTCCGTTCGCCGCTCTTGAGCCGTGCGGTTGTCGCGCCGTGTGCGCAAGCCGGCGCACGGCTCGGCAGGGTCTTGTGACGGGAAAAGGGAAGGAAAGGTGACCGCCCGATGGCGCAACTCAAAAGCCTCGAAGAACTGCAGCAGATGTGCCAGGAGATGAAGCAGGCCGAGCAGGTCCGCCGCGAAACCAGCACGGTGATCACCGTGGGCATGGGCACGTGCGGCATCGCGGCGGGGGCGCGGGAGACGCTGCAGGCGATTGAGGAAGAGTTGAACAGACGCCAAATCGACGCGTTGGTCGTCACCGCGGGCTGCATTGGCGTCTGTGTCCGCGAGCCGCTGGTGGATATCCAGCAAGCGGGCCGGAGCCGCATCGTGTACGCCAACGTGCATCCGGCGATGGTCCCTCGGCTGATCGAAGAACACGTGATCAAGGGCCAGCCGGTCAAGGAATGGGTGGTCGGCCGCATGCCCAGCGACGAGTCCGCGTTGTATTCCAGCAGGTGAAGTTATGGATCAGGTTGCGGCTTCCCCGACGGCTGCCATCCGCGGCAGCGTCACCGTGTGCGGCGGCGCCCGCTGTACGTCCGCCCGTTGTCAACGCGTGCTGCGGGCTTTTGAAGTCGAGCTGGCGCGGCGGACGCTGGGACGCAACGTGCGGCTCAGCCCCAGCCCCTGCCGCGGCTTCTGTACGGCCGGACCGATCGCGATCGTCCAACCGCCCGGCGTGCTGTACTGCCGCGTGACGCCCGAGGACGTGCCCGAGATCGTCGAACAGACGCTGATTCAGGGCAAGGTCGTCGAGCGTCTGCGTTACGACGAGCCCGAACCGTTGCGTTCGCTTCCGTCTTACCGGGACATGCCGTTGTTCAGCAAACAGGTGCGGATCGCGCTGCGCAACTGTGGCGTGATCGATCCGGAGCGAATCGAGGAATACATCGCCCGCGACGGCTACGCGGCGCTGGGCAAGGTTCTGGGCGAGTTGTCGCCCGACGAAGTGATTCGAGAGGTAAAAGCCTCCGGGCTGCGCGGCCGTGGCGGCGCGGGGTTTTTGGCGGGGGCCAAGTGGGAGTTCTGCCGCCATGCACCGGGGGATCTCAAGTACGTCGTCTGCAACGCCGACGAGGGCGATCCGGGCGCTTTCATGGACCGCTCGATCCTGGAGAGCGACCCGCACAGCGTGATCGAGGGCATGACGATCGCCGCCTATGCCATCGGCGCCAGTCAGGGGTACGTCTACTGCCGCGAGGAGTACCCGCTGGCCATCGACCGGCTGGAGACAGCCATTCATCAGGCTCGCGACTTGGGGCTGCTGGGCGAGAACATCTGCGGTTCGGGTTTCGCCTTTGACATCGACGTCAAGGAGGGCGCCGGGGCCTTCGTGTGCGGCGAGGAGACCGCCCTGATCGCCTCGATCGAAGGTCGCCGCGGCGAGCCGCGTCCGCGTCCGCCCTATCCGGTCGTCGCGGGACTGTGGGGCCTGCCGACCAACATCAACAACGTCAAGAGTTACGCCATGACGCCCCAAATCATCCTGCGCGGGGCGAAGTGGTTCGGCAGCATCGGCACGCCCAAGTCGCCGGGGACCGCCGTGTTTGCCTTGACGGGCAAGGTCAATAACACGGGCCTGATCGAGGTCCCCATGGGCACCCCGCTGGGCGATATCATCTTCGACGTCGGCGGCGGAGTCCCGCAGGGCAAGAAGTTCAAAGCCGTCCAGACAGGCGGGCCGTTGGGCGGCTGTCTGCCCGCCAGCGCGCTGAATACGCCCGTCGATTTCGACGCCTTGGCCGAAGCCGGCGCCGTGATGGGATCGGGCGGCATGATCGTGCTGGACGACGACACGTGCATGGTCGAGTTCTCCCGGTACTTTCTGACGTTTGCCGCCGCCGAATCGTGTGGCAAGTGCGTGCCGTGCCGCGTGGGCGGCCAACGGTTGCTGGAGGCCTTGACGCGGATCGGCGACGGGCAGGGGACGCGCAAGGACCTGCAGATCATCAAGGACGTCTCGAATCACATGATGTCCTCGTCGCTCTGCGGCCTGGGCCAGCGCACGCCGGGTCCGGTGCTGGCGGCGTTGCGGTTCTTTGAGGACGAGTTCATCGAGCACATCGACCAGAAACACTGCCGGGCGGGCCAATGCCGGGCCTTGGTCCGGGCCCGCTGCGTCAATGCATGCCCGGCCGGCGTAGACACGCCCGCCTATCTGGCCCTGGTCGCCCAAGGCCGCTATGCCGAAGGCCTGGCAATCCACCGCCGCCGCAATCCGTTTGCCCTGGTCTGCGGCCGCGCTTGTCCGGCGTTCTGTGAAAGCAAGTGCCGCCGCGGCGAGATCGACGAACCGGTCGCGATCCGGTTGGTCAAGCGGTACATGGCGGATCGCGAAATCGAGACGCCCTGGGTGCCCGAACCGATCGGCACGGAGGCCGAACGGGCGGCGGCGGCGGAAAAGAAGATCGCCGTCATCGGGGCCGGCCCCGCCGGCTTGACCGCCGCGCTGCGCTTGGCGCAACGCGGATACCGAGTGACCGTCTTCGAAAGGTATCCCGTTGCGGGCGGCATGATGGCTTGGGCGATTCCCGAGTACCGGCTGCCGCGCGGGCCGTTGCTGGCCGAAATCGAAAACATCCGCCGCGCGGGCGTCGAGATCCGCTGCAACGAGGCGTTGGGCCGCGATTTCAGCCTGGACGATCTGCTGGGCCAACGCGGCTACAGCGCGGTGCTGCTGGCCATCGGCGCGCACCGCAGTCGCCGCTTGGGCGTCGCGGGCGACGACAAGTCCGGCGTGATCGACGGGGTGGAGTTTTTGAGCCGGGTGGCGGGCGAGGCGACGATGCGGGCCGCCGGCTTGCCCGCCGAATCGCCTTTGCCGGACGTCCGCGGCAAGCGGGTGGCGGTCGTGGGCGGCGGCGATGTGGCGATCGACGTGGCCCGTTCGTCGCTCCGCATGGGGGCGCGCGAAGTCCACGTGATCTATCGCCGGGCCGGCGACGATATGCCGGCGGCGCACTTGCCCGAAGAGATCGAGGCGGCCCGGCAGGAGGGAATTCGCTTCCACACCCTGGTGAATCCCGCCGAAGTGCTGGGCAACGGGGCGGTTTCGGGTGTGCGACTGCAGCAACAGCGTCTGGCCGACTTCGACGATAGCGCCCGCCGCCGACCGGTGCCGTTGGGCGCAGACTCGTACGTGTTGAACGTCGAAGTGCTGATCCCCGCCATCGGCCAGGTTCCCGATCTGTCCTGGTTGCACGGCTCCGAGATCGCGCGCCAACGCGGCGATACGTTCATCGTGGATGATGCGTACGCCACGACGCGACCCGGCGTCTTTGCCGCGGGCGACGCGGTGACCGGCCCGGCGACGATCGTCGAGGCCGTCGCCCAAGGCAACCTGGTCGCCCTGTCGATCGATCATTGGCTGAAGACCGGCGAACTGGTCAAGCCGCACCTGGAAGCCGAGCGCGAAGATGTGCCGCAACTGTACGACCTGGCGGCGTATGCCGAACGTCATCGGCCCGCTTCGTCCCGGCTGCCGGTGGAACAACGCGACGCCAATTTCCAGGAGGTCGAGACCGGATTCGACGAACGGACTGCCCAGGAGGAAGCCCGCCGCTGTCTGCGCTGTGACCTGGAATGGCTGGATGCCATGAAACTGCCCCGTCCGGTGGTTGGAGAGCGTGATGAGTGAGCGGTGATCCGCAACGAGTGATCGGTGCTCAGTCCCCTTGGGTCACCGACTGCGGGTAAGCCGCTGATCTCCGCTTCCTGACGACTGACGACTGACGACTGACGACTGACGACTGACGACTGACAAGTGACAAGTGACAAGTGACAAGTGACAAGTGACAAGTGACAAGTGACAAGTGACAAGTGACAAGTGACAAGAGGCCCTTATGATCAACACCGGCGTTGTGAACATCACAATCAACGGCCGCCAGATTCATGCGCGGGCTGGCCAGACGGTGCTGGAGGCTGCGGCCGCGGCGGGCATCGACATTCCCACCCTGTGCTATCATCCGGCCTTGCCGCCCGAGGGCGCTTGTCGGGTCTGTCTGGTGGAAATCGAGGGCCAGCGAACGTTGCAGCCGGCTTGCACGTTTCCGGTTTTTGAGGGCATGGTCGTGCGGACGGAAACGGAAGCCATCGTGGCGGCGCGCGTTTTCGCCTTGCAGATGCTCTTTTCCGAGCGTTCGCACTATTGCATGTTTTGTCCGGCCAGCGGCAGTGACAGCAATACGGATTGCGAGTTGCAGAAACTGGCGTACCGCTACGGCCTGACGTGCTGGGAATACGCTCCCAATCTGCAGAAGAGTTGGCCGTTGGACGCCAGTGGCAAGTACTTTGTTCTGGACCATAGCCGCTGCATCCTGTGCCGGCGCTGTGTCCGCGCGTGCCGCGAGATTTCCGCGAACCACACGTTGGGCGTCCATCAGCGCGGCGCGCGGACCATGATCGGCGCCGACGACGACCAGCCGTTGGGGCAATCGACGTGCGTGTCCTGCGGCAGTTGCCTGCAAGTCTGTCCGACCGGTGCCTTGATGGAACGTCGGAGTTCGTTTCTGGGGCACGAGACGGATGTCCGGCGCGTGAAGACGACGTGTTTGGGCTGCTCGGTCGGCTGTGCGATCGAGTGCTTGACTCGCGACAACATCCTGCTGCGGATCGAAGGCGACTGGACGGGCCACAACGGCGGTTTGCTGTGCTCCGTGGGACGGTTTGAGGCCGTCGATGCAAGGCCTCCGCGGATCACCACGCCGTGGGTCCGGACCGACGGGCAGTTGCGGCCCAGTTCCTGGGGCGAAGCCCTGGAGTTGACGGCCCAGCGGTTGCGGGAAACCAGCAACGTCGCCGGCTTGGTTTCGCCCCGCACAATCAACGAAGGACTGGTGGCGTTCAGCTGCTTTTTTAACGAGGTTTTGAACAGCGACGAACTGGCGCTGCTGCACGGCGAAGTTCCGCCGGAGGTGGGCGAACCGGCGTCCATCGCGGAAATCAACGACGCCGACTGCCTGGTCGTGGTGGGCGGCGACCTGTTGCAGAATCAGAAGGTGGTGGGCTATCTGACCAAGCGAGCCTTCGACCGCGGCGCCCAGTTGGTGATTGTGAACGATGCCCGGACGGACCTGGACGCGTACGCTCAGCAGCGGATGAAGTTGGATGCGATCGCTCACACCGGGGCGTCGCCGTTCGAGCGGTTGCGGTACACGTACCATTTGCGGCTGGAGGGGGTCTCGAAGCTCAAATCCGCGGTGGATTGCGCTCAGCACCCCGTGGTGATGTACGGCCCGAATTTGAGCATCGCGGTCTACGCGGCCTTGCGCGGACTGCCGCGCAAAGCCCGGTTCCTGCCGTTGATCGAAGGCGCCAACGCCGCCGGCGCCGCGCGGCTCGGCCTGACCGCTCGCGCCGTCCAAGGCGACGCCTTGTTTGTGTTGGCGGGCGATGAACTGCCCAATGGCAAGCCGCTGCCCGAGGCCGGGTTCACGGTGATCCAGTCCGCCTACCGCACTGCCTGGACCGACGCCGCCGACGTGGTGCTGCCGGCGCGCGTGTGGACCGAAAAGCAAGGGAGCCTGGTGAATTTGGAAGGCCGCGAACTGCCCGTCGTCCCGCTGACCGAAGCGCCGCGGGACATCCATCCGGACTGGGTGACCCTGGCCACGCTGTCGTCGCTGATGGGCAATGCCGTACTGTTCGGGTCGATGGCCGACGTGCAGCGGTCGTTGTAGGTGCGGAACTCGTCGCAAGGCTCTGCGAGGCGTGCGGGCCTTGGCGAAGCAAAGAGTCGGGCAGCGCAACCGGGAGCGTTGTGCTGCGGAAAAACACTCCGCGATGCGGAGGAGAACACGATGAGCGAAAAAGTCACAGTGGCTTCGGACTGGCTGGCGGGTTGCGCCGGCTGCCACATGTCGTTTCTGGATATCGACGAGCGGATTGTCCAATTGCTGGAGGTCGTGCAGCTGCGTGCGACGCCGATCACCGACTTGAAGCACCCGGACGAAGGCGGCGTCGACGTCGGCATTCTGGAGGGCGCGGTCGCCAACTCGTCGACCGAAGAAGTCGCCCGGCGGATGCGGGCCCGCTGCAAAACGTTGATCGCGCTGGGCGATTGCGCGGTGTTCGGCGGCATCCCCGCCATGCGGAACGCGGTAACCACCGCAGGGGCGCTGCAGCGGGCCTACGTCGAAAGCGAGAGCACGGTGGACGGTGTCGTGCCCCGCCACGAGGATCTGGCCGTCATGCAGGACGTGCGTCCGGTGGATCAGGTCGTGCCGGTGGACATCTATCTGCCCGGTTGCCCGCCCTCGGCCGACGCCATTTTCTACGTCTTGAGCGAACTGGTCCAAGGCCGGCAGCCGAAGCTGCGCGGCAAGTACCTGGATTGGCATTGAAAAACGGTCGCTTGTCCGTTGCCCCCTGTTGATCGTCAACCGGGAGGACGTGTCCGGCTGGCGACCGCGGGCAGAGAGCCGAGAGCTGAACGCTGAAGGAGTCTGGGATGGTCCAAAAAGTCGTAATCGAACCGGTGACCCGGATCGAAGGCCACGCCAAGGTCGTGGTGCATTTGGGCGACGACAATCGGGTCGAGCGGGCCCTGTTCATCGTGAACGAGTTTCGCGGCTTCGAAAAATTCTGTGAAGGCCGGATGTTCTTCGAGATGCCGCAGATTACGGAGCGGATCTGCGGGATCTGCCCTGTCAGCCATCATCTGGTTTCGGTCAAGGCGTGCGACCAGATCCTGGGCGTCCAGGCCCCGCGTCCGGCTCAGCTGTTGCGCGAACTGATGCACATGGGCCAGGTGATCCAATCGCACTCGATGCACTTTTTCGAATTGGCCGGTCCGGACTTGCTGCTGGGGTTCGACGCCGAACCCGAAATCCGCAACGTGGCGGGGTTGTACGCGGCCAACCCCGAATTGGTGGTCAAGGCGATCAACCTCCGCCGCTTCGGGCAGTCCCTGATTTCAACCTTGGGCGACCGCCGCATTCATCCCAACTTTGCCGTCCCCGGCGGGGTAAACCAGGCGCTGGACGGCAAAGACCGCGACGTTTTGCTCGGCGAGGTCGACACGATGATCGGCTACGTCCAAGAGTCGCTGACGATCATCAAGGACTGGGCGGACCGCAACCGCACGCTGCTGGACGAATTCGCCTCGTTCCCGTCCGGCTACCTGGGCATGGTCAGCCCGGACAACGCGGTGGAACTGTACGACGGCGAGCTGCGGCACGTGGACGAGCATCGCCAAGAACTGCACCGGTTCGACGGAAGCGAATACTTGAACCACATCGCGGAGCACGTCGAATCCTGGAGCTACCTCAAGTTCCCGTATTTCCGGACCGGCGGATATCCCGGCGGCGTGTACCGCGTCGGGCCGTTGGGGCGGTTGAACGCAGCCGCCAAGATGGCCACGCCGCTGGCCCAACAGGAATACGAAGTTTACCAACAGGCTTGCGGCGGTCGAGTGGTCGAGGGCACGCTGTATTACCACCACGCGCGATTGGTGGAAGACTTGTACGCCATCGAGCGGGCGCGCGAGATCCTGGAAGACCGGGAAGTGTTGTCCCAAGACATCCTTTGCACCGGCCGAATCACCAACCACGAAGGCGTGGGAGTGCTGGAGGCTCCCCGCGGCACGCTGTTCCATCACTACTGGGTCGACGAGAACGGCCAGGTGGAAAAGGTCAACCTGATCGTCGCCACCGGCAACAATAACTGGGCCATGAGCCGCGCGGTGGAGGAGGTCGCCAGGCGTTATGTCGACGGCGCGAACATTAAAGAAGGGGCGTTGAACCGCGTCGAGGCGGCGATTCGGGCCTACGACCCGTGTCTGTCCTGCTCGACTCACGCCCTGGGTCGGATGCCGCTGGAGTTGGTGGTCGTGGACGCCCAGGGCCGCGAGATCCGGCGCGTCGCCTCTGGCGGTGCCGAGCGGGGCGAGTCTTGACCGGCCCCTGATCTTTCCCGCCAGACACTTCCCGGCCTTGCCAGCTCGAATTGCCTGCTAGCACCAGGCGGGAGACTAGCGAAGGGGGGTCAGGCCTACAGAATTCAGTTTTGGCCGATCGTAACGCCGGCCACAGCATAGGACCCTGCTCGGAAAACATTTAATTCTGTAAGCCTGATCCCAGCACCGTAAGCGTTACGTCATCAACGGCGCCTAAAAAAGGGGCCGAAATCCCGTCTGGTGCCAGCGAAAGCACTCCTGGCGCTCGGTAGCGGGTGTTCCGCCAACTGGCCGCTTTCCATCCGAAAAGCAGCGCCGGAATGCGCCGGACACAGGCTCTGGCCGCAAGCTCGTTCCCGCGCCTGTGGAGCTGCAAATTGTCCGGTTCGTCTTGTGCGATTTTCGCTTTCCGCGTACCCTCTGCGGCCTCTATCCCCTGGCGGACTTCATTTTCTCCTGAAGTGATAGCAGTCGATGCAGACGCGTCCCTTCGATATCCGGCCTGGTCAACGCACCGTCGCGGCGTGTGTGCGCTGGACCATGTTGCTGGCGGCAACCGTGCTGAGTGTGCTGTCGCTGGGCTGCCGGCGCGACCCGTATGCCGATGCCTATTTCGAGATGCTGAACGCGGAGAAACGCGTCCTGGAGGACCGGCTGTACGATGCCGAGTACAACTATGAACAGGCGCTGGCCGAATTGAAGGCCGCGCGCGGAACCACCAAGGAAGGCCGCAAGCCGTTTGCTGGCAAACGTACCGCCGAATCCGAACAGCCTTTGACGGAACCCGCCGAAGAGGAACCTGGACAGGATTCGGGCGTGCCCACGGAAGTCCCAGAACTGCCCAAGATCGAATTGCCGCCGGGCGTCGAAGAAGGAAAACGTCGAAGCTCGGGTCCTGCCGCCGTGCGGCCCGCTGCGGCGGTCAAGACGGAAGTGCCTGTCGTGACGACGGGAAAACGCAGGTTGAACGACGAACAACTGGCCGCCGCGATTGTGTCTGCGCTGGATCAGCGGGTGGAGTCGATCTACCTGAATCCGCGGGTCAGCGGCGGCGCGGATTTTGACGGACAACCCGGCGACGACGGGATTCGCGTGCTGGTCGAGCCTCGAAATCGCAGTGGCGGATTTGTGCCCGAACCTGCCAGCCTCTCGATCGTGCTGCTGGATCCGGCCCAGAGCGGCCAGGCGGCGCGGATCGCCCGCTGGGACCTCGCTGCCGACGACGCGGCTGAATTCCTGCAGACCGATGCGCTGGACCGCGGCCTGCTGCTGCGTTTGCCTTGGCAGGACGGTCCGCCGGAACACAACCGGGCGCACCTGTTCGTCCGCTACCTGACCGCGGACGGACGGAAAATCGAAGCGGATCGGGAGATCAGAATCCAAGCCACCGATCGGATCGCCCAAAGCTGGACGCCGCGGCCCACCCCGGTGCCTGAGAAAGAGGCCGAGGGAGCCGTGCCCGCGAGCTGGCAACCGCCAACCGATGCGGACAAGCCAGCGGTCGCACAAGCGGCGGCCGAAATGCCTTCTTCCCCCCGATCGAATGACGATGCCAGCAAGCCCACCGCGGCACAGACGCCTGCACAAACCGCGGCAGAATCGCCACACGCCCGCGTGCTGCCCGCGGAAGCGGATGCTGGCCAGACGCCCCGTGCCGCCCCAGCCGGGCGTTTCTGGAAGCCGGATCGCTGAGTGGCTTCCCCCCGTGGCCGTTCGTGGCCGTTCGTGGGGGGGCCAGGGGGCGGCGACTGAGTTTCGTGGCGGCGGCTCCGACGACGGGCGTTTTCGCTACGTCTCGGCCTTTGGGCAACTTGTGACTGCGTGCCCGCCCGAGTACAATTCGCTGTCTTGGTGATTGAACTGACCGCGTTGTCGGCAGTGACCGTGGGATTGCGAGTTGGAAAGAAGGAAGGACTATGAAGATTGCAGTGATCGGGGGCGACGGGACGGGTCCGGAAGTGACTGCCGAAGCCTTGAAAGTGCTCAAAGCGGTGGCCAAGTTGGAAGGCTTCGACTACAGTTCGACCGACTACGATTTCGGCGGCGAGCGGTATTTGAAGACGGGCGAGATTCTGCCGGCCGGCGCCATTGACGAGTTGCGTCAGTATCAGGCGATTTTTCTGGGCGCGATCGGCCACCCCGACGTAGCGCCGGGAATCCTGGAGCGTGGCTTGCTGCTGCAATTGCGGTTCGAATTTGACCAGTACATCAACCTGCGGCCCGTCAAGCTGTTTCCGGGCGTCGAGACGCCGCTGGCCAACAAGGGACCGAAGGACGTCGATTTCGTCGTGGTCCGGGAGAACACCGAGGACATGTACACCGGAGTCGGCGGCTTCCTGAAGAAGAACACGCCGGACGAGGTGGCGACGCAGATCGCCGTGTACACGCGCAAAGGCTGCGAACGCTGCATCCGCTGGGCCTTCGAGTACACCCGCAAACGGAATAACCCCAAGGGCAAGAAGCTCACCTTGGTGGCCAAGACCAATGTGCTGACGTTCGGCCACGATTTGTGGTGGCGGACGTTCCAGGAGGTGGCCAAGGAGTACCCGGACGTCCAGCCGGACTACAACCACGTGGACGCTTGCTGCATGTGGATGGTCAAGAACCCCGAATACTACGACGTGATCGTGACCACGAACATGTTCGGCGACATCATCACCGATTTGGCGGCGATGATCCAAGGCGGCATGGGCGTCGCTGCGGGCGGCAACATCAACCCGGATGCCGAGGGCGTGAGCATGTTCGAGCCGATGGGCGGCAGCGCTCCGAAGTACACGGGCAAGAACGTGATCAACCCGATCGCCGCGATCAGCGCCATGTCCATGTTGTTGACGCACACCGGCCAGGAGGCGGCGGGAAAACGGGTCTGGGAAGCGGTCCAGGTCGTTACCGGCACGAAGATGAAGAGCCAGGCTGCCGGCAAGATGGGCCACAGTACGACCGAAGTCGGCGATCTCGTCGTCGAGGCGCTGTGAACTTGCATGCCCTTCAAGACCCGGCTTTTCAAATCAGCCGGGTCTTTTTTTTGCGCCGCATGGCGGCCGATGCCCCGCCGCCGCGAATCGTGCCGCAGCAGACGGCTTGCGATTGTGCCGTTTGCCGTCGAAACGCCGGGAGGCCTCGCCGAAGAACCGCGAGAGGAATTCGTGAAAGCTCCAGCATCCGCACGGCCGGGAGCGCGAAGAACAGCCCGGCGGTCAGCGAGTTCTTCAGCCGGGCGCCAACTGGCCGCCGAGGCCGGGCTTCATCCGGACATGCCGCCAGCGGCGGCTCGCGACTCTATTCCGGCTCGAAATCGTCGCGGTTGCCGACTTGGACTTTGACCGCCAGCGTCTTGCCTTCGCGGTAGACGGTCAGGTTCAGCGACTCGCCCACGCCGCTCAAGCTGACCAGGTTCACCAGGTGCGCGTCGTCCTCGACCACGACGTCGTTGACTTTCAGGATGACGTCGCCCTCGCGCACATCGGACGCGGCGGCGGGCGAGTTGGGCGTGACTGTCGAAACGAGCGCGCCGGTGCGACGTGACAGGCCGAGCGTGGAAGCTCTCGTGGCGTCGAACCGCGCGTCCAGCCGGACGCCCAGGTAGGCTCGCACCACGTTACCCCGCTCGATCAACTGAGTGGCGATCTTCATCACCATGTTGATCGGAATCGAAAACCCGATGCCTTCGCTGCCACCCGAACTGCTGGCGATGGCCGTGTTGATGCCGATCACTTGGCCGCGGAGATTCAAGAGCGGTCCGCCGCTGTTGCCGGGATTGATGGCGGCGTCGGTTTGCAGAAAGTTTTGATACTTGACGCTGCCGTCGCCCAGTTTCAGGTCACGGCGGCCCTTGGCGCTGATGATTCCGTACGTCACCGAATGGCTCAACCCAAAGGGACTGCCGACGGCCAGCACAAAGTCGCCGATTTCCAGTTTGTCGCTGTCGCCCAGGCGGGCCGCGACGAGATGGTCCGCGCTGATTTCCATGATTGCCACGTCGGTCCCGCGATCCGTCCAGGCTTGCTTTGGATTGACGACGCGGCCGTCCGCCAACTTAATCTTGATTTGAGCCAGCAACGAATCGTTGATGACGTGGCGGTTGGTCAAAACGTAGAATCCGCCGCCGTGCCGGATGACGACGCCCGAACCGGCCTCTTCCACGGAACGCCGAGAGAAGCGGACGTCTTCGCGGCTGTTTTTCGCCGCCTCGATGTGGACCACGGTTGGGGTCACCAGGCGGACGACTCGTTTCAGCAGCGTCCCCTGACGCTCCAGGGCGGCGACCTCCTGGTCGATCTCCCGATACAACCGTTCCCTCGCTTCGGCGGATACCTCCGAGGCCTCCGAGGGGGAGGTGAGCGTCTCCTGGGCCCGGCCCAGAGCCGCAAGCTGACCCACCAGCAGCGCAACAAGGCAAAGACGGGGACACAGCGGCCATCCAATCTTCATACCGTCGCATCTCCCTGATACGGTCGCTTTCGTCCGGCCGGATGTTGGGGGTTGCCCGTGCGCACAACGTCCGGACGGCGCGCACACCGCCGCTGGGGCGGTCAAACCCTCTCACCTTAGTCCTTTCCGATCCGCAAGGACAGGCCCCTTTTGCGCGAAGAGGCCTGGACCTCTTCTTGCGAAAGGCCGTTTAGATCGGGTCGAGTTCGAAATCGCCGAACACGACATCGGTGTCCGCTCCGCCCGAGTCGATGACCCGTCCCCAGTCGGCGCCGCCGCGTCGGGAGGTGTCCTTCTCGGACTCCCGCTGGCATTGAATGCACAGCGTCGCATAGGGCAGGGCCTGCAGCCGCGCCAGAGGAATCGCCTCACTGCAGGTCTCACAGTTCCCGTAACTGCCGTCGCGGATCCGGTCCAGCGCACTTTCGATGTTCGTCAGTTCCCGGCTCTCCACCTCGGCCAACTGCGAACTGATCTCGTCCTGGGCCGCGTCCAGGGCAAAGTCGGCCACGTCGCCGCGGCTTTGCCCTCGCAGTTCTTTCAGTAGACTCAAGTCGCCCGCCAGGGCTCTGCGCAAGGCGTCGCGGCGTCTGATCAGCACCTTCCGCAAGTGTGCAATGGCCTCATTTCGCGTAATCTTCATGTTCCTTCTCCCCCGCCCTTCGCTAGCTGCCTTACTGACCGCTACCCTCCGTCGATTTCGGTTAATCGACAAATCCCGATTAGATATCAAACTTTTCTCGGTAGAGTCGCTGATTTTGTCACTCCCCCGGATGCGAGCAAGCCAACGTTGACCGGGGGCCGTGCGTGAGCTAGATGATGTTGGGACTTTGCCGGCTTCCCGGAATCCGCGAAACCGAGGGCAAGGCCCTTCGCTCCATGCAACCATCGTTCAGAGCCGTCCGAGACACTGGTTCATTCAGGCGGACAATTGGATATGTCAACCAAAGCACCGACCGAACACGAACAGCGGAACACCGTCCACGCGCCGGCCTCCGGCGATTTGATCCTCTGCCTGCGGGGCGGCGGCTATGACGAAAAAGTGCTGCACGTACGGTCCAGCCAGTGTACTTTGGGCGGCCGCGAAGATTGCACTGTGCCATTGCCGGAGGGGGCGCCGTTGCAGTGCGTGATCTTGCGCGGTCGCGACGGAACGGTCGTCCGGGACTGGACCGGCGAAACGCGGCTGAACGGCCAATCGTTTACAGACTCGCCCTTGAACGTCGGGGATTGCCTGCAGGTCGGCCCGGTCACCGTCCATGTCCTGGCGGATTGCGCGGCAACCAATCCGGTCCCCTGCTCCCTGGCGACAAGCCACCGCGAGCCCGTGGCCGACCACGCTGTCCGGGACGACGCGGCGCCCCACGCCGCCGTGGACGACGGGGCAGAGGGCATCCATCGGCGGTTCGACCGCCTTGAAGGTCGGATGACCCGCTTGGAGCGGATGGTCGCGGAACTGCTGAAACTGCAACGTGAAGCCTCGCCCCATCCTGCCGCGCCCAACGAACCGTCCCATGCGCTCCCGCTCTCGGCGGCGGACTCCGAAACGGAACGGCTGGCGGCTCAGCAAGAAGCGACACTGCCCGCTGAGTCCGCGCCGCGCGCAGGCCTCCCGGACACGCCGGACCTTCGTGCCCCGCTGCCGGCGTCTCCGGTTCCGATCGAATTGGAACCTGGGCCTTTAGCTGAGAAAGCCGAGGAGCCGCAGGTGCCGCTGTGGGTGGAGCGGAAGGACGACGAAGAATTGGATCCGTCGGTACGCGAGTACATCGAACGGCTGCTGAAGCAGATCAGTCTCTCCGCCGAAGAGTCCACGCTTGCGGCCGAAGAATCGGTTTTCGCCCACGGAGACGCCGTTCCCAACGACGCGCAAACGCCCGGTTCGGCGGCTGAATCGACTTCTGCGGCCGGGCTTCCCGCCTCTGAAACGCCCCTTCCCACCGCCGCGGAAGATCGCGTGGAGCCACCAAACCGGCACCGGCCTGGCTGGGCAGCCGTTGCCGCTTTCTCTGAGGCCGACCCCGCAGAAACCAACTCGCAAGCCGCTGCCCCGGAACTCGTTGAAGACCCGCCAGCGATCTTGCCGACGCCGCCCGTGCTGGCGCCGCTCAGTCTGCCGCCTGAACAGCAATCGAATCTGGATGCCATGCGGGAAGTCGCCAACCTGTCGGCCACCGCCGCCATCCGGACCTACGAGAAGCACCAAGCGCTCCGCAAGACGTTCGACCGGTTGCCGCTGCTGCTGATCGGCTTGATTTGCGGCCTGATGCTTCTGTACTCCGCGCTGGCGTCCGGGCGATCCGGGATCTTGGTGGGCGCGGGAGCGGCCTTGTTGGCCGCTACGTTGACGGCTTGGCAAGTGCTGGTCATCGCCCGTCGTTGGCTGTGGCCCCGCCAGCCCTCGACGAAGGAGTGCAAAACCGCAGCGGGAGGGTGAACGCCAACCCACCGTTGCGGCCGACGGAGCCAGAGGTTGACGCGTGCCGGTTGATTCGGCAACCCCCGACCTTCCGGCCTTGACAGCGCGCTCGATAACGGCCTCGCCCCAGGACCGGCGCCCGGCGTCCTACCGTTGACCAGAAAGCGTCGGGGCTCCGCCGGCCGTCTTCCGACGATACTCCGCCAGACGCATCTGTGCGTAGGCTGGGTTCTGTGTCTTGGCCAGCAATTCGCCCAGCGCGTTCACGTGGTGGCCGAAATCGGAAACCGGCGGCCGGGGCAGCTCGCGCGGACGGCCGAAGACGGTCCAGCGGCTGGCCAGAATCAACGTCCCCAACGCGACGAAATGCAACACGATCGCGCTCAAGGGCCAGACCGTGAAGGCCTCCAAGCTGGTCGGGTGATTCGAGCCCGGCTCCTGCTCGTGAACCGGCACCCCCTCCGGCCCGCTTTCCAGAAACAGGACGCGTTTCTGGGGCGGTCCGCAGGCGGCGATCAGTTTGCCGGCCAGCTTGCGATGCTCGTGTTCCACCAACGGCAGATTCAGCAGCAGCGAACCGTTGGTGACGATGATGATCTGCCCCCCGGTCCAGTAGGCGTTTTGAATCCGCTGGACCAGGGGCACTCCGTCGGCCGACAGCAGGGTTTCAGAGCGGAACGTGCCGCCGTAGTCGTCGTTCGGCGGATTTTTCAACGCCTCCAATCGCGTCTCCACCACCACATCGAACTCGGCGGCTTGAAACTCGCCGTCAGCAGCCCACGAACCTTGGAGTTGCGGCGGCCGATCCTGCCGGCGTCCAAAGTAACGTCGCGGTTGGCCGGGCTGCAGCCGGAACCAGCGGCCATCCTTGGCTTCCGAGACGCGGGCCCGGCCCCGGCTCCGTTCGGCGCGCGCTTGGGCCAGTCGCCGGAGAATCTCGACGCGCTGCTCCGGCGGCGCGGTGGGCAGGATCTTCTCCCAGTAGTCCGCGGTCGCGTCGTAGTCCCGGCCGACATAGATCAACGTCTTGCCGCCTCTGCGGTACAGCCAGTCTTCGAGGAATTGCTCCGCCTCTTCGGCCGGCGGCTGAAAATCGTCGGGAAACCAGACGATGACGTCAAACTCGTGGGTCCGTGGCGACAGATGCCGGCGCGTCTGGACCTTGTGCCCCGCCAACTCGAACATCGTCGCCAACACTGCGGTCCCGTTGACGCTAGCTTCGCCCCGCACACCGCGGCGTTTCCCGTAGGTGCTGTCGAGCTCTTCGTCGCGGCACCCGCTGCCGGCGACCACGCCTGCGACCAGCAGCCAGGACAACCAGGACCGCTGCGGCATGAACCCGCCGCCCGGCTTGTTCAAAACAGTCCGGCCTCTTCCGCGCCGGCACTCCGCGTTCACGGCTTGGCCTCCTTCAACTGCTGATGGAATTCGTCCAGCTGCTGCCAGCAGCATTCGAACCCGGCCCGGTCCAGCGGATGGTGGCCGAAGAATACGTCCTCGAAGGCGACCATCGTAGGTTCCAGGATGCCGCTCAAATCCGGCCGCGGCAGCAACTCGCGCAAGTACTGCCGATTCGTCTTGCCGCGCGCCAACCGGATTGCCTGGTGCCGGTCCAACTGGACCAATTGATAGCTGAACAGATACACGACGGCCTGCGCATACGCACCTCGTTCGTAAAACCGCCGGGCCTCCGCCAGCAAGTCGCCCTGCGGCCGGGGCACTTCAAACGGCAGACTTTCGATCAAGTCGGCTGCCGTTTTCGCCTCCCGTTCCGGGGCATCCGCCGCCTCGGACGCCGCGTGGGAACGCAAATACGTGCGGACCAGAAAATAAATCAGGGCGCCCAACAGCGCGACCAAGCCCAGCCACAGCAGCATTTCGACGACGGCGCGGAGCCCGCTCCAGTCGACTCCGAAGGACGGGGCGGAGGGCGGCACCGGATCCGCTTGCCACTGCGACCGCCGGTGCCGGGCAGTGTCGCGGGGCGGCTCGACGGCGAGACGGCGAAGAGCATCCCGTTCCGCATCGTACCAGGGAAACCGGGTCCGACCGCCGAGCGCTTTGCGTCCGGCCTCGATGCTCGTGGCGGTCCCGAACGCTGCGGACGAAAACGCCGAAGCCGAAGTCCAGACGCCCACGCCCAGCAGCAGCGCGGCGCCAACCACCAGCGGCACGCTCCTACGCCGCCCGCTTTCTGCTGCCCGGAATTCAGCTGACATTGTCCCGTCCTCCTCAGATCGGTCTGCGTGTCAATCTGGCGGCCTCCGCCCGCAACTGCAACTCCACTTCCCAGCCCTCCTGCCGAATCCTCGCGTCCAAATAGGTCAGAAAACGAAAGACCGTCAAGTAGCACGTCGTGATCCCCATCGCCAGCGGCAACAGGACATGGGTCAACAGCGGCCCCTGGGTCCAATCCTGCCGAGGCGCCGCGGCATGGAAGTAGAACGTGCCGTAAGCCGCCAGGATCAACAGGACTCCCAGCACGGACGCCAACAGCCACCGGATCAACCACTCGCCGCCACGGCTCCCGTGCAACATCCGACTGCGGCGTCCCACCGTCATGATCCGTTCATTCTGGGATGTCAACGGATTCCGCTCCAACAGCACGATCTCGTTGATGAACGGGCGAAACGCCCGCAACCCGCTGACGTACACGGCCAACACCGGCAGCAGCAGCGCCTCCACGAAGCCATGCACCTCGCCGTCGCGTTCCAGAACCAGCACCAGCAGCCAGCCCAACAGCACGCCGCGGACCAGCAGGTGGCACCACGCGATCCGCGGCAGCATCCGCCAGGCGTCCCGCACCACGTCGCCAAAACGCGGTTCGGCGAGAAACACGGCTTGGCCCAGGTACGCCGTGGCAAAGACGCTCGCCAGCGGCGCCTGCAGGTAGATCTGCAGCGACAGGTGATAGACAAACCGCCACGGCAGCCACGCGTCTTCGCCAGCTTCCGAAGCCATCCAGCCCAACAGCAGGTAATCCACTGCCAGCAACGGCAGCGCGCCCAGCAGCATCGCCGCGGCCAGGGGCAGCGCATACTCGCGCAAGACGTGCAGCGACAGGTCCAACGTGTCCAGCACGCTGCGCTCGCGGACGACAATCGTGGTTCGGTCAAACTGCACCGCTGCGTCTCCGCGGCACGCCCAGGATGATGAAGTAGAACGACAGCAGACCGCTGGACACCACCGCCACGCTTGCTTTGATTTCATAGGGCAAGCTGGACGGCGACACGAATCCTTCGATCAACGCCGCGAGGAAGAACATCGCCATCGCGGCGCCCATCAACGGCATCGTCTCAACCGCCGTCTTCCGCAACGAGGACCGCCGGCTCCAGCGGCCCGGCAACAGCCACGCCAGCCCCAGCCTGAGTCCGGCCCCGGCCGACAGCACAATGGCGGTCAACTCAAAAGGACCGTGCGCCGTCACGAACTGAAAGAAGTTCTGGCCTTGGACCACGTCCGGCCGGGCCATGTACCCGAAGGCCGCCCCTAAAAAGGCCGCGTTGAAGCTGGTCACGATGACGCCGGGAATGACCGCCAAGCCCCCGGCAAAACACTTCAGCCCGATCCCCGTGTTGTGCTGAATGTAGAAACCGGCCATCATCAGCCCCGCTTCCGGATCGCGGCCGTCGACGGGATTCTGGAAGTTCGTTTCCAATTCCTCGATCGCGCTGGTGGTCAGCACCGCCTCGGCATACTGCGGCCAAACGTCTTTGGCATACGCCAGCCAGGCGGACAGCAGGAACACGCCCCAGAACAATCCGAAAGCCACTTGCACGCAGCGGTCCTGGAAGATCCGTTGCGGCACTTCTTCCAGCAGAATCCGGCTCCAAGCCGCAAAGGCAAATCGCCGCGTGCGATACAACTGGTTGTGCGCCCGACCGACCAGCAAATGCAGGTAATGCACCGTGTTGGGTGGCAGTTGATAGGCGTCGGCCAGAGCCAGATCTGCACACGCGGCACGGTACAAGGCGGCAAACCGCGACACCTCTTCCGCTTGCAACGTCTTCGTACGGCGCTTGGCCAACTGCCCGCACAGCACCTCCAACTCCTGCCAGTTCTGACGCCGCTGATTCAGTAATTCCGCAACTTTCACCGGGAAAACTCCTGGGCCTGCTCAAGCGGCCGCGGGCGAGTCGCCGCGCAGGCCCGGCGGCAACTCATCGGCCGCCCGATCCGCTACGTAGGTCCGATAGTACAACGCACACAACAACAAATCGTGGCTCGTGTCCTGCCGCATCCCAAATTGTTCCAGCAAAGGCTCGGCCAGGTGCCGGGCCACCTCGCGACGCCGCGCTGCGCTGAAAAACCGCCGGCGCTCCACATAGGCGGCCAGACAACGCGCCAGACTGCGGCTGACGCGAAAGTCCGGCGGCACGTATTCCGCCAACTGCGCGGCCCGCGGATCATCCAGCTTGGCCACCCCCGTCAGCAGGTGCCGCTCTTCGATCACGACCATCGTGCCGCACACCAGATCGCCCAAACGCTGAAAACGGCGATTCATGGCCATCGTCACCAAGCCGGCCATATACGTCGGAATCACGTACAGCGGCGCCGTCGCGCCGAACATTTCCAGGGACAGCATGGGATACAGATCGACCGTGCGCAGAATGTTTCGCAAGACGGCCTGCATCCCATTGATCGGCTGGCCGTCCACCGTCAGCACGCGGATTCCCATGATCCGCTTGCCCGGCGTCTGCCCGTTCAGGTACGTCTCAAAAATCCCGCCGTAGAACCACTCCAGTACGAACATTGCGATCAAGCCGATGGCGGCCGCAAACGGCCCGCCCCCTGCCCAGCCCAGGAAACCCAAGCCCACCCAGATGGCGACGAGCATCCCGGAGCGGATCGCCAAGTCCATCAGATAGGCGGGAAAACGACGAAACGGCCCCGCCACCCGGTAATCAAAGGCGATGTTCTCCGGAGTGACGATTTCGATCGTCGTGTCGAGCTGCACAGCCGGATTGTCCATAACCCGATTATTTGCCAAGACGGCTTCGTTGGCAACCTTCCGCAAGAAACGCAGCCCAACTCGAAACAAATCCGGCCCCGCACTGCCGCGAAGAGTCAAGATACAGGCTGAAGGCGGCGGTCTTTGCGCCGATCCATACGCCGCGAGGTCCTCCTCCCACGCCGCCGTCAAGAATCCAGCTCAAGGTGGCAGTGGACGAACGGCATCGAAGCCTCGTTCGAGAAACAGGCGGCCGCGGACCGCGCCGGCTGCGATTCCACGCGCAATCCCAGTTTCGCGTATTCGAGGTTGAACTCCTCGATGAACGGATCGTCGGCATGACTCAACACGACGCCGCCGACGATTTCGCCACCCCGGTAGATCGTGCCGCGCAAGGCGGGCCGTACATCAACACTGGACATCGCTGTCACCTCCTGGAAAGCGGACAGGCTATGCATCCGATGCTGGACACCGCAGAGCCGCCTCCAGGCGGTCACACCGAACTGGCCGGTGGCTTCAAGATACGCCCCGCGCGCGAGCTTGAGAAGCCGTGTGGGCGGAAGAGCAAGAAAAAAGACCACATTTTTTCGTCCCGGTTCTTGCCCAACCCAACGCCCGGTTGTCGAGCGTAACCGGGTTGCGGAATCCGGCAACGATCACGCCCGTGACGAGGCCGACGGCCAGACAGGTGGTTGAAGAAAAGAGACTGGCTCCCAGCTGCTTTGGAACAACTCAAGCAAAAATGACTGCCGCAAGGTGGCTGTTTTCTTTGCTCAAAAGGCCGCTAGATCGCTTGCCGCCTGGGGCGATCGATCACGTCCGTTCCCTCGCCGCGTCCGACAATCAGGGTGTCCGCCAGCCCGACAAACAGTCCGTGATCGACCACGCCGGGGATGGCGTCCAGGCGGGCGGCGAGTGCGGCGGGGTCTGCGATCCGGTCAAAGGCACAGTCCAGGATGAAATTGCCCTCGTCGGTCAGGTACGGCCGACCGTCGGAGCCGGGCCGCAGCGCGGGCGACGCCCCCAGTTGGGCCAGCCGCTCGGCCAGCGGTTTCCAGGCAAAGCGAACGACTTCCACGGGCAGCGGAAACGCGCCCAAGTACGGAACCTGTTTGCGGACATCGGCGATGATCAGCACGCGGCGGCTCAAGGAGGCCACGATCTTCTCACGCAGCAACGCTCCGCCGCCGCCCTTGATCAGGTTCAACTGCGGGTCGACCTCGTCGGCGCCGTCGATCGTCAGATCCAGGTTGGTCACCTCGTCAAAGGTGACCAGCGGGATGCCCTCGCGTTGCGCCAGTTGCCGGCTGGCCTCGGACGTCGGCACGCCGCAGACGCGCAGACCCTGCCGCACCCTCTGGCCCAGCAGTTCCAGCATGATCGCCGCCGTCGAACCGGAGCCCAACCCCAGACACATGCCGTCGCGGACGTCGTCCAAACTGCGTTCCGCCGCCAGTTGCTTCGCTCGGTCAATTTGGTTCATCGTTAGCCTCTCTTCGCAGGCTACGATGATACCGGACTTGGCCTGCGTTGCAACCAGCCACACTCATCCCAACTCGCGTCTTGGACGGTCGCGATCGGGACTCGCCGCCGGGCCAGGCACGCCGCGTCTCCGCCCCCGGCCGCGCCCCAGGGCTTGACGGCGCTGGAACTACCTGCTCGGATTTTCCGGGTCCGGCGGGCGTCTCCGAAACCGTGGAATCGACGGGACGAGTCCGGCGGCGAAGAGTGGGAAACGCATGACAACGCGGCTGCGAGTGCTGGAACTGTTTTGTGGCATCGGCGGGTGCGCTGCGGCGCTGGGCGACCACGCGGACGTCGTCGCCGCCGTGGACATCAACCAAGTTGCCTTGTCGGTGTACCGGCACAACTTTCCGCATCCGGTGCGGAACCGCGCCATCGAGAGCTTGCCCGCACAGGTCTATCGGGAATGCGCAGCGGATTTGTGGTGGATGTCCCCGCCTTGCCAGCCGTACACCGTCCGCGGCCGGCGAGAGGACGTGCGCGATCCTCGGGCGGAATCGCTGCTGACGGTCATCGAGCGAATCGCCCAACTTCGGCCGCGCTACGTGGCGCTGGAAAACGTCCCAGGCTTCGCCGGCTCGCGTGCCCACCAACGTTTGCGGTCCATACTGGACGCAAATGGCTACCACACGCTAGAGCAGATCCTGTGTCCGACCCAACTCGGCGTTCCCAATCGTCGGCGGCGGTTCTACCTGCTGGCGGGGCGGGTGGGAGAACTGCGGTCATGGACGCCAGGCGAGTTGCCGGCGGCCGCGGAGGAACCAAGCGGGCTTCGAGACGGACCACCGATGCCCGGTGAACGCGGGCCGCCCTGGCAGTTCACCGTGCAGCAGATCCTGGACGCCGATCCGTCGGACCCGTTGTGGGTGCCGGACGAGACTTGGGGGCGTTATCGGACGGCAATCCACGTGTTGGACCCTGACGACGAGGATGCCGAATCGCATTGCTTTGCGTCCGGTTACGGCCAGAGCATCGTCCGCAGCGGCTCCTACTTGGGGACCCCGCGCGGCGCGCGCCGGTTTTCGCCTGGCGAGATCCTGCGCCTGCTCTGTTTCCCGCCCGGATTCCGCTTGCCCAAGTCACTAACCTTGCGCAGAGCGTGGAAATTGGTTGGCAACAGCCTGTCCGTGGCCGCCGTCCGGCACGTGCTGGCGGCGATCCCGGAACTGTCTCCGTCGGTCATGGGCGGAGCCAAGTAGGGTGGGCCAAGTCTTCGCGGCCTACCGGAAGACGGTCGCCATTCTGATGCGGCCGCATCTTGCGGGTAAACCTCGTCCCGGTGGGCCGCGCGGACTTGCCCACCCTGCCGCTTGTCTCCGTCGGTC